>Ga0265780_10001495_pt1 | contig 32842 bp, 14 predicted proteins | sample P1T30metagenome_FD_192432 | JGI IMG/M metagenome (GOLD analysis project Ga0265780, IMG submission 192432) | Plant litter microbial communities from East Loma Ridge, Irvine, California - P1 T30 | ecosystem: Environmental > Terrestrial > Plant litter > Unclassified | place: USA: California...
TCCTGCCACTGCTGGATCAGCGCCGCGGCGCCGGGCAGGGCCTGGTTCTCGTGCACCAGCACGCCGTCCATGTCGGTCAACCAGCATTCGACCTCGTCGCGAGTACCCATGGGCACACCTTACTGAGGGCAGGCGAACGCAGGAGGTGCGGTGCCGGTCCGGCCAGCGACCTACGCTGGCCGTCGTGACCGACCAGCACCCCGAACCCGACGACACCCCCGACGACACCGCCGACGAGGCGACCGCCGAGTCCACCGCCCCACCCGATGCCGAGCCGGCTGCCGAGCCGGTCGTGGCACACGGTGTCGGCCCGTGGCCCGGCGGCGTGGACGCCTGGCCCGCCGGTGACCACTGGGACCGCGAACTGCTGCGCGACGGCGACCGGCGCAACGTCGTCGACCGCTACCGGTACTGGTCCCTCGAGGCGATCGTGGCCGACCTCGACCTCGTCCGGCACCCGTTCCACGTGGCGATCGAGAACTGGCAGCACGACATGAACATCGGCTCGATCGTGCGGAGCGCGAACGCGTTCGCCGCCGAGGCGGTCCACATCGTCGGGCGGAGGCGCTGGAACAAGCGGGGCGCGATGGTGACCGACCGCTACCAGCACGTGCAGCACCACCCGGACGTCGCCTCCTTCGTCGCCTGGGCCCAGGAGGCGGGACTCGTCGTCGTCGCGGTCGACAACGTCGACGGCTCGGTCCCGCTCGAGACGACGGCGTTGCCGGAACGCTGTGTGCTCGTGTTCGGTCAGGAGGGCCCTGGCCTCAGCCCCGAGGTGCTCGCGGCCGCGGAGCTGGTGGTCGAGATCTCGCAGTTCGGCTCGACCCGCAGCATCAACGCCTCCGCCGCAGGAGCTGTCGTCATGCACGAGTGGGTACGGCAGCACCGGTTCTAGCGAACCGGATCGGGCGTCAGCACGGTCCAGGGACATCTCTCCGGACATGAATATCAGATAAGATTTTGAAGAGATGTGATATGTTGAACCGTCTTCCTCTCCGCAGGTGACACGAGAGGAGCTGAGATGAGTCGCGTACCGTCACCGACCACGATCGCTGCGGGGCACCCCCAGGGGTCCCCGACCTTCAGGCCCGATGTCGAAGGCCTGCGGGCCGTGGCTGTGGTGGTGGTGGTGGTCGGTCATCTCACCGGTCTCCCCCCGGGCGGATTCGTCGGAGTCGACGTCTTCTTCGTCATATCGGGCTTCGTCATCACCGCGGTCCTGCTGCGTGAGCTGGACCGGTCCGGCACGATCTCGCTGACGGCCTTCTACGCCCGTCGAGCCCGGCGGGTCCTGCCCGCCGCCGTGGTCGTCATCCTGGCGACGCTCGTCGCGGCAGCAGCCCTCTGGTTCACCCCGCGGTTCGCAGGCACGGTCCTCGACGCTGTCGCGTCCCTCTCGTTCGTCCAGAACTGGCACCTCATCGCGGTCGGAGCCGACTACCTCGGAGCCGACTCGCCGGCGAGCCCGCTCCAGCACTTCTGGTCGCTGGCCGTCGAGGAGCAGTTCTACCTGATCTGGCCTGTCCTGATGCTCGTCGCGACGTCGATCGCTGCTCGGCTGAGCAGCCGTCGTGCGCGCCGGGACGTCCTCGTGGGCGTGGCGTGCGCTGTCGTCGTCCTCTCCGTCGGCTACGCGGTCTGGCGCGGCGAGGCCTCGCCCAGGGCGGCCTACTTCGACTCCGTCGCCCGCCTCTGGGAGCTCGCGGCAGGTGCTCTCTGCGCCTTCGCCCGGCCCGTCGCGCAGCGCATGTGCCTGCCCCTTCGCCGCGCCGTCGTGCTGGCGGGCCAGGGGGTGCTCGTCCTGAGCCTGGTCGTCATCGATCCGAGTTCGTCCTTCCCGTGGCCCTGGGCCCTGCTCCCCGTGCTCGGCGCCTGCGCGATCGTGGTGGGCGGCTCGGGTCGGCTCGGGGGCGTCGAGACCGTGTTGGTCTCGAGTCCGGCGCGATGGGTGGGCCGCCGCTCCTACTCGATCTACCTGTGGCACTTCCCCGTGATCGTGTTCGCCGAGTCCCTCGGGCTCCGGGGCCTGCCCGCCGTCGCGGGAGGGCTGGTCGTGACGCTCGTGCTGAGCGTCCTCACGTTCCGCTTCGTCGAGGAGCCGGCACGTCTCGGGGCGTGGCTGCGCGGCTGGGAGGCGCCGGCGGACGGGGCCGACAGGGGTCGCGACCTCGTGCGACGAGCCGGTGTGGCCGGGACGGTCACCCTCGTCGTCGTGGGCATGTCCGCGGCTCAGCTCGAGGGTCCTGCTGCGCTGATCGACCCGGGGGTCGCGGTCGCCGCCGTGGGGTCCGCGCCCGAGGGCGGACCAGGGCCGGCCGGGGCCTCGGACGTGCCGTGGGCGGCCGCCTCCCTCTCGGAGGCGCTGTCCGAGTCGGTCCTCCACCCGGAGCGAAGCTCTCCGGGTGCGCTCGACGAGGCCCTGAGTGCGTCGCTGGTGCCCCAGCTGGCCTCGGATGAGTGCCGGTACCCCGTCGGCACCGCTGCCGCCGTCGCTGAGCCCTGCGATCTCGGTGACGGCGCGGCGCCGCGGACGGCCGTGCTCGTGGGCGACTCGATCGCTCTCTCCTGGTTGCCTGCGCTCGAGGCTGCGCTGGGCGGTGGCTGGCGGATCCGGGCGCTGGCCTTCGGGAGCTGTTCTGTCACCGACGCCCGTTTCCACGACGGCAACGCCGGCTCGTCCTTCGTCGAGAAGTGCGCCGACAGCCGCGCCGACCTCCGGGAGTTCGCGGCCGAGGCCGGGGCGGATCTCGTCGTGACCTCGGGCAGCGTCTCCGGGCTGGGGCGGTTGACGAGCGGCGCCACCGGTGCCGAAGCGATCGCCGAGTGGCGTCGGGGGACCGAGACGGCTGTCTCGGAGCTCGCGCTGGGCGGTGCGAGGGTCGTCGTGATCGGGGCGCCGCCACGCGGCCCCTCTCCCGTGGTCTGCGCCGCGCGGCCCACCGGCGCACAGGGGTGCGTGGCCGCGCCGGAACGACTCAGCCTCGATGCACGCACGGCAGAACGCGCGGGGGTGGAAGACGCCCGCGGACGAGGGGTCGACGTCGACTTCATCGATGTCCTGTCGTGGTTCTGCGCGGCCGACGGCGAGTGCCCCGTCGTGGCGGGGGAAGTCCTCATCCGGGCCGATGCGCAGCACCTCACGGAGGCGATGTCGCGTTCACTCGGTCTTCTCCTGCGCGACGAACTCGCCCGGCCCTGACGGGCTCATGTGATCGACCGCCACCTGGAGCAGGTCGTTGACTCAGAGAAATATCACACATATACTCAGAAATCCCGTGCCCTGTCCGGGGTCCCGCACCCGAGTGGAACGAGCTGCACATGTTGCCCCCTTCGAGTCCCGCCCTCGCCTCCCGCCTCCGGGTCTGCTTCGTCGCCGCTCCCCTCATGGCCCGCAGCGGCGTGTACCGGTCGACGCTCGACCTCGTCGCCGAGGCCCGGTCCCGCGGCCTCGACTGGTCCGCGGTCGTCGGCCTGCGCGCCGCCGCGGCGGGCGTCAGCTCGCCGGCGGCGGGCGTGCGCGAGGTCGAGGTGCTGCAGCACGGGCTCGGCGTCGTCGACGAGGTCGCCCAGCTGCTTCTCGACTCGCCCGAGGTGCGTGAGGCCGACGTGGTCGTCACCCTCGTGACGCAGAGCGACGTCGCCGCGGCACGTCTCCGTTCCCCGCTCGGCCCCGCCTGGGTCGCCTGGGTCAGGGGGCTCCCGTGGCCGGCGCAGGGCGAGCAGACCCTGCTCCGTCGTCACGTGCTCCGGCTCGTCGAGACGCGCGCGCTCCGTGCAGCCGCCGACGTCTGGGCGACCACGCCGGTCCTCGCCGACGCGGTCGCGGCGGCCAGGCGACCCGAGCTCGTCCCGGCGGGCGTCCCCGCCGCGCCGCGCCTCAGCCGTGGCGAGGCGTCGGGGCGGCTCGTCTGGGCTGCCCGCCTCGACGTCGACAAGAGGCCCCGCGCCTTCGCCGACCTCGTCGCCGCCACCGGCGTCCCCGGGGCGATGTACGGCCACGGTCCGCTCGAGGCCGAGCTGCGCCGTGAGGCGCCCGCCGGGCTCTCCGTCCGCGGCTGGGCCGACCCGGCCGCCCTGTGGACCGACGCGGCGGTCTTCGTGGGCACCGCCTCCCGCGAGGCCTTCGGGCGCAGCGCCGTCGAGGCCGCGCTCGCCGGGGTGCCCGTCGTGCTCGGCGACGCCTACGGGGCCGCGCCGCTGCTCGTCACCGACGACGAGCTCCGTCGACGGTTCGTCCTCCCCGTCGACGACCCGCGGCCCTGGGCGACGGCGGTCCGTGACCTGGTCTCCGACGCCGACCTGAGGCGGCGGCTCAGCGACCACGTGCACGACAACGCGTCGGCGCTCACGATCGGGCGCTCGGTCGACGCCGTCCTGGCCCGTCTCGGGCACCTCGGCCGCGTCGGGCAGGGGGCTGCGTGAGCGCGCCGGTGCGGGTGGTCCACTACGGAGCCCACGACCTCGACTACCCCCGCGGGCGACGCGTGCGCGAGCACCTCGCCTCCCTCCCCGGCGTGGAGCTCGCGACCGTGCCGCGCAGCCGGGCCGGCTCCCGGGCGCGTCGGGCCCTCGCCGACGTCCGGGGGCTCTGGCGAGCGTCCCGCGGGGCCGACGTCGTCGTCCTGGCAGAGTTCCGCACCACCCACGCGCCGCTCGTGCACGTGGTGGCCGGGCTCCGCCGTGCGCGTGTCGTGGTCGACGGCTTCATCGGCCTGCACGAGACCGTGGTCGTCGACAGGGGCGACGTCCCCGCGCGGTCGCTCCGGGCTCGCCGTCTCGACCTGCACGACCGGCTCGCCGTCCGCGCGAGCGACCTCTACCTGATCGACACGGATCCCCGCGCCGACGAGGTGCGGCGTCGACACCCACGGGCCCGCGAGGTCGCGGCCGTCGCCGTGGGGGCGCCGTCGTGGGCCACGTGGCAGCCGGCGGCCCCGGCCGGAGCGGGGCTCCGGGTGCTCTACTACGGCGGGTACATCGCCCTGCACGGCGTCGACCTGATGGTCGAGGCGCTCTCGCTCGCCGCGGCGCGGCGCGAGCTGCAGGTGGTCTTCGTCGGCGACGGCCCGTCACGGGCCAGGGCGGAGCAGCGCGTCCGCGACCTGGGTCTCGGGCAGATCGTCGACTTCGTCGACCCGGTCCCCGAGTCCGGCCTCCTCGAGCACCTCGCGTGGGCGGACGTCGTGCTCGGTGTCTTCGGCCCGTCGCCCAAGGCACGGTCCGTGGTCGCGAACAAGGTCTGGCAGGGCCTGGCGTGCGGCCGGGTCGTCGTGACCCAGCGTTCGTCGGCCCTGGACGACGTCGCCGAGGCGGTCGGCGACCAGCTCGTCCAGGTCGAGCCGGGTCGGGCGGGGGCGCTCGCCGACGCTCTCGTCGCCGTCGAACCGACCCGGGCCCTCGCCGGTTCGCCCGGGGTGCACGACCGCCTCGAGGCGCTCGTCGCCCGGTCGTACCGTCCCCTCTCCCGGTTCGTCCTCGCGAGCGGGGGGAGGGCGTGACGCGCGTGGCCGGCCGGGTCACCGGGTCCCAGGTGGTTCGCCTCCTGCTCCACGTCCTCGTGCCTGCCGTCAGCGCCGCGGCGCCCCTCGCGGTCATCCCCGCGGTGACCTCGCGGTTCGGGGCGTCCGGGTGGTCGGCCGTCGCCGTGGGCATGTCGGTCGGCGTCGCCGCGGCCGTCGTGGCTGAGCTCGGCTGGAGCATCGTCGGGCCCGTGCGGATCGCGCGCGACCCCGAGGCCCGGGCCGCCGTCTTCGCCCGGGCCCTGGCCAGCAAGCTCATCGCGACGGCGGTGCTGCTCCCCGTGGTCGTCGTGGTCACGGCCTTGCTGGTCGACCGGCACGTGCTCGCCGCCGTCCTGGTCGCGGTCGGCGTGGCCCTCGGCGCGCTGAGCCCCACCTGGTACTTCGTCGGGCTCGGGCGTCCGGGTCGCGTGGTGCTGACGGAGGCGCTCCCTCGCGTCGTCCTCGCCCTCGCCGCCGCGGCGGCGCTGGTGGTCGGCGCGCCCCTCGAGGCCTACGGGTCCTGCCTCGTGCTGGCCGTCGTCGCCACCGCCGTGCTCACCCCCCTCGTCGACGACGCCGCCCGGTTCCCGTCCCGACAGGCGTTCGCCGAGGTCCCCCTGGTCGTCCGCGAGCAGGCGGTGCTCGTGCTGGGACGCGCGGTGACGACGACGTACAAGTCCCTCCCCGTGGCGCTCCTCGGGGTGACGGCACCCGCCTCGGTGGCGGCCTTCGCCGCGACCGACCGCCCGCTCCGCATGGGGCTCCAGGTGCTGTCCGCCGTCCCCGACCGCCTCCAGACCTGGGTCGGCACGCCCGACGCCGAGCTCGCACGGCGCCGGAGCGCCGTCTCGCTCGGGGTGAACACCGGGCTCGGCGTCGTCGCGGGGACGGTGTTCGCGGTCGCGATGCCGTCGGTCTCCGGCTGGCTCTTCGCGGGCGCGGTCGACGTGGGACGCGACCTCGCCGTGTGGGGCGGTGCGCTCGTCACCGTCATCTGCTCCTCGCGGGGCGCCGGCCTCGCCCTGGTGAGCGCGGGGCGTCACGGCCACACCACCACGGCCGCGATCGCCGCCGCGCTCGTGGGCGTCCCCGGCGTCCTGGCGGCGGGTGCCGCCGCCGGGGCGACCGGTGCCGTGGCGGCTCTCGTGCTCGCCGAGGGCGTCGGACTCGTCGTGCAGCTGGGGCTGCTGGTCGGCGCGGGTGGTCGAGCCGGTCCCGTGCTCGCGACGCGTGCCTCCCTCACCGGGGCGTCGTCGTGATGGTCGCTGCCGCGGCGGGGGCGACCGTGCTCCTCGTGGCACTCGTGGGCGGCCTGCTGCTGCCGTCCGACCTGCGTCGCGGGGTCGCCCTCGTGGCCGCGGTCGCCGTGCTCGTCTCCGCCTCCTCGCCGTCCGCGCCCGAATCCGTCCGCACGGCTGCGGTCGTCGGCGTCGTGGTCCTGCTCGCGGGCGCCGCGGCGTCCCCGCGCTCCTGGTTCGTCCCGCCGCCGCGGGCCACCGTCGCCACCGGCGCGCTGTTCGTCGTGCTCGTCGTGCTGGTGCTCCTCCGGGCGCCGTCCACGATCGTCCTGATGGCCGAGCTCGCCGCCGTCGGCCTGCTCGTCTCATGGACGATCGCCACGGCGTCCGCCCGCGACCTCCACCTGCTCGTCCGGGGACTCGTCGTCCTCGGGGTCGGCCAGGCCCTGCTCGGCATCGTGGAGCTGACCGTGCTGCACCGCCCGGTGCCCTGGGGCTACAAGGTGCGCGCCGACGGCAGCGTCTTCGCGGGCCCGAACAGGATCCTCCCCGGAGACCTCACCCGCGTCGAGGGCACGCTCGGACACCCCATCCCCTACGCCGTGTTCTTGGCCGTGTGCCTCGTCGTCCTGCTGGCTCACCCGCGGCTCCTGCCGTCGCCGGTCGTGCTCGCCCTCACGTCCCTCCTCGTGGTGGGCGTGTTGCTCTCCGGCAGCCGCAGCGTCGTCGCGGCGCTCGTCGCGGCCCTCACGCACCTGCTCGTCACGTCGGCCCAGAGCAGGCGGCTCCTCAACGTGATCACGTCGGCCGTGGCGTCCGTCGTCGTCGTGTGGCTCCTGGAAGGGGAGATCGCCGACGGCTTCGTCACCCTGATCAACTCCGGCTCCTGGGAGAACCGCGTCGGGGCGCTGGCGAGCGTGCCGGGGCTCCTCGGCCGGCCCCCGCTCGAGGCGCTGCTCGGCTCGGGCTTCGGCAGCGAGCCGGAGCTCTACGCGAGGGGGCTGCTGCCGCAGGGCGGCTTCACGGTGATCGACAACCAGCTCGTCTCGACCCTCGCGGCCTTCGGCGTCGTGGGCGTCCTCGCGCTGGTCGCGGCCCTCGTCGTCGGCTTCGCGCGGGCCGCGCGCGTGGGCCGGGCCGTGCTCCTGGTGATGGCGGTCGTGCTGTTCTCCTTCGACTGGTTCGTCTGGTTCTCGATGGCGGCGCTAGCATTCGGGGCGGCAGCATGGGCACCACGACCTGACGTCGCCCCCGGCACCCCGGCCCGCGCTGCGCACGTCGCGACCCGGCAGGACTTCGTCCACGTCGGGCCCACCCGAGCAGGAAGTCCGTCCCGATGACCCGATCCCCCTCCGGCGCCGACCGAGGCGCCGATCGCCCCCTCGACGTGGCCGTCATCGGCACCCGCGGCTACCCCAGCTACTACGGCGGCTTCGAGACCGCGGTGCGCCACCTGGCGCCGTGGCTCGCCGAGCGGGGCTGGGGCGTGACCGTCTACGGCCGCCCCGGCTCGACAGCCCCCGCCGACCCCGCTCGTGACGGACGGGTCGTCAGCAGGCTCACCCGCGGCGTGGAGTCCAAGTCGCTCAGCACCCTGTCGTACGGGTTCACGGCCGTCGTCGACGCCGTGCGTCGCCGGCCGGACGTCGCTCTCGTCATGAACGTGGCCAACGGCTTCTGGATCCCGCTCCTCCGCCTCCGGGGCATCCCCGTCGTCGTCAACGTCGACGGGATCGAGTGGGAGCGCGAGAAGTGGGGCCGGGCCGCACGTGCCGTGTTCCGGGCGGGTGCCGTGATGACCGCCCGGTGGGGCACCGTCCTCGTCTGCGACGCACAGGAGATCCGTCGGCGCTGGAGCGAGATGTGGGGCGTGGACGGCGTGTTCATCCCCTACGGCGGCAGCGAGGTCGACGACCTCCCCGTCGAGCCGGGGCTGGAGTCCGGCCGTTACGTCCTCATGGTGGCTCGGTTCGTGCCCGAGAACACGGTGGCCGAGTTCCTCGCCGCCGCGGCGGAGCTCGCGGGGACCCACGACGTCGTCGTCGTCGGCTCGAGCGGCTACGGCGGGGAGCTCGACGAGGCAGCCCGCCGGCTGGCCGACGAGCACCCCCGGGTGCAGTGGCTCGGGCACCTCAGCGACGACGCCCGGTTGTTCTCGCTGTGGCAGCACGCGGGTGCGTACTTCCACGGCCACAGCGTCGGCGGCACGAACCCCGCGCTGGTCCAGGCCATGATGTGCGGCACCCCGGTCGTCGCGCGCGACACGGTCTACAACCGCGAGGTCCTCGCCGACACGGGGACGTTCGTCGAGCCCGACCCCGCCAGCATCGCCGCCGGTCTCAGGGCGGTCCTCGACGACGAGGAGGCGGCCAGGACGATGGGCGACGCGGCCCGGTCGCGAGCCCGTGAGCACTACAGCTGGCCAGCCATCTGCCAGGCCTACGAGGACGAGCTCCGCTCGCTCGGGGGCAGGCGGGGAAGGCGCCGGTCGCGCTGACGCCGCGGCGCAGCGGAGCCCGGCGAGCTCGCGGGCACGTGCGGGCTCGTCCGTGCCGGTGGGGGCTCGTCAGACCGCGAGCGCTCGGGAGAAGTAGTCGGCGACGGACTCGGTCGCGGCCGTGATCTGACGCGTCGCGCGGGCGTAGGTGGACGTGCCGTGGCCGAACGGGTCGACGACGTCGTCGTCGCCGGGGACGACCAGCGCGCCCGATCCGCGACGCGACGCCACGAGTGCGGTCGCAGCCGTCATGCGGTCGACCGCGCCGGGCAGGGACTCGACCGCACGGGCGAGGGCGTCCTGGTCGACCGCCCGGGAGAGCCGGGCGAACTCGACGAGGGTGAAGGCCCAGCGCGCGGCCCTGGGGACCGCCCGGGCTGCGGCACCCCGGTGCTCGCGGGCCAGGCCGAGCACGAGGCTGCTCGCCCGGACGGTCTCGGCCGTGAGGTCGGCCGCCCGGTGCTCGGCCAGGTCGAGGCCGAGCAGCGACGCCTGCTCGAGCATCGGTGGCGGCACGGGTGCGCCCGCCACTGCCCGCGTGCCGGCGCTGGAGCAGCGGACGTGGTCGAGTGCCTGGTCGAGGAGCGCTGCCGCCACGGGCGACCTGCAGATGTTGCCCGTGCAGACGGCGAGGACGACGAAGTCGGTCATGCCGGCGCCCCGGACGGGGAGAGCGCGGCGGCGCGGGTGGTGGTGGCGGGGGGAGTCGGGGCCGGGGCGGGCGTCACGGGCGCTGTGCCGGCCGTCCCGGGCGTCGGACCCGTGCCGTGGCCGTAGTAGGCGCCGTAGTGGCCGTAGCCGTAGGCGTCCCGTCCGCGGAGGGGAGCCATCGTCAGGACGACGCCGAGGGTCCGGCTGCCGATCTCGCTGACGGCGAGCAGGGCCTGCCGGAGCTGCGGCCTCGTCGACCGCCGGGCCGAGGCGGAGAGGATCACGCCGCTGACGAGCCGGCTCACGACCGCGGCGTCGGTGACGGGGAGAAGGGGCGGCGAGTCGATGACGACGAAGTCGAACATCGCGGTGGCGTGCTGGACGAGGCTCCGCATCGCCGTGGAGCCGAGCAGCTCGCTCGGGTTCGGGGGCACCGGGCCGGAGGGCAGGACCGAGAGGCGCTGGGAGCCCCAGGGCTGGAGCACGTCGTCGACCTCGGCCCGCCCGACGAGCAGGTCGGTGAGCCCGACGGCGCCCTCGATGCCCATCAGCTCGGCGACGCGCGGACGCCGGAGGTCGGCGTCGACCAGCAGGACCGAGGCCCCGGTCTCGGCGAGGCAGATCGCCAGGTTGGCCGCCGTGGTCGACTTGCCCTCGGACGGCATGGCGGAGGTGACGAGGAACGAGCGCTCGGCACGGTCGAACGAGGTGAACTGCAGGTTGGTCCGCAGCGCGCGGTAGGCCTCGGCGAGGGGGCTGCGCGGCTCGTTCTGCACGATGAGGGGTGCGATCGGGGACTCGTCGTGCTGGCCGATGGTGCCGAGCACGGGCGCGTCGGTGAGGGACTCGACGTCGGACTTGCCGCGGACGCGGACGTCGAGGGTGCGGCGCAGGAGGCTCGCCGCGACGCCGGCGAGGAGGCCGAGGACGCCGCCCCCGGAGAGCGCGAGCACCGGCGACGGCGACGAGGGGCGGGTGGCCGCGACGGGTGTGTCCAGCCTCTCGATGGTGACGAGGGGGACGCCTCCGTCGGGCGCCTCGAGCTCCGTCTCGACGACCGACTCGAAGCTCGCCGCGACGGCGCTCGTCAGGGCGGCCGCCGCCGCCGGGTCGGTGTCGCTCGCGGAGAGGTCGATGAGGGCCGTGTTGGGCGGGCTGGAGGCCGACACGCGGGCGGCCAGCGCCGCGGGCGTCTCGTCGAGGCCGAGCTCGGCGATCACGGGGGCGAGCACCCGGCCGCTCGTGACGACGTCGACGTACGACCTGACCTTCGCCTGGGCGGCGCTGCTGCCCTGCACGAGGTCGCCGGCGCTGGACGTGCCGAGGGGCGCGACCGAGACGAAGAGCTGCGTGCTCGACGTGAACGTCTTGGGCGTCATGAGCGTCACGGCGGCGGCCGTCATGAGCGCGACGGCGGTGACGGCGACCACGAGCAGCCACGAGCTGCGGATGGTGGCGATGAAGTCCTTGAGTTCCATGGGTCGGGTTCCCTGCGTCGTCGGCGTCGGGACGCCGGTGGTGGTCGGTGAGGAGGTGGGGTGAGGGAGGCGGCGCGGCTCAGCGCAGGCCGAGCGCCGAGAGCACGACGTCGGCCTTGTGCTGCCAGGTCGCCTCGGCCGGGATGGACGGCGGCAGCCGCGGCACCCGGGGGCCGTCGCCGACGAGGGCGGCGAGCCGGTCGGCGTGCTCGGCGAGGGGAGCGACGACGACCCCGTCGAGGCCTCGGGAGCTGGCGCCGCAGACCGGGGTGCTCAGCACCGGCAGGCCGGCGGCTCGGTACTCGTACGTCTTGATGACGTCGCCGCCGACCTCTCGCTCGCCGACGTGGTGGGGGACCCAGCCGACGTCGAAGGTGCGGAGGAGCGCGGGTACGTCGTCGTAGTGGACGTCGCCGAGCAGCGTGACGTTCGCGGCACCCTGGAGGGGGGCCCGGTACTCGGCGTCGAGGACGGGCCCGGCGAAGACGAAGTGCACCGTCGGGTGCCGGCGCACGGTGGCGAGGATGCCCTCGAGGTCGAGCCGTCGTCCGATCTTGCCCACGTAGCCCACGGTCGTCCGGCCCTCGGCCGCGGACGACGGGTCGTAGCGCTCGGGGTCGCACCCGTTCGGCAGCAGGACGACGTCGTCCCGGCCGAATCGCCGGGCGAGCTCGGCGGTGCCCGCCCCGTTCGCCGTGACGACGTCGGCGCGGGCGAAGGCGGCGGCGTAGGCCTCGCGCACCTGGGTGCGGACCGACCGGAACGCGTAGTGCTGGGTCCAGTCGTCGAGCAGGTCGAGCACGACGCGTCGTCGCCCGCCGAACGGATCGGCCCGGGTCGGGGCGGTCGCGACGAAGGGGTTCCAGACGAGGGCCGGCGTCGAGTCGAGAAAGCCGGGGACCACAGGGTAGGAGGCGACGGAGTCGGGCCACCACCGACGGCGGTCACGGAGGTGGGGGACCCGCCAGGCGCGGGGCTCGACCGACCGGGTGCCGGCGGCGACGGTGCCGCGTGCCGACCGGCGCGGGAGGGGAGGCTCGGGTCGGGAGACGACCGTCACGCCGCCCTGCTCGGCGAGGCGTGAGCCGAGCCACTCGATCAGGTGGCCGTCACGGGTGCGGTACCCCTCGCCGAGCAGCTTGCGCTGTCCGTGCATCGGGTAGGCCAGCACGGCGGTGGACGAGCGGGGGCAGATCGACCGGGTCGATCTCGCCGGCGAGGGGGAAGCCGAAGCCGGAGCGGGGGCGGAGGCGGAGGTGGAGGCAGGAGCGGCAGAGGGGGTCATCGGGTCCTCGGGGAGATCGACGCGGCGTGCCGTCACGAGCGGCCCGATCAGCGGCGACGGCCGCGTGATATGTCGAGTATGGCAGTGATGTTCCAATTTCACCAGGGTCGTGTCCCCCGCATGCGGGTCCGCCGCCGTCCTCGGTCCGCCCTTCGGGGGACCGGGCGGGGTGAAGGTGGGGGTGAATTGACCGACACGCGCCGTTCGGGGTACACGTGTCGCCCAGACTGGGACCGGGTCGCCTACTGGGACGGCAGCCCCGCCTCGGCATCCGCTCCGATCACGAGCCGGAGGGCCGATGATCGCCGCGCGCGGTCGCCGAACCGACAAATGAGGATCAGCCGTGCCCGCAACTCCCGACGCCCCGACGCGCCGTGACCGCTCCGCCCGCCACGTCCGCCGCCGACCGCGCCACCGCGCGGGCGGCAGCGCCTGGCCGCTGCCGATGCGCGTCGTCGCCGTCGTCCTCGCCGTGATCGTGCCCGTGACCGGCCTCTCGCTCGTCGACCCCGCCGAGCGTGCCGAGGCAGCCGTCGTCCAGTGGGGTACAGCCGGCGGCACCGCCCCGTCCTGGCGGGACACGGTCAACGGCGACTTCCTGCAGGTGGGCAACGGGGTGCTCGCCTGCGGCACGGCCGTCGTCTCGGGCGCCGGCACCTGCGCGAACCTGCACGCGGGCACCACGACCGCCACGAACAACGTCAACGACTACTTCTCGATGCAGGCCTCGAACACCGTCTCGGGCTTCACGACCAACTCGAGCTCCGCCTCCGTCACCATCCCCTCCGGCGCCACCGTCGCGAAGGCCTTCCTCAGCTGGAGCGCGAACACGGGCGTCTTCGCGGGGCGCACCGGAGCCGACGCGCTGCGCTGCGGCGCCCTGACGCAGAACCAGGTGGTCAGCGGCCAGTCGCCGCTGGCGACCCGTCCCGACAGCTCGTCGGGCTACCGCACGCAGGCGGCCAAGCTCAAGGTCGGCTCGGCCGCCGTGCGCAGCGTCCCCGCGACCGGCGTGCTCGAGGACACCGCCGCCACGGCCCCCGGCACGGCGCTCTACTACAGCGCCGGCGCCGACGTGACGGCCGCCTTCGCGGGCGCCGCCACCGGCAGCGCGCTCGCCGTCTCGGCCGGCGACATCTGGGCCCCCGTCGGGGCGGGCTGCTACGCCGGCTGGTCGCTGACGGTCGTCTACGACTACGGCAGCTACGTCCCCGGCAACACCGCCTCCGAGCCGCACAGCGTCATCTACTACGAGGGCCACGTGCGCGAGGGCGCCTCCGACCCCGACCTCACCGTCGCGTTCTCGGGCTTCTCGTCGCTCGGCGCCGCCCGCTTCGGCTACACGCTGTTCGAGGGCGACCGGGGCATCACCGGCGACTACATGCGCTACAACCGCCAGGCCGGGGCGTACGCCGAGATCCCCAACGCCGCAGGGGCCCTGGACAACGTCGGCATCAGCCGCGCCGACGGCTCGACGCGCTACACGCAGACCGGGTCGGCGGCCACACCGGTCTTCACGAACGCGAGCGTCGACGCCGCGACCACGACCCTTCCCGGCGTCCAGGCGGGCGACACCTCGATCAACCTGCAGATCGGCACCAGCGGCGACTCGTACCTGCTGCGCAGCGCCGTGCTCAGCGTGCCCACCGCCTCCTTGACGGTGGTGAAGAGCCTCGACGGCACGATCGGCGACCAGTACCGGGTCGCCACCGAGAACACGCGGTTCCAGATCACCGTGTCGAACACGGGCTCCGTGGCGCTGACGAACGTGGTCGTGGCCGATCCGGACAACCCGGAGTGCCGGAGGACCGTCGGGACCCTGGCGGTCGGCGCCGTGGTCACCTTCAACTGCACCGGCCCGCCGCCCACGCAGGCGAACCAGGTCAGCTCGGCCACCGCGACCGGCACCGCCGCCGGCAACAGCGCGGTCAGCGTCACCAGCACCGGCACGACGACCGTGCACCTCAGCGCGATCGCGCTCACGAAGACGGGCGCGCTCCCCTCCGGCTCGACCGGGGCCGTGGGCGACGTCGTCACCTACACCTTCACCGCCCGCAACACCGGCGGCGGCACCCTCACGGGCGTCAGCATCACGGACACGAGCCTCCCGGGCCTCTCCGGCCTCACCTACGGCGCCTGGCCCAGCGGCACCGCCGGCACCCTCGGCGAGGGGCAGTCGGTCACCGCCACCGCGACCTTCGCCCTCACGCAGGCGGTCGTCGACTCCGCCTCGATCTCGAACACGGCCCAGGTCGTCGGCACCGACGCCGACGGCGGCCCCCAGCCCACCGCCTCCGCGACCGCCCGCACCGCCGTGCCGGCGAACCCGGCCCTCGCCCTCACGAAGACCGGCGCCCTCCCCGCCGGCAGCACCGGCCGTGCCGGCGACGTCGTGACCTTCTCCTTCACGCTGCGCAACAGCGGCAACCAGACCGTCACCGGCGCGACGATCACCGACGGCGTCGCGGGCGTCGGCACGATCGCCTACGGCACCTGGCCGAGCGGCACGGCCGGCCGCCTCGCCCCCGGGCAGCAGGTCACGGCCACCGCCCCGTACACGCTGACCCAGGCCGACGTCGACCGCGGCACCGTGCCGAACACGGCCACCGCCCGCGCGGCGTCGCCGAGCGGCGCCGCCGTCACGTCGAACACGGCCTCGACCAGCGTCGCCGTCGCCGCCGCGCCCGCCCTCGCCACCACGAAGCGCGCCGCGCTGCCCGCAGGCGCCGCCGGAGTCGCCGGCGACGTCGTCACGTACACCGTCACGTTGTCGAACACGGGCAACCAGACGCTCACGGGAGTCGCCGCGAGCGACCCGCTGACCGGTCTCTCGGCCTTCAGCTACGGCACCTGGCCGAGCGGCACCTCCGGCACCCTGCGCCCCGGCCAGCAGGTCACCGCGACCGCGACCTACACGGTGCGGCAGAGCGACGTCGACTCCGGCTCGGTCGTGAACCGCGCCACCGGCACCGGCACGCCCCCGAGCGGCGCGGCCGTCTCGTCGGCGGCCGCGGCGACGCTGCCGCTCTCGACCGGCTCGTCCGTCTCGCTGACGAAGACCGGCGCGCTCGCCGCCGGTGCCTCCGGCCGCGCCGGCGACGTCGTCACCTGGAGCTTCAGCGCCGCCAACACCGGCTCCGTCACCCTGCGCGGCGTGACGATCACCGACGCCGTCGCCGGCGTCGGCCCGATCACGTACGGCACCTGGCCGAGCGGCACCGCCGGCACCCTCGCCCCCGGGCAGGCCGTCACGGCGACCGCGCCGTACACGCTGACCCAGGCCGACGTCGACGCCGCCCGGGTGCAGAACACGGCCACCGTGCAGGGCAACCCGCCGTCCGGAGCCGCGGTGCGCCAGACCGCCACCGCCTCGGTCGACGTGGCCGCGGCGAGCACCGTCTCGCTGACCAAGTCGGGCACGCTCGCCCCGGGCGCGACCGGCCGTGTCGGCGACGTCGTCACCTGGTCGTTCACGGTGCGCAACACGGGCGCCTCGACCCTCGACGGCGTCGCGGTCACCGACCCGCTGGTGGCCGACCGCGTGGCCTTCGGCACCTGGCCGAGCGGCACCCCCGGCCGTCTCGCACCAGGCCAGCAGGTCTCGGCGACGGCCAGCTACGCGCTCACCCAGGCCGACGTCGACGCGGGCTCCGTCGTCAACACGGCGACCGCGACCGGCACCCCGGCGAACGGCCAGCGGGCCAGCTCGAACGCGGCCGCGACCGTGCCGGTCGCCTCGTCGCCCGCGATCTCCGTCGCCAAGTCGGGCCTGCTCGCGGCCGACGCCCAGGGCCGCGCCGGCGACCGCGTCGACTACACGTTCACCGTGCGCAACTCGGGCAACGTCAGCCTCACCGGCGTCGCCCTGACCGACCCGCTGCCCGGGCTCTCGGCCGTCACGTACGGCACCTGGCCGGGCACCGCGGGCACGCTCGCGCCGGGCCAGCAGGTGACGGCGACCGCGCGCTACGCGCTGACCCAGGCCGACGTCGACCGGGGCAGCGTCGCGAACACGGCCACCGCCTCCGGCACCCCGCCCGCAGGAGGCGCGGTGCGCGCGAGCGGTTCCGCCCTCGTCACCGTCGCCCCGGCCCCCGCGATCGCGCTGACGAAGTCGGTCGCGGGCACCGCGGCCCGCGCGGGCGACGTGCTCACCTATACGTTCACCGCGACGAACTCGGGCACGCAGACCCTCACCTCGGTGGCGGTCGCCGACCCCCTGCCCGGGCTCTCCGCCGTGTCGTACGGCACGTGGCCGAGCGGCACCCCCGGCACGCTCGCGCCGGGCCAGCGCGTGACGGCGACCGCGACGTACGCCGTGACGCAGGCGGACGCCGACGCGGGCTCCGTCGTGAACACGGCCACCGCCTCCGGCCGGACCCCGGCGCTCGGCACCGTCCAGGGCCAGGGCTCCGCCACGGCTCCGATCAGCGCGCCCGGCTCGCTCGGCCTGACGAAGACCGGCACCCTCGCATCCGGCGCGACGGGCGCCGCCGGCGACGTCGTCACCTACTCGTTCCGCGTCGTCAACACCGGCGCCGTGACGCTGCGCGGCGTCGCCGTGACCGATCCGCTGGCCGGTCTCTCGGCCGTCTCGTACGGCACCTGGGCCAGCGGCACCGCGGGCACCCTCGCGCCCGGCCAGGCCGTCACGGCCACGGCCAGCTACCGCCTGACGCAGGCGGACGCCGACCGGGGCAGCGTCGTGAACACGGCCACCGCCTCCGGCCGGACCCCCCAGAACGCTCTCGTGACCCAGGGCGCGACGGCCACGACCGCGGTGCCGCAGACCGCCGGGCTCGCCGTCGCGAAGAGCGGCGCCCTGCGCGCCGGGTCGACCCGCGCCGCCGGCGACGTCGCCGACTTCACGATCCGCGTGACGAACACGGGCACGGTCACGCTGGGCTCCGTGGTGCTGAGCGACTCGCTCGCCGGCCTCAGCGAGCCCGTGCTGACCTGGCCGGGCACCCCCGGCCAGCTGGCACCCGGGCAGGCCCTCGTCGCCCGCGCCTCGGCCGCCGTGACGCAGGCCGACGTCGACGCCGGCGCGGTCGTCAACACGGCGACGGCCCGCGGGGTCGCCCCGGGGGGCCAGCCGACCACCGCCTCCGGCGCCGCGACCGTGCCGATCACCTCGTCGCCCGCGCTCGCGCTCACCAAGCAGGTCGCGCCCGTCGCGGGCGGCTCGGCCAGCCGCGCCGGCGACGCGCTCGAGTACCGCTTCTCGGCGACGAACCGCGGCACCGTCACCCTGACCGGCGTCGGCATCACCGACCCGCTGGCCGGTCTCGGCCCCCTCGCCTACACGTGGCCGGGCGCCGCCGGCCGCCTCGCCCCGGGGGAGACCGTCACCGCCACGGCCCGCTACGTCGTGACCCAGGCCGACGCCGACGCCGGCAGCGTGGCCAACCGCGCCTCCGTGCGCGGCGCGACGCCGCAGGGCGTCCAGACGTCGGCCGAGGCTACGGCCGTGCAGCCGATCGGCTCCGCCCCGGCGATCGCGCTCGACAAGACGGCCGTCGTGGCCGGCTCGGGCTCGGTCGGCAGCCGCGTCACCTACCGCTTCGACGTGACGAACACCGGCACGCAGACCGTCTCGGGCGTCACCGTCGAGGACCGCCTGTCCGGCCTCTCCGCGATCTCGTACGGCACCTGGCCCGGCGCGGTGAGCGGCCAGCTCGCCCCCGGCCAGACCGTGCGCGCCACGGCGACCTACGTGCTGACCCAGGCCGACGTCGACGCGGGCAGCGTCGCGAACACGGCCACCGCCTCCGCGACCGGACCGGCCGGCGCCGCAGACGGCGGCGCTCCCGGCACGACCGTCACGGCGTCCGACGCCGAGACCGTCCCCACGGCCGTGGGCAGCCAGGCGATCGGGCTCGTCAAGACCGAGGCCCTCCGCGGCACGGCGGCCGGCGACGTCGGCGACACGGTCGACCTCGGCTACACGATCACGAACACGGGCACGACGACCCTCACCGGCGTCGGCGTGGCCGACGAGCAGCCCCGCGCCACGGCCGTCGTCTACGGCGCCTGGCCGGGCGGCACCGCCGGCACCCTGGCCCCCGGCCAGTCGGTGACGGCGAGCTCGAGCTTCACCCTCGTGCAGGCCGACGTCGACGCCGGGCGGGTCGGCTCGAACGCGACCGCCACGGGCACCGCTCCGCGCGGCGCCGTGGTGCGCGCCGACGCCGACGGACAGGTCACGACCCGGCAGGCGCCGGGCGTCCAGCTGACGAAGACCGGGGCGGTGACCGCAGGAGGCGCCGGTGCGGTCGGCGACACGGTCGAGTGGCGCTTCGTGCTGGTCAACACCGGCACGGTGACGCTGTCCGGCGCGGCGATCACCGACGCCCTGCCCGGCATCACGACGCCCGTCGTCTCCTGGCCGGGCGCCGACGGCGTGCTCGCGCCCGGCGAGCGGGCGACGGCCACGGCCTCCTCGGTGCTGACGCAGGGCGACGTCGACGCGGGAGCCGTCGTCAACACGGCGCGCGCGACGGCGACCGGGGCCGGCGGCGGGACCGTCACGGCCACCGCGGCCGCGACCGTGGCGACCGCCACGAGCGCGCCCCGCCTCGAGCTGACCAAGACCGAGACCGTCACGCCGCCGGCCTCGGGCCCCACGACGGCGAACGACGGTGCCGTCTTCACCTACGTCGTCACCAACACCGGCAACGTGACCGTCTCGGGCATCTCGATCCTCGACGAGCAGGCCCGCCTCTCGGCTGTCACCTTCGGCACGGGCACCGCGACCACGGTGACGCTGCGGCCGGGCGAGAGCGCCACGGCGACGGGCGCCTACCGCCTGACGCAGGCCGACGTCGACGCGGGCCGCATCGGCTCGGCCGCGACCGCCTCGGGCACGGCGTCCGACGGCCGGCCCGTCCAGGCGACCGCCGAAGCGGAGGCGCCCGTCACCCGGGCGCCCGCGCTCGCGCTGGCCAAGACGGCCGCGTTCGACGCCTCGACGACCAACGGCCAGCAGACCGACGTCGGCGAGACGGTCGTGTACTCGTTCCTCGTCACGAACACGGGCAACACGACGCTGACCGGCGTGGGCGTGGCCGACGACATGGCAGGCGTGACCGTGCAGCTCGGGCCGTGGCCCGCGGCCGCCGGCACGCTGCTGCCGGGGGAGTCCGTCAAGGGCACCGGGCGCCACGTGGTGACGCAGGCCGACGTCGACGCGAACGACGGCCTGCTCGTCAACCGGGCCACCGCCTCCGCGTCGGCCCCCGACGGCACGACGCCCACCGGCGTCGCGAGCGCCTCGATCCAGCTCGACGCCGCCGCGCAGGTCGGCCTCGTCAAGACCGAGCTGTTCGCCGACCCCGACGCCGCGGTGCACCGTGCCGGCGACCGCGTCTCGTTCACCTTCGACGTGACGAACACGGGCGCCTCGACCCTGACCGACGTCGTCGTGAGCGACGACCAGGCCCGCCTCGGCGACGTCGCCCTCGCCGACGGCGGCCCGTGGACGGGCGACAGCCGCATCGCGCCCGGGCAGACGGTGCGCTTCACGGCCTCGTACACGCTGACCCAGGCCGACGTCGACGCCGGACGCGTCCGGAGCGCCGCCTCCGTGACGGCACGCTCGGTCGACGCCGCGGGCGACCGCGTCGAGGCCGCCGACGTGCGCAGCCTGCTCGTCGCCGCCGCGCCCGGCTACTCGTTCGAGAAGACCGGCGCCTTCGCCGGCGGCGCGGCCGGTCGCCTCGGCGACCGCGTCGACTACGCCTTCGACGTCGTCAACACGGGCAACGTGACCCTGTACCTGATCGAGGTCAGCGACCCGCTGCCCGGCATCGGTGCCGTCACGTACACGGGTCTCGGCGAGGGCCGCTCGCTCGCGCCCGGCAGCTCGGCCCAGGGCACCGCGTCGTACCGGGTGACCCAGGCCGACGTCGACCGCGGCCGGGTCGAGAACACCGCCACGGCCATCGCGAACCCGCCCGCCGGCGACCCGATCACCTCGACCCGCTCGTTCACCCTCGACACCGCCGCCCAGTCGCCCTCGGTCACGCTCGACAAGGCCGAGCAGCTCGACGGAGGCGCCCGTGGCGTCGCCGGGGACGAGGTGCGCTTCGCGTACACGCTGACCAACGCGGGAGACACGACCCTCAGCGACGTGCAGCTGACCGACGCCCAGCCCGGGATCTCCGAGATCGTCTTCGGCCCGTGGCCGAACGCGGACCGCACCCTGACGCCCGGCCAGTCGATCACCGCCACCGCGACCTACCGGCTGACGCAGGCCGACGTCGACGCCGGGGGCATCGCCTCCTCGGCGGTCGCCCGCGGCACGGCGCCCGGCGCGTCGGGCACGCCCGGCGGCCCGGGCACCCCGCGGGTCGTCACCGACCAGGCCGACGGCTCGGTCGTGAGCACCCGCGACAACGCGCTCGTCCTCGACAAGCGGGCATCCGCGACCGACGGCTCGGCCGTCCCGTCCGTCCAGCTCGGCGACACCCTGCGCTACACGCTGACGGCGCGCAACACCGGCACGACGACGCTGACCGGCGTCGCGATCGTCGAGGCGCTGGCCGACGCGACGCCGCTGCAGTACGGCACGTGGCCGACCGCGGAGGGCACGCTGCTGCCCGGCGAGTCGATCGTCGCGACGACCGACCGCGTGGTCACGCAGGCCGACGTCGACTCCGGCGCGGCGGTCAACACCGCCTCGGCGGGCGGCACGCCTCCCGCGGGCTCGGGCGCCGCCCCGACGGCGAGGGCCTCCGCCTCCGTCGTCGCGACCTCGGCCGCGCCCTCGATCCGCATCGAGAAGACGCAGGCTCTCGCGCCCGACGCCACCGGCGTCGCCGGCGACACCGTCCAGTACTCGTACGTCGTCACGAACACCGGAGGCGTCACGCTCACCGGCGTCACCGTGCGCGACGGCCAGGCGCGCGTCACCGACGCCGTGTTCGGCCCCTGGCCGGGCGGCACGGCGGGCACCCTCGCCCCCGGCCGGTCGGTCACCGCGACCGCGACCCACGTGCTCAGCCAGGCCGAGGTCGACGCGGGCGGCGTGTCGAGCACGGCCACCACGCGCGGCACCCCGCCGAGCGGCGCCCGCGTCGCCGGCACCGCCGACGCGCGCACCGAGGTCGTCGAGCGGCCCGACGTCGCGGTCACCAAGACCGGCACGCTCGCCGACGGCGCACGCGGCGTGGTCGGCGACCGCATCGACTACGAGTTCGTCGTCGTCAACCGCGGCAACGTGACCCTGAACTTGCTGACGGTGCGCGACGCCCTCGCCGGCGTCGGCGACGTCCGCTTCGGCGAGTGGCCCGGCCCGGTGGGCCAGGTCGGCCCCGGCGAGCAGGTGCGCGCCACCGCGTCGTACACGGTCACGCAGGGCGACGCCGACGCCGGAGCGGTCGTCAACCAGGCGCTCGCCACCGCGACCCCGCCCTCGGGCGAGCCCGTCACGGGCACCGGCGTGCACACCATCGCGCTCGCCCCGACGACGCCCGCGCTCTCGGTCGCCAAGACCCAGGTGCTGCCCGTCGGCGCCGCGGGCGTGGCCGGCGACGTCGTGACGTACTCGTTCACCGTGACGAACACGGGCACGTCGACGCTGACCGACGTCGTGCTGTCCGACGCGCAGGCCGGGCTCTCCGACCTCGTCGTCGGCTCCTGGCCGACCTCGGCGGGGACGCTCGCCCCCGGGCAGAGCGTCACCGCGACGGCCACCCACGTGCTGACCCAGGCCGACGTCGACGCCGGAGGTCTCTCGTCGCCGGCCGTCGCCTCCGGCACCTCGCCGCAGGGCGACGCGGTCGCCGCGCGCACCTCCGCGTCGACGCCGCTGACCGCGCCCGCCGCCGTGTCGCTCGACAAGTCGGTGACGTACGCCGCAGGAGGCGCGGGTGCGGTCGGCGACGTCGCCAGCTACTCGTTCACCGTCGGCAACACCGGCGCCGTGACGCTCTCGGGCGTCGACGTGGCCGACCCGCTGCCGGGCCTCGGCACGATCGCCTGGCAGTGGCCGGCCGTCGTGGGCGTGCTCGCGCCGGGGGAGACCGCGGCGGGCGCCGCCTCCTACGTCCTCACGCAGCAGGACCTCGACGCCGGCTCGGTCGCGAACCGCGCCACGGTCTCGGCCCAGCCGGCACGCGGCGAGACCGTGCGCGCGTCGGACGCCGCGACGCTCCCGACCAGCTCCGGACGACCTGCCCTCGCGCTGACCAAGACCGAGGCGCTCACGCCGGGGGCGCGCGGCGTCGCCGGCGACGCCGTCCAGCTCAGCTGGGTCGTCACCAACCCCGGCAACCAGACCGTCACGGGCGTCCAGCTCGCCGACGACCAGGTCGGCGCCCCCGCTCCCGTCTTCGGCGCCTGGCCCGGCGGCACCGCCGGTCGCCTCGCGCCCGGCCAGAGCGTCACCGCGACGACGACGTACACGCTCACCCAGGCCGACGTCGACGCCGGGGGCGTGACCAGCGCCTCCCACGTGACCGGCACCGGCCCCGGCGGCACGCCCGTGCGCGCCGACGCCACGGCCGGAGTCACGGTCGACCAGGTCTCGACCATGTCGTTCACCAAGGCAGGGCGCCTCGCCGCCGGCACGACCGGCCAGGTGGGCCAGGGCGTCGACTACACGTTCCAGGTGCGCAACACCGGCACGGTCACGCTCAGCCTGCTCGACATCGTCGACGAGATGCCGGGCCTCAGCGACGTGACGTTCGACCGCTGGCCGGGCGCCGTGGGCGTGCTCGCCCCGGGCGAGCGGGTCATGGGACGCGCCTCGTACACGATCCGCCAGAGCGACCTCGACGCCGGCGGCGCGATCACGAACACGGCCACGGCCTTCGCCACCGCGCCCGACGGCACCGTCGTCCGCCGACCCGCGTCGGCCACCGTGCAGGCGGCGCCGCAGGGCCCGGTCGTGGGCCTGACGAAGGAGGCGCAGCTCGCCGAGGGCGCGACCGGTCGCGCCGGCGACCGGGTCGAGTACTCGTTCACCGTCACGAACCAGGGCAACACGACGCTCACCGGCGTCGTCCTCGCCGACGGCCAGCAGGGCCTCGGCACGATCACCACGGGCACCTGGCCGGGCGGCACCGCCGGCACCCTGGCGCCCGGCGAGTCCGTGCAGGCGACCGCCTTCTACGTGCTGACCCAGGCCGACGTCGACCGCGGCTCGGTGTCGTCCGTCGCGACGACCTCCGGCCGCTCGTCGGCGCCCGCGCAGACCGTGACCGCGAGCGACGAGAAGACCGTCGTCGTGCCGCCGCAGCCCGCGCTGGCGTTCGCGAAGACCGTCGCGCCGGCCACGGGCACGGCGCCCGGCGACGCGCTCCGGTACACCTTCACCGCGACGAACACCGGCACCGTCACCCTCGACGGCGTCGTGTTCGACGACGCCCTCGTCGGGCTCTCGCCCGTGGCCGTCGCGACCTGGCCGAGCGGGACCGCCGGGCGCCTCGCGCCGGGCGAGACCGTCACCGGCACGGCGACCTACCGGGTCACCCAGGCCGACGCCGACAGCGGCTCGGTCGTGAACTCGGCACGGGTGCTCGCCAGCCCGCCGACCGGCGCACCGCTGACCGCGAGCAGCGCGGCCACGGCGTCCACCGCCCCCACGGCCGCCGCGATCGGCGTCGAGAAGACCGCCGCCCTCGCGACGGGTGCCGCGGGCGTCGCCGGCGACACGGTCGAGTTCTCGTACGTCGTGACGAACACCGGGACGGCCACCCTCACCGGCGTGACCCTGGCGGACGCCCTGACCGGTGCCTCCCCGGTCGTCTTCGGCCCCTGGCCGAGCCCGACGAACCGCCTGCTGCCCGGCGAGAGCGTCACCGCCACCGCGAGGTACGTGCTGACCCAGGCCGACGTCGACGCCGGCGCCGTGAGCTCGTCGGCCCGCACCACGGGCACGACGCCCGACGGCTCGGTCGTCGCGTCCGACGCCGCCGCCGGCGTCGAGCTCGCGCGGACCGCCTCGGCCTCGGTCGACAAGACGGCGTCGTGGGTCGCCGGAGGCGCCGGTCGCGTCGGCGACGTCGCCCGCTTCACGATCGCGGTCGCGAACACCGGCACGGTGACGCTCTCCGACGTCGTCGTGACCGACCCGATGGCCGCCACGGAGGCGGACCCCTCCGGCGTCGTCGCACCGGCGACCTGGCCGGGCACCCCCGGCACGCTCGCCCCGGGCCAGCGCGTCACCACGACGGTCGACCGGGTCGTGACGCAGGCCGACGTCGACTCCGGCGCGCTGGTGAACGTCGCGACGCTCCGTGCCGCTCCGCCGGCCGGCGCCGGCGACCCCCTCGTCGTCCGCGACGGCGCCGCCCTGGCGACGGCCGTGACCGCACCCGCAGTCCAGATCGTCAAGACGGCGACCCTGGAGCCCGGGGCCGCCGGGGTGGCCGGCGACGTCGTCCGCTACGAGTACCTCGTCACGAACACGGGGGACGCGACCCTCTCGGGCGTCGTCGTGTCGGACGACCAGGCCCGCGCCTCCGTCGTCTCGTACGGCGGCTGGCCCGCGGCGGCCGGCACCCTCGCGCCCGGCCGGACGGTCACGGCGACGGCGAGCTACGTGCTCACGCAGGCCGACGTCGACCGCGGCGTCGTCGCCTCGCGCGGCAGCGTCGTGGGGACGCCGCCGAGCGGCCCCGTCGTCCGCGCCTCCGAGGTGCAGGAGGTGCGCCTCGACGGCACGGCCTCGCTCGCGCTCACGAAGACGGGCGCGCTGACCGCCGGGCCCTCGGGCACGACCGGCCGCGTCGGCGACGGCGTCTCGTTCGCCTTCACGATCACGAACACCGGCGCCGTCACGGTGTCGGGCGTCGCGGTCGACGACCGCCTGAACGGCGTCTCCGCCGTCGAGCTCGGCCCCTGGCCGGGCGAGGTCGGCGTGCTCGCGCCGCGCCAGGTCGTCACCGGCACCGCGACCTACGCGGTCGTGCAGGCCGACGTCGACCGCGGCAGCGTCGTCAACGCCGCGACCGTCTCGGGCACCGCGCCGTCGGGAGCAGCCGTGCTCGCCGACGCGCGCACGGCCGTGCCGCTGACGGCCGACGGGCCCCGCCTCGGGCTCGTCGAGCAGGTCGCCCTCGCGCCCGGCGCGACCGGACGCGCCGGCGACGAGGTCGTCCACACCTGGGTCGTCACCTCGACCGGCGACGTCACCGTCCGCGACGTCGCGGTCGCCGACGAGCAGCCGGACCTCAGCGACATCTCGTTCGTCTCGTGGACCGGCCAGGGCGACTTCGCCCGCGTCCTCGCGCCCGGCGCCTCCGCGACGTTCACCGCCCGGCACGTGCTCACGCAGGCCGAGGTCGACGCCGGGGTGCTCGTCACCCGCGCGACGGCGACCGCGGTGGGCGACGACGCCGCGGCCACCCCGGTCTCGGCGACCGACGCCGTCCCGCTCGTGCTGCCCTCCTCGCCGGCCCTCGCGGTCGACAAGGAGGCGCGGTGGGCGGACGGCGGCTCCGGCCGCGTCGGCGACGTGGTCGAGTACCGAGTCCTCGTGACGAACACCGGCACGGTCACGCTGACCGACGTCGTGGTGAGCGACCCGCTGCCCGGGCTCTCCGTGGTCACGTACACCGGCGGGACGGCCGACGGCTGGCCCGACGCGGCCGGCGTGCTGGCCCCCGGCGAGTCCGTCGTCGCCACGGCCCGGTACGCGGTGACCCAGGCCGACGTCGACGCGGGCTCGGTCGTGAACGCGGCCTCCGCCTCCGGCGTCCCGCCGACCGGCGCCGCGGCCGTGGCGAGCGACGCGGCGACGATCGCGACCGCCGACGTCGCGCCGCGCCTCGCCGTGACCAAGACGCAGGCGCTGCCCGAGGGCACCGCCGGCGTCGCCGGCGACACCGTGCCCTTCACGTTCACCGTCACGAACACCGGCTCGGTCACCCTGACCGACGTGCGGCTCGCCGACGGCCAGGCCGGTCTCGGCGACCTCGTGGTCGGCCCCTGGCCGGGCGCGGTCGGCTCGCTGGCCCCCGGCCAGAGCGTCACGGCCACCGCCGGCTACGTGCTGACCCAGGCCGACGTCGACGCCGGCGCGATCGCGTCGACCGTCACCGCGACCGGCACGCCCGTGCGCGGCCCGGGCGGCCCCGGCAGCCCCGGCGGCCCGGCCGACGTCTCGGCCTCGGCCGACGGCCGCACCCCGCTCGTCGCGGACGCCGCCCTGGTCATGGCCAAGACCGGCGCCCTGCGCGGCTCCGGCCTCGCGGGCGACGTCGTCGACTGGACGGTCACCCTGCGCAACGAGGGCGGCGTCACGCTCTCGGGCGTGCAGGTCGCCGACCCGCTGCCCGGCCTCAGCCCCCTCGTGCTCGGCCCCTGGCCGACCGTCGAGGGCAGGCTCGCCCCGGGGGAGTCCGTGACGGCCGTCGCCACGTCGACGGTGACCCAGGCCGACGTCGACGCGGGCGCCGTGACCAACACGGCCACCGCCTCCTCGACCCGGCCGACCGGCGAGGCCGTCGGGGCTGCCGCGCAGGCGACCGTGCGCACCGCGCCCGCCGTCGCCGGCCTCACCGTCGCCAAGACGCAGGTCATGGCCGACGGGGCGACCGGCAGGGCCGGCGACGTGCTGCAGCTCGGCTACGTCGTGCGGAACGCGGGCTCGGTGACCCTGCGCGGCGTGACGCTGTCCGACGCCCAGCCCGGCCTCTCGCAGATCGTGTTCGGCACCTGGCCGGGCGAGCCCGGCGTGCTCGAGCCCGGGCAGAGCGTGACCGCGAGCGCCACGTACGTGCTCACGCAGCGCGACGTCGACGCGGGGATCGTCACCTCCGAGGTGACCGCCACGGGCGAGGCGCCCGGCGGCGCGACCGTCGACGACGTCGACGAGGCGGGGGTCGTGCTGCCCGGCTCGTCCAGCGTCTCGCTGCGCAAGACCGGCGCCCTCGTCGGCGAGGGCGCCGCCGGCGGGCTCGTCCGCTTCGGGTTCGAGGTCGTCAACACCGGCGACGAGACCCTCTCGGGCCTCGCGCTGACCGACGAGCTGCCCGGCCTCGGCGAGGTCGTGTTCGGACCGTGGCCCGGCGCCGAGGGCGTGCTCGCCCCGGCGCAGGGCGTGACGGCCACGGCCGACTACGTGCTGACCCAGGCCGACGTCGACGCGGGCCTCGTCCGCAACACCGCCTCCGTCCTCGGGACGACCGCGGGAGGCGCCCTGCGCGCCGACGAGGACACGACCGTCGTCACGGTGGTCCCGCGCTCGGGCGTCGAGCTGACCAAGACCGTCAGCTACGCGCCCGGCAGCGCCGGACGCCTCGGCGAGCAGCTCGACTACCGCTTCGTCGTCGTCAACACCGGCACGGTGACGCTGGTCGGCGTCGGCGTGGAGGACGAGATGCCCGGCCTCGGCGACGTACGGTACGAGTCGTGGCCCGGCGAGCCCGGCGTGCTCGCACCCGGACAGCGCGTCGTCGCGACCGCCGCGTACACCGTCACCGCCGCCGACGTGGCAGCCGGTGAGGTGTCCAACACGGCGACCGCGATCGGCACGGGCACCGGCCCCGACGGCACGGTGCCGCCCGTGACGAGCCCCGACCCGACCCCCGACCCGACCCGCGACGACGACACCGTCGTCGTCCCGACCCACGACCGCGTGCTGGCCTTCACCGGCGACGAGGTGGCCGCCCCGGCGCTCCTCGCCCTGGTGCTGCTGGTCGCCGGCCTCGGCCTGGCCCTCACGGGCCGGCGTCGCGACCGGGACGTGCGCACGACGACCGCTCGCCCGAGAGGACACTCATGACCACCCGACCCGCCCTGCTCCGCGCCTCCGCCGCCGGCTCCCGCTCCGCGCTGACCCGCTCGGCCGTGGCCGTGCTCGGGGGCGCCGCGCTCGTCGTCGCCCTCGCCGGCTGCACCGGGGGAGGCGACGGCGACGCCAGCCCGTCGCCCACGCCCTCGAGCACGGCCGCCGCGGCGCCCGCCGTCACCGACATCCAGGACGACCCGGGCACGGCGCCCGACTTCGTGGGAGCCCTGCAGGACGTGCAGCAGACCGCCTGCGAGCTCGACGGAGGCGCGTACACGGTCACCGGCACGGCCGCGAACCCCACGGACGCGGCCCAGCACTACCGGATCTACGTGTCGCTGCTCGACGGCGACCAGGCGACCCTCGGCTTGACCCAGGTCGACCTCGACTCGGTCGCCGCGGGCGAGACCGCCGAGTGGGAGGCGCAGCTCGCCGTCGACTCCGCCGACCTGAGCTGCGTGCTGCGCGTGGAGCGCTTCGCCGCGTGACCACCGTCAGCGGCGTGCCCGCGAGCGCGGCGACGGCGGCGTCCGCCGGGTCGGCCCCTGCCGCGTCGGTGCCGGTCGGCGCGTCGCCGACGGGCGTGCCGCGGCTGCCGGGCGCGACGGTCAGCCGGCCCCGGCTGCTGAGGGCCCTCGACGAGGCATCGGGGTCGCCCGTCGTGGTGCTCCGCGGGCCGGCGGGCTGCGGCAAGACGGTGCTGCTGGCCGACTGGGCCCGCCGCCACCGCCGCGACGACGAGCGCGTGCTGTGGCTCGGCCTCGACGCGGCGCTCGACGGCGTGCCGGCCGCTGACCGGCGGCGCGCCTTCTGGGCCGCCGTGGGCCTCGCGCTGCGGGCCTCGGGACGGTCCTCGTCGGCCCTCGCGCGCCTCCTCGGCGACGACCTCGCCCCGGCCCCCTCACGGTCCGCCCTCGTCGCGGCCGCCGCCGCCCCCGACCAGCCCCTCGTGCTCGTGCTCGACGACCTCGACCTGCTCGACGACCCGGCGGCCCGGGCCGACCTGGAGGCGGTCGTCGGCTCGGGCGGACGGGTCAGGGCGGTCGTGGCGACCCGGTCCCGCAGCTGGCTCGAGCGGGGCGACGTCGCCGCCGCCCTCGACACCGTCGTGGTCGGGCCCGACGCCCTGGCCCTCACGCCTGCGGAGGCCGCCGTCGTCGTGACCGGCGTGCTGCGGCGTCCCGTGGACGCCTCGCGCGTCGTCGGGCTGCACGCCGCCGTGGGCGGCCACGCCGGGGCCGTCGTGGCGTCCGCGCGCGCCGTCGCCGACCGCGTCGACGCCGACCGGACCCTGCTCGTCGACCGCGGCGGCCGGTCGTTCGAGGAGGCGCTGACCGCGTGCGCGCTCGACCACGTCCGTGCCTCGCTGGCCCGTCACCTGCGTGGCGGGCCCGCCACGGAGTTCGCGCTCCGCACCTCCGTCGTCGACTCCCTGCCCACGGCGCTCGCGGCGCGCCTCGCCGACCTGCCCGACGCCGAGGCCGCGGCGGCCGCGCTCGACCGTGCGGCGGAGGACGGCCTCGGGGCCTGGCGCACCGAGAGCACGGGCGCGCACGGCGAGTTCGCCTACTACGCGGCGGTGCGCGAGGCGCTGCGGAGCGAGCTGGACGCCCGGCGGCCCGACGACGCCCGCACGCTGCGCCAGGAGGCCGTCGAGTGGGCGCTCGAGGCGGAGCAGCCGATGATCGCGGCCAGGGCCGCGGCGGCGCTGCTCGACATGCCCCTCCTCTCGCGCGTGCTGCAGCGGTCGTGGCCCTCGTTCACCCTGCGGCACGCGGCCGAGCTGGTGGGCGTGCTCGGGACGCTGCCGAGCCGGCGCACGGCCCGGCACCCCGTCGTGCTCGCGATGACCGCCCTCGCCTTCTCGACGGTGAGCATGCACCACGCCCGTGTCGCGCAGGCCCTCGAGGCCGTCGTCTCGGCCGTCGGCGAGCGCGTCGGCTCCGTCCCCGCGCCCGACCAGGCGTTCCTCCTCGCCGTCGAGGCCCAGGCGCGCCGGATGCTCGGCGACGTCGCCCGCGCCCGCGCCGCCGCCGCACGGGCCGAGGTCGTGCTCGCGGCCCTGTCGCCGGCCGAGCGGGAGGAGATGGCGCCCGTCGCCTCCTTCGTGCACCAGCAGCTCGGCGTGACCGCCCTGCTCGACGGCTCGCCCGAGGAGGCGCTGCGCTCGTTCGCCGCGGCGTCCGGCGCGGCGTCGGGACCGGAGCACGCGGCCCAGCGGGCGTCGTCGCTCGCCGCCAGCGCGTTCGTGCACCTGTGGATCGGCGAGGTCGCCACCGGCCGCGCCCTGCTCGCCCAGGTGGGCGACGAGACGGCCGGCCCGGTGGGGCTCGCGAGGGCCGTGCTCGCGCTCGAGGACTTCCGGCCGCACGAGGCCCTGCAGCTCGTGCCCGACGTCGAGCCGCTGATGGCCTCGTCCGAGCACTGGCCGATCGTCCTCGCCGTGCGGGCGTCCGCCATGATCTCGCTCGGCCAGACCGCCGTCGCCGGCCACCTCGTCGACCTCGACGCCCAGGCGGCGCGCTGGAGCGTCCGCTCGCCGACCGCCGGAGCGTCGGGCGACCTGCTCGCGACGACGCGGGTGCGCCTGATGCTCGCGGTCGGGCGCGTGAGCCGGGCCGAGGCGGAGCTGGAGCAGCTGCCGGCCGACGACCCCACGGTCGTCCTGCGCCGCGGGGCCGCGCACCTGCTGCGCGCCGACGCCCGACGTGCCGCCGACACCGTCTCGGGCGCGCTGCTCGCCGGCGTCCCCGACCAGCGGGTCCGGTCGCAGCTGCTGCTGCTGAGGGCGGTCGCCGAGCTGCGGCTCGACCGGGCGGCCGCGGCGCTCGCGACCTTCACGGCGGTGCTCGACGCGCTGGCCCACACCGGCCTCCGCACCGTGCTGCTGACCGTGCCCCGCGACGACCTCGAGCAGCTCGTCGCCGCGGCGACCGCGTCGGGCGATCCCCGCGCCGAGGACATGCTCGGCCCCGGCCGCTCGCTCGCCGGCGACCTGCCCGCCGACGCCATCGGCAGCTCGCTCTCGGAGCGCGAGGCGGTCGTGCTGCGCTCGCTCGCCACGGAGCGCAGCCTGCCCTCCGTCGCCGCCGAGCTGCACGTCTCCGTGAACACGGTCAAGACGCAGCTGCGGAGCGTGTACCGAAAGCTCGGCGTCTCCGGCCGCCGCGAGGCCGTGGAGGCCGCCACGCAGCGCGGCCTCATCGGCGGCTGAGCCGGGAGAGGATGGACCCATGTCCTCCACGAACCTCCTCGGCGTGCCCGAGACCCTCCTGCCCGCCGACCCTGCCGTCACGGCCGACCTCGAGACGCTGTCGCTCGCCGAGGTCGTCGTCGCCCACCCGACGTCGTCGCTCGCCTGGGCCCTGCTCAGCGACGAGGCCTCTGCCCGGGGTGCCGACCTCGAGGCGTACGCGTACGCACGGGTCGGCTACCACCGCGGCCTCGACGCGCTGCGCGGAGCCGGCTGGCGCGGACAGGGTCCCGTCCCGTGGTCGCACGAGCCGAACCGCGGGGTGCTGCGCTCGCTCTTCGCCCTCCGCCGCGGAGCCGCCGCGATCGGCGAGACCGCCGAGGTCGAGCGGCTCGGCACGTTCCTGGCGGACGCCGACCCCGCGGCTGCCCCGTCGATCGAGTCCGAGGAGGCGGGCCGGCGCTGACGGCGCCCGCCGCGCCTCCTGCGCCGTCACGTTTCAGGACCAGGCCGTTGGTGCTTCCTGATCTGTGCACCTCTCAGGGCTCGCGGTCCTGATCTCTGCACACTCAGGACTCGAGTTCCTGAACGAGGAGACGGAACTCAGCCCTGAGGCTCAGCCGATCAGCGACGGCCGCAGGTCGCGCAGCGTCCGCTGCCGCGTCATCCGGGCCGTCGCGACCAGCGACACCAGCAGCGCGCCGAGCATCCAGAGGGCGAGCACGCCGGCGTCGGTCCACGCCGTCGCCGTGCTGCCGCCGTACATCAGCTGGCGCAGCCCGTCGGTCGCGTAGCTCATCGGCAGCACGAAGTGCAGCGCGGCGAGCGGTCCGGGCAGCGTCTGCCACGGGAACGTCCCGCCGGCGGTGACCAGCTGCACGACCATGAGCACCAGCCCCAGGAACTGCCCGACGCTGCCGAGCAGCACGTTGAGCATCATGATGATCGCCGCGAAGGTGACGCTCGCCAGGCCCATCATCCCGAGCATGCCCCAGGTGTGGGCGACCTCGAAGCCGAGCGCCCCGCGCACGATCGCGAACAGGGCGACCATCTGCAGCACGCCGAGCAGCGCGGGCGTCAGCCAGCCGGCCGCGACGACCCGCGCGGGCGCCGCCACAGCGGTGACGGCGCGCTTCGACACGGGCTTCACGATCAGGAACAGCGCGTAGATCCCGATCCACGCCGCGAGGCTGATGAAGAACGGGGCGAGCCCCGCGCCGTAGGTGCCGGCGCTCGTGAGCGGCTGGTCGTCGACCC
>Ga0265780_10001496_pt1 | contig 32841 bp, 41 predicted proteins | sample P1T30metagenome_FD_192432 | JGI IMG/M metagenome (GOLD analysis project Ga0265780, IMG submission 192432) | Plant litter microbial communities from East Loma Ridge, Irvine, California - P1 T30 | ecosystem: Environmental > Terrestrial > Plant litter > Unclassified | place: USA: California...
AGGACTAGAGAAGACATCATATACGCGGATTATCAGCATGCCATGAACCGAGCGATAAATTCTACCTAGACTCGCCAGGTAGCGGCAAATTTCGTGCCTGCTCTGCACCTACAGGGCGTAAGCCAATATTCTTTACAAGCTATCCTCGTTATAAGCTGGGTAGCCTCAATTGATACGCAGCTCTATTACTCTACCTAACCATGGTAGAATCTTTTAAATACATCCAGGCTACCTATTCACCTTTGCTCGTTAGGAAAGGCGGGCAGGAGTTTTGCCGATGCCTGATGGGCCATCATAACAACATGACATATTTTCACATGTGTCGCCTAGACTTTACTCTCTTTGCCATCTACAACATAAGATTGGGTGTCAACTCTGTCAGTGCTCTCCTCTTCTGATACTCCAGTGATTGCGCTGATGTTCTCATGCTCGAAGAAGCCTTCTTTAGCGGTCATCTCTTCGAAAGCCAATGGACCCTCTGCGTCTGTCGGGAGAATCCGCACTGGCCAGATGAGGCACAATACGTAGTACACAAAGCCTCCCATGAGGAACGACAAGATGAACCCAAGCTTGTACATGTTCTTGCTCGCGACGGACACTGATGTTGGGTCAAGCGATCCAGCGACGCCGTGCACTGTAAATGCGACCCCAGATATCCAGGCTGCGAGCATGCGCAAGTTCCATCCTTTGTAGTAGGTATATGGACTTGCTGGAGTGGAAATGTACAGTGACGGGACGTGGAAATTGCCCTTCCTAATTATCCAGTAGTCGACGATCATGCAAGCGCAAATTGGCATCAAGAAAACCGTGTAACTGCCTAGGAAGGTGAGAAAGGAAGTTGCAGATGCGATAATCTTCCACGGAACAAGAAGCGGAGCAAACATTGCGCAGAGGACTTGACCGCGGATAATGGTAAGCCATTTGGGAAAGATGCCCGTAAGATCAGCGCCGACTGGCATCGAGTTGCTTCCCGCGTTGATGACGAGTACGGCAAGCATCATGCCGAAAGACGCAAAGACCATGCCTGCGCGTGCTCCGGCCGTCCAGTATTGATCGAGGATGGCGTTGTAGAGATCCCAGACATTCCAGTACGATTTGCCAAGTACTTGGGTGGCGGCAGCCGTAGTAGCAGTGCTTACAAACATGACGAGTACTTTGCTGATCAAAATGCCGAATCCTTGACTCCAAGTCACGTCACTGTAAGAATGACCATAACGGCAGACGTCTGGCTGATTGATCAGAACTGGCGCGAGAGCCCCCATGACCGAATTGACTACATTTGATGTTAGCATCCATACTCCTGTGAGCAGACGAAAGTGCCTACTAGCTTGGATCATGGGCCAGACCAAATCTGATCCTGACAGCCGAGTTTGCTTTGTCGTGTACTTGAAGTCACCGATACTGCCGCCATTGGCAGAGACGACCCAACCGAGTACACCCAACAGGGATATGGTTGAGATGATAGCTTTGACGACAAAAAGATGACGTAGAATCGTGGGATGGATGAACATGACCGGCATTTGTACCTTGAAAGATCAGTCAGTCTGCAGTCTACATGTAGGCTGAAACATTCCGACTTACTATCCAGAACAAAAAGAAACTCAGCAAGTCTCTTGATGTAATCCCTGCACTCGCTGGAAGGCGGTTGGGAATGTTGTGATATCCATTTCCAAAGATACCTCGCATGAAGACTGAAGTGATGCGACCGCCATAGTATGTTTGTGTAGCGAAGTAGATGATGGCGACAATGGCGCGAACAAAAATGTACAAGCTCGCACCTCGAACACCTCCTGATGCTCGAACGTATACCGGGAATCCAATGAAGTATTTTATTGCGCCACGACTATTCAGTACGACCAGAACGGTCAAAATGGCGGAACCAATGACAGCAGCGATCAGGCCGTGCCACCAGAGTAGACCGATGGAGACAAGTGAAGCACCAAGGTTATACGAGCTTGGGCTGAACGTCTGAGTCAAGTAATAAGAAAAGTAGTGAGGCCATCTCCACGTTCTATCGACTGTCACTCATCAGTATGAGTCTTGAATACATAATTCTGCGTGACCTACCAGGAGGACTAGGAAGCAGATCCTTGTTATATCGCACCTCCCCTTCTTGATTGGAAGTTTGCAGGGACTCCTTGAACGCCTTTGGCGAATTTAAGGCATATTTGCCTTGCTTGAGGAAGCGCAGCATGTCGCTTGAGATCCCTTTGCTGTTGGTTCAACGTCAGCCGGGATGTCATCGTGCAATTTGCGGCGCTAGATCGGTAGAATATATGCATGTTGCCACAAAAGCCAAGGTCTTGTACCATTGGCTGGAATACGGGCGTAGCGAAGCTTTCCAAGCCGAGCTCGTTGGCAAAAGATAAGTCAACAGCAGCGGCAAGTGGACTGAGTGCAGGCGGGAAGGTTGGCTGGACTTTCGGAGGTTCGCCCACTTCTGCTGCCGAGACCCACTTGCCACTTCAACACGAGCCGGCAGTGATGAGCCGCGGCAGGATCCGCGATGAATATGACGGAAAGTAAACAAGATTGTCAAATACCCCGAAGTTATACACAGTATCGCCACGCTTCATTTGCGACGGCAAGGCTTCCTGTATGACTCCAGGCACCGCCGTAGGTGAGAGCCTGCAGTATTAGCCTTCGATGTTGTAGGTCAATTCGGTATGATTGTTATCGCAAAGTATCATAAACAATGGCGTATTTGCTCTGGAATCGCAGAAGGAGATTTGCATCGCGATGAAGACAGAACAAGTATTGCTTCGGTGTCTGCAAGATGGACTCATGGACCCGGTCCTTCTCGACAACTTCAGCAAAGTCGATGGAAAAGAGTCCCCGATAATAATGATTAAGTTGTAGTTGATAACTTGCAGTAGGTAATTCTGAAGCCGACATCGAACTGTTCTGGTGCAGGTGGGTCCAACGGCTCCGCCTTCCTACGTACCTATTAGAGGCCCATGCGCGACGAACTTTGCATTAACATCATCGGCATGCGATAGTATAGACCTTAATTCTCTCTTTGCACTAGGTGCGCAATCTATTATTCTATAATACTCTCATAATGAAAGACCGCCAGCAAAAGGCCGAAGCTGCAATCTTCGACCAGACCAACATCCTTCCAAAGAGAGAGCTTTTAATCGTCTTTGGTGCATTGGCTGTGTCCCTATTCATCTGTTTCGTTGATCAAAATGGCATAGGTGTTATGATACCTACGATCGGCCATGAACTGCATGCCGAAGCCACGATTAGCTGGGCAGGAACCAGCGCATTGATTGCAAACACGCTTTTCCAGGTTCTCTATGGCCGCATGTCTGATTTGTTCGGTAAGAGAGCTAGATTAATTTGCAATTAATGGACTCTAAACGTTGATACTAGGAAGAAAAGCTGTTTTCATGTCGGCATTGGCACTTCTGACCGTCAGTGACCTATTGTGCGGTCTATCCCAGAACGCGACCATGCTCTACGTGTTTCGGGGCCTAGCAGGTGTTGCCAACGGCGGCATCACCTCGTTAGCCATGATGATCGTCTCCGACATCATTACCTTGAAAGAGCGAGGCAAATACCAGGGTATATTGGGGTCATGCGTCGGACTTGGTAACATGGTCGGCCCATTCCTTGCGGCTGCATTCATCCAGCATTCAACCTGGAGGGGGCTTTTCTGGCTCATCAGCCCACTTGCTGCTATATGCTGCGTTGTGTGCTACTTCATTTTGCCTACACCAAAGGATGCTCCGCGAATGGACTTCAGATCTGTCTCAGCGAAGATCGACTACTGGGGCATCTTGGTCGGATCTGCCGCCATTATCTTCATTCTCATTCCGGTTTCTGGGGGTGGAAGCTATTTTCCGTGGGCATCTCCCATGTTAATCTCAATGCTCGCCCTAGGAGGTTGCTGTATGCTGGCATTTTTGTTCATCGAGTACAAAATCGCATTGCTGCCCATGATGCCCTGTAAGTTGCTGATAGCCCCTACATCACCAAGTGCTGTAACCATTCGTGCGTGCTCTATTGAAGCTTAAATCACCATCAGAGAGCGATTGTTATCTCAGATGCGAGTTTGAACAGACGCAGTGATGTGTCAGCTTGCAACACAGTGCTGATACAGCATTGTATTCAGCTAGCTGGAGGCAGCGCTCCCGAATTATTGCAACGCCTGATACGATACAAATGCTAACTTCAAGAAGTATCTCTGTTCAAGTCTCCGCCGGTATGCGCCATGCTCCTCCAGAACCTATTCTTCGGCATCGTATATTACTCGCAACTCTATTACCTACCACTATTCTTCCAGCAGGCTCGTCAGATGTCGCCACTTCTCTCTGCCGCCCTTGTGCTACCTATCACCTGCGCACAAATGGTTGCATCGATTCTTTCTGGACAGTACATCTCTCGTAGAGAACGATATGGAGAAGTGATCTGGACAGGTTTCTTTCTCTGGACGGTCGGTGTTGGCCTTACCTGCATATTCAACCGACGCACGCCCATTGGTGCCGTTGTGGTGATTCTCCTGCTCCAAGGTATCGGTGTCGGCTTCGTCTTTCAGCCGACACTTGTCGCTCTCCAAGCCCATTGTACGAAAGCCCAGCGAGCTGTCGTCATCTCCAACCGCAACTTCCTACGCAGTCTTGGTGGTGCAGTGGGTCTCGCAATATCTGCCGCAACCCTGCAAAACTCGCTCAAGAGAGCGATGCCCGCTGAGTTTGCTTGGCTTGCAGATTCATCGTACAATATTCCCAACTTCGACACTCTTAAAGCATCACCAGCTCAAGTTGACGAGATACTCCATGCATACGCTCATGCGAGCAGGACAGTGTTCATCATGAATGTACCCTTCATGGCGCTATGTCTTCTTGGATGCCTCCTCATCAAAGATCGTGGTTTACAACGGCCTGAAGAAGTAAAGGTTACCTCTGATAAAGACGTGATTGTCACAAATGGCTCTCTGGACGTCGAAGAAAAGGCAAATGGCAGCTCGGAAAAGCCTGTACCGGACAGTCGTGGGTCGGATGAAGCTGCGGAAGCTGCTAGATGCAAATCATGAAGATGGTAGATACCGCTCGACATTCATAGATTTTTTATAGAAGTGGTTAACCACCAAGGTTTTGAGCAGATACATGAAGCTCAACACTTGACACGAAGAGACGTAAACGATACCGAAGTACAACTGGGCTCGCTATGTGGACACTGGCTACGCTATCTAGCATGGGAGTTGAGAGTTGATCTACATACTTCGCCAATCATTGGCTCGCTCCCAAGCAAAGGACGCTTCATAGACAGACAATTCGTCCCACCATTTGCCAATAATTTGCATGCTAACAGGCAGCTTGACGCCCTCCTTCACTCCTGGACCTTCAAGCACTTCCAGCATTCCGACGGGTAATGCAAGCACTGGATGGCCACTCTGATTGAACGGAGCTGTATTGGCTGTCAGGCCTATTTGCTTCGTAATCTGCTCGAGCGGCGTCGCATCCGGTGCAGCATGACTGGTCGCTACATAAGGAAGAGTAGGAGTTAAGAGAACGTCATATGTATCCAGCGCGGTATCGTAAGCGTCCCGTAGCTGGCGTGACAAATTCGTTGCTTTGGCAAGTAGGTGTGGAAACTTTTCTACAGCATAAAGGCCGTTCAGGTATATGTTCTTCGTCGAGGCGTATGCTTCGTCCCAGTTCTCCTGGCCTATGGGATGGAGCAAGGAGTTCAGGGCGAGCATCTGGTGACCTCTTCTTCCAAATGCACCGGAGGTCTTCGATAGGAAGCCGCCGACTTTCGATACACCTGTCCATATTGCGGCTCCTTTCGAGTGGATTGGTATGGATACTTCTTCAACCGTGGCACCGAGCTCGACGTACTTTGCTACCGCAGCTCGGAATGTTTTGACAACGCGCGGATCAAGAGCCAGTGTTGACAAAGACTCAGTGATGATAGCGAATCGTTTTCCCTCAAGTGGTTTCTCTGCGGGCAGATTTTCTATCGAGCTATACTCCGGGACTTTCGAGGGATGTGGAGCAGCGAATGACCGATCGTCTATGTTATCGTTGCCGGCGATAGCTTCGAGGAAGATCGCATTATCCAGTACCGTTTTTGTCATAGGACCAAGGTGATCGTTTGTCGGCTCGTTAGAACCAGATGCTGTGTATGGGACCAACCCGAAAGTAGGCTTCAACCCAACGATACCGCAGTTCGCTGCAGGTACGCGGATACTGCCACCCTGGTCTGCTCCAACTGCTCCATCAACCTCACCCAGAGCAACGAGTACACCTGATCCGCTGGAGCTTCCACCAGAGCTATAACCTTTCGCAAACGGGCTTTCGACAATCCCAGTGCCAGATGAATGACTGGTAGCTGAATGACACATGTTCTCGCAAACGGCCTTCCCTAGGACCTGGCCACCAGCTTCTAATATCCTTGTGACTACTGAAGCATCGCAGTCTGGTACAAAGCCTTTGATGAAATCGGTTCCCAGAAGCATTGGTACACCCTTGACTGCTATGTTATCTTTCAGCGCGAACGTTTTGCCGCTTAGCTTGCCGCCTTTCGCTTGCTTGTCGACGATGTTGCATTTCCATGCCCATGCGCCATGAGAATTCTCGGTCTTCTCTGGGAAATGTACATTCTCTCGCGGAAAGCGTTCTTCGTCTACGAGTGGAATGTAGTCTGGTGTTTCATAAGCTCGGGGTTAGATTTTTCACTTGCGTGTTGAACTACGTACCATCCATCGCCATCAATTGCTCGCTAGCATCATGAAATACCGCGAGCAAGCGTCTATAGTCCTCCTTCTCGCTCTCTTTGATCGCAACTCTAAGCTGCAGGCATAACTTGTCCACCGTCTCTTGAGTGACAGGATTCCCTTTCCTTGTGTCTAACGAGAAGACCGACATCTTGAAAGCTGCGTGTTGAATTTAGCCAAACTTTTTTTGCTGGCTCTCTTCGGTGATTCACGCTTGAGTTTAAGAAAAATAGTTTAGCATAGATTTGTTCGACCGGGTGTGTGCAAAGCGTCTCCTAAGATTCAGGTCCAAGATGGAAACCCAGCGCCTTTAGCGTCCTTCAACTGCTGAACCAATCCCACCCTTTTCTGACACTTCCTTGGTGATTTAACACAACGCGGAACTAGACGCCCGCATTGATAAGACGGCGGCTTCAAACTTCCGATAACAGAGCTCTTGAGCCGGCTAGGGCCCCACATGCTGACGGAACGTTCGTTCCACTCTAACTACAATGGGCAGGCGTTTGAGTCAGATATAGCCAGGATGCTGATAGGGCAAGGTATACTAAGTGTGCTTTGTAAAGCATGTTGTGGTGAGCATGGTATAAGAGGGTCATGTTAGAGTTCACAGGAAAGACTGAAAAGTACTTAGTCGGGTACCTATAATACGGTTTCGATAGGACGTCAAGGACGAACGCTTGCCCAATATGGTCCATGTCGAAGAGTCTCTACAGCTCCCACGAGACTTCGAGGGTGAGCTAAATTGCATCAAAAGTCTCCATGTCTTTACTCATCAGATACACAGGGTTCGGAGAGTATGGCCACGACGCACAATGGCCGAACGGCGCCCGCATTGCCGTATCTTTCGTGTTGAACTACGAAGAGGGTGGAGAGCGAAATCCAATGGATGGCGATGGAACTTCTGAGCCATATTTGTGGGAGAAGGGTCCATCTGGCGGTGGTAGAGAACAAAGACACCTGAACGGGGAACAAGACTACGAGTATGGCAGTAGATGCGGAGCGTGGCGTATTCTCAGGCTCATGAAAGGGTTCGGTTGGAACATGACATTGTGGGCTATCGCTGTTGCCATGGAGAGAAACCCTTCGTTCGCCAAAGCGTGCGTGCGAGAAGGCCACGAAATTGGTGCACATGGGTATCGATGGCTCGATATTTGGGACTATCCCCTCGAGGAAGACAAGGCGTATATCAAGAAGACTTGTCAAGCCTTAGAAGCTGCAACTGGTGCGACTAAGATCACCCCATTTGCAAAACACAACTGACGATAAGGTAGGCGAGTTCCCAGTCGGGGCTTACTTCGGTAGAGGTACGCCAAATACTGCGAGTCTGCTTCCAATCATGTGGAAAGAAATGGGCAAGAAGCTGCTCTACACCTCTGAGGTATATAACGAAGACTCGCCATACTGGATCGACCTTCCCTGGGAGAAAGAATTCCCCAAAGAGGAGAAGGAAGGCTTACTGATGTTGCCATACAACTACGACTGCAATGACGGAAAATTCCACATGCTGCCCGGATTCGTAAGTTCAGCCGGCGCCACGTACGAACAGTACCTGAAAGACACGTTCGATTGCCTGTACAGAGAAGGCGGAAAGATGATGACGATACCTCTCCACTCGAGGATTGCGGGCAAACCCGGTAGATCGGAGAGTCTGAGAAACTTCATGAAGTATATTTCGGAGAAAGAAGGGGTTTGGGTGGCGAGCCGGAGAGATATTGCGAAGCACTACCGCGAGAAGTTCCCATACGTGCCAGGCTCAATAACGGGAGGCAAGTAATCAGCGATAGCAGCTATGTAGATGCTTATAATGTGATATCCCTACGATAGGTCTTGCCTCCACGAGATGATCCTGCGTACTAGCACTAAATTAGCGTGTATCCATATCACGGCGAGTGAGCCAGAGGGATACATACACTCATTGTGATCGAGCAAATGATGTATAAGCAAGTCGCCATAATCTAGCAGCCCACGAATTTGGTGGAAAGCTCTCGCAACCGTAATACTCTTTGCTGACATTCTTTTATGTTAAGGGTGGAGTCGTGGGTGCGAAGTGCCGCAAACACTTGACACCATCCACCTGCTTAACCACATCATCAGGTTCCGATGCTGGACTACTACAGCTTGCATCTTGTCAGAGTAATTTTTACCCGGACATATGAAACAAGTCGTTCTTGCTTCACAAGAGCGCCGGTGACATCATGTTGCCGAGGCACGATCTAAGGATCTTCACTTTTCGGCAGGCGTGCTGGGCTCTCATCCGAATTGACATCCAAACTTACAGTAAACAAGTATCACAACACTTCAATCAGCCGTACGAGCCATTCAATATAGATCAACTAATATGCCGTCCTTTCTCGACACCCATAACTTGTCTGTCCTGGCCATCCCAGCCTACTATGTCCTCTCAGTTCTGCCCCATAGCTATGCTCTGAACGTCGCTACTGGGGGTCAACTCACGAAATGGGACAACCGTAATCCACGCTCCTCAACTCTACATTCAAAGCTGCAGGACCGCCTTTCAGCAGAGGAGTTCGCCAAGTATGAGCGTTTGGAAGCCTGCCACGCCAATGGCATGGAGGTACGTATTTTCAGCGGCAATCGAACGCAAGCTTACTATGTTCAGAACATGCCGCTCTTTGTCGCCGCAGTTGTGTTGGGCAATGTTGCTGGATTGAAGAAGCAGGGATTGGATGGACTGAATGGCTTCGCTGGTCTCTTCCTGGCTGTGCGAATGCTCTACACTGGAGTGTATGCTACACACCAGACGCAAGGCCCAACTGTTGCTCGTAGCGTACTATGGGCTACTGGGGTTGCGCTCTGCTTTAGGACCATCATTCGTGCAGCACGGGCTCTTGGAGGAGATCGGATCTAAGTCTTTTATTTGAAAAGTGTTGCGGCCTGGCAGCGTGACTAGCCGCACTAGTCGTGATAGAAAAGGAGAGTGCGAGTCTCTAATAAGGTAGTGTTTATTCATTTTTCAATGTGGCAGCCTGTTCAATCGTGCTTTGTTGTCCTGATCTTCGCTCCGTGGCTGCTACCTGGGAGATAATCCCCTAGTATCTGTTTCCGAGAAGCGACATGCTGGTGTACGATCATATACTGCAGTGATAGAGACGCTTGTTAGCGATGCTCATGTATGGCATGGAATACCTCTTCTGTGGAAAGAAGCTTGTGCAAGTTCATTTGCAAGCGCGGGCAGTGGACCCTCCGCTCACGCAATCATGGGGCAGCTAAACGGATCGCCGAAACCTGTCGTTGCCTACCAGACGCGCCTCAGGTTGCCCAATGCAGCACAACAAAACGTGTCCACTTGGCTAAGGCTCTTCATAAGGAGCAAAAAAGCTGAAACTGGTTGTTGGTTCAACAAATCTCACCGCAACTCCAGATAAGCGATTCGATAGCAGTCACGTGTTAGTCCGTGCTCAGGTTTTCGCCCGCGTCGCCAAGTCCACCACCTCTCTTCTACATTAGAGTACATCGAACACCCGCACACCCCATCTCCAACCACCACCGACTCTCTTGAACATCTGTAGTAAGTAAACGCCGTCGCCCCGCCCCGCAGACCGAGGCTTTGTCTACGATACAGTGGGCGCCGCTTGCCGCACCCGCCGCTCACCTCCCTCGAAGCCGCATCAGGCGCTCAATACTGCATGCGCCTGCACAACACTCACCTCGATGCCCCCGAACGGCCGGCAATAACGCGTTGCTACCGTCTTTGATAGCTGACTAACCCGCTGCTTCACAGGTTCGAGGGTCTTTACACCGCCTACCCACACCCTACACCAACACAACACACCACACCCACCGCCAACATGGGTCTTACATTCTCCAAGCTTTTCGATAAGCTATGGGGAAAGAAGGAGATGCGCATTCTCATGGTCGGTCTCGATGCCGCCGGAAAGACGACGATTCTGTACAAGCTTAAGCTTGGTGAAATCGTCACCACCATCCCAACCATTGGTATGCGACCATCTGTACGCGCGTAACAGACGCAGCGCGCTGACAAGTCGACCCGCAGGTTTCAACGTCGAGACCGTCGAGTACAAGAACATTCAGTTCACCGTGTGGGATGTCGGCGGTCAGGACAAGATCCGCCCTCTCTGGAGGCATTACTTCCAGAACACCCAGGGTATCATCTTCGTCGTCGACAGCAACGATCGCGACCGTGTTGTTGAGGCCCGTGAGGAGCTCCAGCGAATGTTGAACGAGGACGAGCTTCGGGATGCTCTCCTCCTGGTGTTCGCCAACAAGCAGGATTTGCCCGTAAGCTAGCAGCAGCGCGCTACAACTTGCCTGAAGCAAAACTGACCCCCCTCCAGAACGCCATGAACGCTGCTGAGATCACCGACAAGCTCGGCCTCCACAGCCTCCGACAACGTGCTTGGGTACGTCACAGTGAATCTCCCCATATTCAGCAGAATGCTAACAGCCACTATAGTACATCCAGTCCACTTGCGCCACATCCGGTGACGGTCTGTATGAGGGTCTCGAATGGTTGAGCAACTCGCTCCGCAAGGCCGGCCACAACTAAGCCGACCCGCGCAAGTCGGCAGGAGCGATCTGCATTCGCCAACGTCTGCACACCACAGACACGTCACGCCCCAAAACCTCTCTACATGGCCTGTTTCCAGCCATGTGTCTCACGCAAGCCACATACATGGCCATGGAACGTCTGCATCGGTGTCTTTCAAATCGGATGGTGGAGCGGACTCGATTTCATTTCACCATTGGAGTTTGTGTGCATGCTATGACTCGCGTCTCTGGATTGTTGGTGGTTTGAACCGAAACAGTCTCTGGTTACTTTATGTGGTACTATCAAATTTGAGTCTCTCTTATTAGATCGCTTCTGGCATGCTGCTATTTTGCGCTTCTGGACGTGCTGCTAACACTAGAATCATAACAAGAGACTCGGCACGTGAACCCGCGGCAAGGGATGAATGGAAACGGGTCTCCCATGCGACATTGACCAATCAAGATCATGTCACAGAAACACTTGGAAATTCTGTATCGATTCATGAGTTCATTGCTCTATTCGATGCATATACACATGCTCATGTCGTTATCTGATGCCTGAACGCCAACATCCCAGACCGCTCATTCAAATCCTCATATTTGGCCCAACGCAAGCAAAGGGAAATGGCTACGAGAAGTACCCGATCACATCTTTATCAACCCTAAAAGCTGAAATCACCTGAATCCTCAAGCAGCGGGCTGTGCCGCCTGACCACTGGATGTCGTGCCAACAGGCGGCAGCAGACCCTTCTCGTTCCACAGGTCGACCAGCGGCTGCATGGGCTCAAGCTCTTTCTCACCAAGCAGGTTGAATAGCTTGCCCACGTTGATGAAATGGATGAAGCACGTATTCAGCTCCTTGTACGCATTCACGTTCCAGAAAGGCTCGAGCCAGTGGCCATGGTAGATATGCGCATAGCATCGCATCATCTGGCGGTAGATGCTCTTGATGTCTGCCTCGAACGTCTCAGGGAAGCCGGAGGGCTTGCCGAGCCACTCGTTGCCGGCTAGCTGCGATAGCGGGGCATTGAGGCTGGTGGGTCCAAGAGGTTGAGGGGTGCCGCCACTTGACAGAGATCCTGATGCATAGGTGGAAGCGCCGAAGGAGACGGAGGTGGTGTCGGTAGGGAAGATGTTGGGGTCGTTGATCTTGCCCACGATCCACTTCTGGACGAGGTTGATGTACTGGATGGCTGGGATCTTGATGGGCCTCTTCTGGTTGTCGAGCCAGGTATAAGTGTGGCCACTGGCAGACATGGTAGGGCAGACATCTGGGTTGCAGATTGGCTTGCCGGTCCTGTCATCGTGGACTTTGATAATCTCAATCATTTGCTCCAACAGACGGTACTGCTCGACAACTGCTCACATGGTCAACTTTGACCCCTCACTTTGTGGCAATCGAAGCTTACCTGTGTGTGCGAGCCATTCGCCCTCATCCACGAGCTTCGGCTTGGCAGCCAGGGTCATGAAGTTTCCCTTCACGATGAGGTTGGAATACTCCTCGCGGAAGAAGAATGGCGGTCTGCGGGAGCCAGCCGGCACGGAACTATCCGGGGCACCCTGACTTTCGAACGACATTGCGGAAGACAATGCTGGCGAGTGTGGCATAGGAGGCACACTCGGCAGCTGCTGTGAAGTAGGAGAGTTCGAGTATGGAGTTGTGGGAGAGGGAGAGCCTCCTTTGCCCTGTTGCTGGGTACCTTTGTTGGAGCGACCAGCGAGCCCTTGGCGTCTAGCAGCGATATGTTAGAGCAAAGCAACCTGAGGTTCCGCAGCAGGATATATAAACACTGGAAGGCGGAAATATCAGAAGCGAACTCATGTGCATATCACACGTTCAAATCCTGAAACAAAGGCAGCAAAGTGAGACTGAAACAGACATGCTTGACATGGGCCCGGCGAAGAGCATTTGGGGAAGGGAGCTGTGCCAAGCACTTACACGCTGGAGAAGAAGGACGCCATATTTGCAGTTGTTGGGTATGCCGTGTCCTGAACAGACGAATGGGGTGAATGCTAGACTCTGACTAAGGCGATAGGGTGCGTATGCAGCAGACAGAGAGGGGGATGTTGTTGGTGGTACGTCTCGAGGAGCCAGCGATTTTGGGTCCGCCAGGGCTGCATCGAGAAGGGGCGGCGCGCTAGTGCGGATTGGGAAAGCGCGCCTTCATTGTTGCTGCTCGGAACTTTGTTCACCAAGCTGTCAAGTCAACGTTGCGCACCTTTACTTTGACGTGCCGATCGCGTCTTCATCACTCCTTCACATCGATAGTCGCGCCAATTCTCTTCGCATCCTCAAAGTCTTTGCGATCAGCAATTACAACTACAAAAGGACAACCAACCGCCGCCATGTCTGACGCGGAAGCCAATGCGACAATATCAGATAACGAGGTTGACGATCTCGCGACTCCAGCAGAAGAAGAAGTCGAGGCGCCACGTGACACAGTAGAGGAGAATGGTCTAGACGACGACGAGGATGACTTGTTTGGCGACGGGGGAGATGACGAAGAGGAGCCAGCGTAAGTAGCTGAACAGATTGCTACCTACGACCTGGGAACTAACCGTCTCATAGAGCTCGCAAGCTCGACGACGAAGAGCTCGACTCTGGCGACGATGAAGGACGCGCAGATCGCGCTAGGGCGCAAGAAGCTGCGGAAGAGGAAGGCGAGCAGCACACATTCGCAGTTATGGACGCGGATATTGCGCGACACGCTATACCAGAGCCCAGCGACGGTGAGCTTTACCTGCTCAAGGTTCCGCGCTTCCTCTCCTTCGATCCCACGGCATTCAGCCATAAGACGTTCCAGCCGCCGACTACAGACCACCACTCAAAGCTCCCTGCGTCTGACCAATTCTCTGCCTACAACACCGCCATGTCCACGATCCGATGGCGTCGCTCACCCTCAAACAACGCTGAACTCCAGTCGAATGCTCGCATCCTAAGGTGGGCTGACGGCTCCCTCACTCTCCAGATAGCAAACGACCCGACCATGCAATTCGACATCGACGCGAACACGCTTGCACCGCCCCAGGTCAAGCCCAAGATCCCCACACCCACCTCGATCAAGGCAGGCGCGAAGCCGAGTGCCAAGCTAGAGAGCTACACATACCTAGTTGCGCCCTACGAGGAAGCGAACGTCATGCGCGTGACGAACAAGCTCACAACTGCGCTCAGTGTCGTACCAGCCGCGAACCTGAAGGACACTGCACTTGAGAAGCTACAAAACGATCTCGCCCAGATTGCCAGCCGTGGCCGCGACGATGCCGACCAAGCCATTTCCTTCGTCGACGTGAACGAGGACCCCGAACTACGGCGGCAGAGAGAAGAGGCCACATTCAAGGAGAAGCAGCGACAAGCCCGTGCTCGCGAGAAGCACGAGGCCCGCCAAGCCGAACGCGCAGTCCGCACCGTTGGCCGCTCTGGTGGTCGCACATCCGGTCTCAACATCGATGACCTCGAAGACGCTGCCAGTCGCCCACGGAAACCGCGTCAGAAGGGCGGCTTACGCCGTGACTGGAGCGATGACGATGACTTTGCAAGAGGTCCTGGTAGATCGAGGGAAGATGACTATGACGAGGAGGACGATTTCATCGCAGCCAGTGACGAGGAGCCGGAGATTGTGGACGACGACGATGATCTGGACGAAGGCATCGCACCGAGTCCCAAGAGGAGGACTGGTGGCGATGATGATGACGATGAGGAGGTCGTGGTCAGCAGGACGAAGAGGAGAAGGGTGGTGGATGATGACGAGGATGACGAATAGTTGGAAAGGAACGCCAGCTTGCAGCCTCTGAAGCCCGCGAGGACTAAAATCTCAAAGAGCCTTATTATTTGGATATCAGCATAGCACGGCGTATGGTCAGATTTACTTCATCGGTAAGATCAGGAGGTCGCATATCACAATTTATACAACAATATGACGCTAAATCTTTGATTGCCAGAAGGATTTCCCAGTCTTCACTCAGGTATAATGCGGGACTTGTCCCTTGTCTCCTTCAACGCCTTCCTTGATCGGCGCTACTCTATTGTCGATCTTCTTTGGTCCTGGCCTTTTGAAGTGCGGCTTCAGTGGCTCCCAGCTCTCAGCATTATAGTCCTCCTGCACCTTCTTACACTGCTTCAAGCCCCAGTCCGTCACACCGATCATCAAGCAACTCTCAAACATAAAAGCCATACTGCCCTCGCCAACCTTATTCGGCTGCAAGTTTACGTTGCTCGCCTTCTCATGCGTCGCAGCATCCGGTCCATGACCCGACATGATATTATGCAGCGAGGCACCAGCAGGCTGAAAGCCACCGCCCGTCTTCGCATCATACTGACCCCCAATCAGACCCATGAACTCCGACATGGTATTTCTGTGATACCACGGCGGGCGGAACGTGTTCTCCGCCACAAGCCATCGTGGTGGGAAAATGACAAAGTCCGCCACCGCCGTGCCAGCATGTGCAGTCTGCGCCGTCAGCACCGTGAAGATGGACGGATCGGGATGATCAAACGATATCGACCCGATGGTGTTGAACCGTCCCAAGTCGTACTTGTACGGGTAGTACAACCCATGCCACGCCACGACGTCAAACGGCGTGTGGTTCTGCTTCGCCGCGTACAAATGTCCCGCGAACTTGCCCAACACATGCCACTCGGACTCGGTATCTTCTTCGAAATCCGCCACTGGGGCCTGGAAGTCTCGCGCGTTGGCGAGGCAGTTCGACCCAATCGGGCCCAGCTCGGGGAGCTGGAAATGGCCCTCGTATAGCTCGAGGATGTAGCCGCGCACAGGGCCGTCGGGCAGCGTAACGCGGTACCGTATGCCTCGGGGTATGACGCAGATCTCGTTGGGGCGCACGACGAGGCGGCCGAGTTCGGTTTGTATGTCGAGGATGCCGTGTTGCGGCACGATGAGGAAGTCGCCGTCGGCGGAGTAGAAGGCTTCGTTCTTGACCATGTCTTTGCCCGCCGCGTAGATGAAGTATCCCACGCCCGTCTTGCTGGTGGGGTCGCCGTTACCTGCGACGAGGTGCAGGGAGTGCACCCAGTCTACTGTCTCGTCCAGGTCGAAGGGGTCCCATCGGAGCTGGTTTGGGATGAAGTGGATCTTTTCCCAGGGCTTGCTTTCAGGGTTTGTGTTGAAGGTTTTGGATTCGCGAGGTTCGAAGTTGCTGTGCCCGCATGATGGGAGGATGCGGTAGAGCCATGTTTGCTGATTCTCGTGGCGTGGAGCTGTGAAGGCGGTTCCTGAGAGCTTTTCGGCGTAGAGGCCATATGAAGGCTTTTGTGGGGAGTTTGTGCCGATGGGGAGGGCTCCTTCTACTGCTTCGCTCCTAGATACATGTCAACATGTGTTATCGGGGGGATCTGGGAATACGCACTCGTGGTAAGAGTTGAAGCCATTTTGGTACTTGTACTTCTCCTTGAACGCGAACTCTGTCACAGGCATGGTGGATATTGGCGAAGAGACTCAATGGCACGCCTGTGTAGGTTATACGACAAGAGTTAGTTCGCGAGGTAGGTACGTGTGTGTGGTACGCGACAGCTTGATTATGTGTAGCAAATTGGTTATTAGAAATCTACATGGTCAGACAGCTCAAACTTCCTAACACAAGCTCCAAGTCAGCCATAGCTCCATGCATCATGCGGTAATGCGCGGCTTGCAATTCCGTGATCATTTACATTCGCGGGCACAAAGCGGAGAATGGTTCGAGGATGTGGACGGACGTGGTCGTCGGCTTACCCCACAATGCACCCCTGTCCGTTGGGTAAAGGCGGAAACTTTCCGTTCGCCGCGTTCATCCTTCTTCCGCCACAAGCCGTCATCACTGGCCGAAATGCAAACAATGCTAGACTGCACTGAATCGGGATAGCCATCCCGAGGAGTTTCTGCTTTCGAATATCACTAAGAGTGTAGCACTAGAGGCACGTTCTCGACATCCTCTGCCTTTAGCATCATGGCTTCGATGCGATCTTGGTTCAGCATTCCCAAAGGGTCGCACTTCTCGCTGGCGAACATCCCCTTCGGTATCATTTCGACTGCCTCTTCAGCATCACCACGAGTGGCAGTTGCCATTGGAGATCATGCGCTGGACCTCGAAGCATTTGCTGCCAGCAATGGCTTCTCGGCACTATCGACCATACAACCTCACCAAGCAGTCTTTTCAGACTCAAATCTGAACGCATTCGCAGCCCTGGGCCGGCCGATACATTCTGTGGTGAGAAAGTACATTCAGAGCGTCTTTACAGCAGACACTCCATACCCAGATGTTCTGAAAAACAATGTGACGCTCCAGAAGCAAGCCCTCATTCCCCTGAAGGACATCAAAGCCCATCTGCCGTTCAGGATAGGTGACTATACCGATTTCTTCGCCGGCAGAAATCATGCATACAACTGCGGTGTCATTTTCAGAGGGCCTGCAAATGCTCTGAACCCAAACTATAACCACCTTCCCGTTGGTTACCATGGTCGAGCATCATCAGTAGTACCATCCGGCACTCCAATCCGCAGACCCAACGGACAGATTCTGCTTGATCCTACGGCGGAGAAGAAAGTACCCACATTCTCACCTTGCAAGAAATTGGACATCGAGCTAGAACTTGGTGCCTTCGTCTGTGGCGCAAACCCGCAAGGAGAGCCAATTCCAATCGACAAAGCGGATGAGAACTTGTTCGGTGTAGTTCTTATGAACGATTGGTCTGCCAGAGACATCCAAGCTTGGGAGTACGTTCCCCTTGGACCTTTCAATGCAAAGAATTTCGGCACGACAATAAGTACATGGGTCGTGTTAGCAGAGGCACTTGAGCCGTTCAAGACCCAGGGCCTTAAGAATGAGGCTGAGGTCCTGCCGTACTTGAAAGAGAAGGCCGAGAAGACGGTGTATGACATCAACTTGGAGATTGATGTCAAGAGTAAGTCTATACTAACTGCAACATTGTGTCCTCGCTGACGCCTCCAAGCATCTTCGGGCAAGACTACTACCATATCCAAGGTCAATGCACGCAATCTGATGTGGTCATTCCCACAGATGCTAGCGCACCACACTATCAATGGATGTCCTTTCCAGCCAGGCGACTTGCTTGGGTCTGGTACTATTAGTGGAGAGACAACTGCTGAGTATGGTAGCTTCCTGGAGCAGAGTCAGAACGGAAAGGATACTATCTCTTTGAATGGCGGGGAGAAGCGGACGTTCCTCGAGGATGGTGACGAGATCACAATAAGAGGTGCTTGTGGTGCAGATGAAGAGGCACTTGTGGGCTTTGGAGAGTGTGTGGGACGAGTCGAGCCAGCGTTGAAGCTGAGCTTCAGTTGAAATGACAGGCCATCTTCTGTGTATGAGATCAAGGGCAGTTTCTCAATTTCAGAGAATTTGGGCAGACCCGGAAGCGCCGTGTTTTCTACGAAAAAAACACGCGGCAAATTCTTCAGTAGTTCATCCCCTACCCACGTGCCAAATACTTAACCTCACTTGTTCAAAGGGTAAGATGCCATCGGTACACATCAGCAGCCAAGACACCTTGCGTATTGGCTTACGTTTCAATTCAATGTATGCAATTCTGATTCATCAAGACTAGGTTTTCAAATTGATGATAAGCCACATGTCGGACTTTTCATCCAATGCGCTGGGAGTGAGGAATTATTCCGCCTCCACACCCTGTATCAAAATGTCGGCCTATGTCTGTCGGGAAATACTCGGTGTGAACGTATTCCTGCAGAGCTGTCGATACGTCCAATACATTGAGCCGCGTCTTCGCGTAGCATTAGCATCTCCCTAGCATGCATGACTTCACACCCCACCGCGCACCTTCCCCGCACCACGCTAAGAACAACCCCTTGTAAACCTGCCATCTGCGGCCCCATTCCGCGACATCTCTCACAGCCATGCTGTGTTGCATATGAATGCGAATCCCACGGTGCTGGGCAGCCAATGAGAGCAACGCTAAAGTTGCTGAAGCGGATGCTGCCCATGGCAGGCATTTGGGTTTCCATTAGCCCAGCCTCGAGGAAGAAGGACGCGCTTAGCGGTGTGGGCGTTAGAGATCAGAAGGTGGTTATAAGTGCGGAACACGCCCTTTGGAAGTTGATGATGACTGCCACGGTCCAACCTATCATTGAGTACAAAGCAAGTCTGCAGCCAACATGACAATGCCTATTTACGTCGCTGGCGTTGCCGTTTTGGGCTTCTTCCTATATAGACTTCTGTATGGCACTGACAAACCGCATATCAAGGGCCTCCCGGAGGTACCTGGTCTTCCGCTGTTTGGGAGCTTGGTAGAACTCGGCACGAATCATGCAAAGGTAGCACAGGGGTGGGCGAAGAAGTATGGTCCTGTGTTCCAGGTGCGGATGGGGAACAGAGTAAGACAAACAAAAGGAACTGTACAGGATGGATCAATGGCTGATAAAAAGTACAGAGAATCGTCTTTGCAAACTCATTCGACTCGGTCCGTCACCTCTGGATCACCAACCAATCCGCCATGATCTCGCGTCCCACACTCCACACTTTCCACACAGTAGTCTCTTCCTCCCAGGGTTTTACAATCGGCACTTCTCCATGGGATGAGTCTTGCAAGAACCGACGTAAGGCTGCTGGCACGGCGCTCAATCGGCCAGCCGTACAATCCTATATGCCTCTCATTGACCTCGAATCGACCGTCTCTATTAGAGAACTCCTAAATGACACCAAAGGCGGCGAGCTGGACATCGACCCGCGAGCATACTGGCAGCGCTACGCCCTAAACACGAGCCTGACCCTCAACTACGGCTTCCGAATCGACGGCGACAAGGACGCACCCTTACTCAAGGAAATTTGTGACGTGGAGCGAGGCGTAGGAAACTTCCGATCGACAAGCAACAACTGGCAAGACTACGTGCCCCTGCTGCGCCTATTCCCGAGCCAGAGCAACGAAGCGAAGAAATTCCGAGACCGCAGAGACGTATACATGAACCGCCTCCTCGACACGCTGCTTGAGAAGATTGAAAAAGGCACCGACAAACCATGTATCACGGGGAACATCATCAAAGACCCCGACGCGAAATTAAGCCGCGGTATGCCTTCTTTTCCCCCTCTTCCACCCCATACATATGATACTAACCTCGCCACCCGCAGCCGAGCTCAAATCAATCTGCCTAACCATGGTCTCGGCAGGTCTCGACACCGTCCCCGGTAATCTAATAATGGGCATCGCGCAACTCGCCACGCCCGCCGGCCAGGCAATCCAACAGCGCGCGTTTGCCGAAATCCAACGCGTCTACCCTTCCAACGACGCCTGGCACAAGTGTCTGGACGAAGAGAAAATCCCCTACATCACTGCGCTGTACAAGGAAATCCTGCGCTATTGGACCGTCATACCCATTTGTCTGCCGCGCACGAGTATCCGCGATATCGAGTATGAGGGTGTTAGGATCCCAAAGGGCACCACGTTTTACATGAATGCGTATGCGGCGGATTATGATGAGGAGCACTTTGACGATCCGTATGCGTTTAGGCCCGAGAGATATCTGCTTGTGCAGGATGGCGCGGGCACGCCGCATTATGGGTATGGCGCGGGCAGTCGCATGTGTGTTGGTAGTCACTTGGCGAATCGAGAGCTGTATACGGCGTTTGTGAGGCTCATTAGTGCGTTTGAGTTTACGGAGCCGAGGGATGCGAGGGACAGGCCGGTTATGGATTGTCTCGAGGCGAATGCCATTCCGACTAGTTTGACGCTCGAGCCCAAGTACTTCAAGGTCGGGTTTAAGCCGAGGGATCGGGCGTTGTTGGAGAAGTGGTTGGGTGAGAGTGAGGAGCGGACGAGGGAGTTGAGGGGGATGGGGAAGTGAAGGGACGTTATTGTGGTGTTGGGGAAGTTCTGTTTGAGTTGGCGAATGAGATATATCGAACAGGGACGGGAAACTTAGCTTGCCATGTCTTTGTATTCAAGAGCACCAGTCACTGAAAGTACACCGACAAGTTTGCATACACAATTCATTCTACTACATTAAACATTCCACAGTCATGCGCACATGACACTTAAAATCCAGCCATGTACAAGAAAAAAGTGTCTCCCAAAATTAATCCCGCCGGCCATGTTGCAAAGAAGAAAAGGAACATTGAGTCGAAGCTTCTTCGCACTCATGTGGTATCAAATAAATAAATCAAAACGCGCGGATGTAGTCTCAAATACAGTCTCAATCATCTACAAGACAAGCGCAGCAGCGGCAACGAGCACAGCGCCCGCGGCACTAGCGACCTTGACGGCAGCGCCGGTGAACTCGGATGGTAGGGCTGAGGTGGGAGTGACGGGCGAGCCACCGGTAGGCATGACGGTTGTGTTGTACGAGCCCGTGGCCGAAGGAGCAGGAAGGCTAGCGCCATATGAAGGCTTAGCACCATCCTGGGAGATGAAGTTGGCGCAGCCAATGCGGGTCTTGTTGGCCAAGTGGAGGACGAACGAAAGGTTGCCGAAGTAAGCGTTGTTGCCAGGGATGAGCGAAGAGTATGGGTCAACATATCTAGACAAAGATTAGTATCCGTATTCGGTAAATAAAAAAAACGAGTAAACTCACTCAGCAGAAAACTCTCCAGATGTGAAGTTGCCGTGCTTGCCGCTCAAGTCGCCGGTCTGGCACGTCTCGGGCTTGCTGGCGTCGCAGATGGGCACCTCGCCGCGCTTGTAGGGGTCGAGGTGGGCGCCGGTGGCGGTGCAGTTGCCGTTCTCGGGGACTGGCTTCTCGTGGAGGTGGTACATGAAGGGACCGCCGGTGGCTGGGAGGCCGCTGAAGGCGACGCTGAACAGGACACCGACACCATCGGGAGCAGAGACGGCGGTGATGGCGCCACGGAGAGGGCTGCCCTCCTTGACGGGAAGAGTAGCGACGTAGCTGGCGCCCGCGGGGTTGCCAGCGACCTGAGGCGCGGGTGCGGTCTGAGCGCTCACGGCTGATGCCGCAGCGAGCAGGGTGAAGACTGAAGTGCGCATCTTGCTAGGAATTGAGTATTTGAAGAAAGGTGTCGAGTGGTTCTACCGAGGACGTTAGGTACAATTGACAGAGTCGACGAGTCGAAGTGCAGAGCAGAGTAGTTGGGTGATGTAAGAAGGAGGAGTCGACGTCTTATATCGGGCAAATGGCAGGCTCTGCGAATTTCCCTTGTGTGATGCCCGCAAACGAACAAACGACGTCACATGGGAAGCCACAGCCGCGTCCTCTGTGACACCCCAACGAGAAGGAGGGAACGAACTTGACTTACCGAGACAAACGAGCAGGAGGAATGCACAGAAAGCGACAGGAATGGTGTGATGACTGAAAGCAAACAGCAGAGCGGTGGCAGAGCGGTGGCAGAGCGGTGGCAGAGAGGGCAGGCGGCTGCACACTCATATATACACAAGAGGCACAGCTGCAGGCGCACCGAGGAGGTTGGCGGCAGGGTGCCACGACGATCGCATCCTCGACCATTCCCTCGCGACACAAGCCACCACAGTGCCGCTATCCCTCAGGCCCCATGGCTGCGTCTGCAAATCAATCGCCGTCATGGTGAGTATATTGCGGGACGAGGGGTGAAACCATGTCCATGTTTGCAGTGTCTTAGGCTAAGCTTTCTGTCCATGGGGCGCGTGCGCTGGTCCGTTTTGAAACGCCGAGAGACGTCGACCATCCCCCACCAATTGATGCCTTTACAGCCCCAGGAACCACGCCTGGGCGCAGAGACGTGCTGTGAGACCCGCGCGAATCCTCCAGTGACCTGACAAGACGCACAAGACAAAGTCGACGACGCTGGTGACACTTCTCGCCATGCACGCCAGCCGCCGACACACGCCTCCTCTTCTGTAAGACCGCAGCCGCCGACACACGCCTCCTCTTCTGTAAGACCGCAGCCGCAAGCGAACTCACCGTTCCTGACACCACCAGGGGCCGCCCATGCCAACGGAACTAATGCAGGTGCCATCCAAAATTAACCCCAAACTGGCGGCTGTTGGCTCCGTGGCTTCATAATCTTTAGCCAGCGTTTCCACGTCTCTGCCTCACAGGACCATGGCTGTTTCGTCTCCAGCGACGGAAATAGCCTTAAACTCTCTCCGGCTATCGACTGTCGCGAACCTGCCTTCTGCACTCCTGAGGCACCGCTTGCGCACCACGGAGAAGGTGTGACGAGGCAACGAAAATGGACGTGGAAATGAAAGCGTCGCAAACGGAAAAGCGGCTTGGAAAGAAAAAATTGTAAATTGAGAATGACGCGCACTGTGATAGAGGACAGGGTTGGTCACATCAAAGTGATGCAGCCCAATATCGCTGTTCCGGGCATAAAGTCCACTGTAGCCGAAGCGCTGCGGCACGACAACAAAGTGCCGCCAAGCTGCGACCCGGTGATGATCGAGCCTTGGAACTCCGTTTCGAAACTTCCTACATCTTGGGTGACAGATCGCCAAGTCGGCACTCTGAGACACCCGTCGTGCTGCGCCGATCCATCTTGACTTTACGCACCTGCGCCTTGCTCAACGCGCCTCGTTTCTGACCTTGTAGCTCACTCGGGCGCGGCACCGTCCGACAATCTCAGCCACTCCGGCCTCTACCAGGTCTTGCCCGACCAGCTCGACGTCTTTGTAGGCCTCAGGCGCTTCCTCGAAGACCAAATCTTTTTCATCGCACACCACCCATGTTCCTTCCGAGTCCCCAGCTCTTGGCTCCAAGATGTTTATGCCCTTATATTTTGCTCCCAGCGACGTCAATGCCTTGGTCCGCGTCATCGCCCGTCCAGCGCCATGGGCGAGAGATAGTGCATTCTTCAGGCCCCAGGAGGTACATGTGGAGAAGGTAGGTTTGAGGATGAGTGTTGGTGTGCCTCGCGAGCCTGGCAGTGGTAGGAGCTCGAGTGGCTGCTGGGTCTCGGGATTGTATGTGGGTGCAGCACCTTTGCGATGGATCCACACATGGTCTTGTGAGTCTTTGCCATCGCTGAGACTGAGGTTGCTGGCCGCGTCCGCCAGGTCCGATGGTGAAGGTGGAGAAGGAGGCCACTTGACGCGCTCGACGTTGTTGTGCCAAATGTCAACCACTTTCCGCTGTTGAAGTTGTTCCCTGGCATGCAAGATTGCTGCGGCGTCGACATGCGAATCTTCAGAGCTTGAGCTACCAAGATCCCAGGCCTCGTTTCCGGGCTCCAAGCATGATAGAAAGCGCAAAGCTATCAGGTCCCGATTCGCCTTTGCCCACTGGCAGGCCTTGTCGTGCTCTTTGATGTACTCGATAGTCTCTGGGCTATCCTCCTGAAAGCTGACGTGGGCGTCAGTCGTGTGCTTCTTGAGTATACTGCCGCCATAGCCTCGAGAACCGGAGTGGACTAGGAGTATGACATCGTCCTCGTGAAGGCTAAGCTTGTCATCCGCAGACAGAGAAGACTCTTCAACGACCTGAATCTCGGCAAAGTGGTTGCCGGCCCCTATGGTACCAAGTGCGATATCCCACTCTTCTCCCGTTGAGCAGCTGCCATCTTTTTCTTGCATCCAAGCTTCTCTATGCGCTTGCGTCCGCCATGGTCCTTCCAGACCGCGGAGCTTCTCGGCTACTTTCTTGCCCTTGTCACCGTCCACTTGACTTCGCGGAAGTGTAGTCTTGAACCATGCCATCCCGCACCCAATGTCGCCTCCAATCAAAGGAGGATGGATCCATCCTTTCGAAGCAATCACAGCGCCAATGGGGAATTTCGATCCAGGATGAAGATCCGGCTGTCCAACTGCATGTACAATTCCAGGTAAAGTATGCGCCGTAGTCTCCAACTGAGTGACAGCAAGCGATTCGACAGGTGTGGTCAAAGTAAGGAGCTCAACAGGACACTCGAGGTTGGCATGTGCTATTGTTCTATGTTAGCCGTGAGTCCCAAGATATTGGTACAAGCAGGGATCATCCAGCGCAAATGTGCTCAAATACCCCAAAAACAGAACTGAACTTACCATGAACGTTTGATTCGCGCTTCACGCCGACGAAGTCCTCGCCTGCTGATAGGAGGAGTACAACGTCGTCTTTGATGTTGGTCTTCCAGTCCTCTTCGGTGAGCAGCTCGTGGCCTGTTTGTCCGACGAATATGCGCGCAGGCTTTTTTAGGCGGAGTTTGGATTGCGCTGTCTTGAAGACGAGGGCGCGGATAGACGTCGAGGCTGCGGGATCAGCCGACGCAGAGGCGGAAACGAGTAGTGGAGCCTTTGAAGACTGCTTCGAGTTGAGCGCAATTGTAACGCGAGTTGCAGGCATTTTGGTAACGGATCAGATCAGACGCTAGTCGAATGGGGAAAGCGCCGAGGTCGGTGATGGTTGTACTTGTGCGATGTTGTGTGAATTTGAGAAGCAAAAGTATTGAGTTGCAACTAGAGAGTTGAGGGCGGGGTGATGCTGGGAGAAGTTTCAAAGTCAAGGGTGTGTTTTGTATTGTCGAGGTGGTTCATTGTCTTGAGCTGAGCTACCAGCCCTGGGCTGGGGGTCATTGTGGCAGTGAAGCGATTGCTAGCGCGCTTGCTCAATTCGACTCATCTCAAAGACTCAAACCAAGACTGTCACTCCGAGCAGTTTCACTTAGGGCCTACTTCCTTTTCTTTGACGAATCACTTTCGGCATGCCTTATTGGGTAGTCCGACACGCTTGACTGCACGAGCATGCGATTCACTACGAGGCTCATGCTTTGGTGGCATGATGCACTTTTCGCGACCTTGACTAGACATTCCCCTGATGTGACAGGTCAGGGTATGGCTCGGGCCGTCTACGAGAATGCTTGACAGCACCTCCACTAACCTTGGAAACGACCGCCACGTCAATGAAAATGCGTCATGACCCATGAACACGGCGAAGAACATCACGAGGCAAGATGGTTGCTTCGCCATCCGCGCCATACTTTCTTTCCTCATTGTCTTCGCACTTGCCACCATAACAGCCTGCAAAGTCGCCATTCTCAGCACCAATCCCATGTGCAAGGTCGTTACATGTATGCAAAGGCTCAGGCCTTGACTTCACAATGGCCACAGAACCAGACCGCAATGATCTCGATGGTTGGCTTGAAAGCTGGAAATCAGCCAACATGTCAGGATTACTCCACCCAGATACCAAACGGAAACTGTTGTCGTTGGCTAGCGATCCTGCGTCGTTGCTGTGCATAGGAACAATGCAGGACGCAGTGCAGCAACCGTCACAACAGATCTCGCCCAACCATTACGCTCGGCAGGACGACGTTAATTCGAACCATCTTAATCACATCGGTATTGAAAAGCGGGCGCATTGTGGTACTCCACATTCAAATGACGAACAGGGTATTTTCACTACGGCGCATGATGTAAAGCAGATCGTATCATCTAGAGAGTCACACAGCGTATTACTGAGCGATTGTGCATGCCAACGACAACAACATGATTCTCCTTCCGGACTCGCAGCAAGATTGCGAGGTGCGATGGTCAAGACGTACACGGGCGCCGAGTTCCTTCCTCATCACGCCCTCGAGGAAATCCTCACAGAACACAATGTACGCGAAGGATTCGTCGCGAATGATTTCGAAGACAGCAAAGAATTGGCTCTATACATCCACACGCATGCTAAGAAAGCTTTTGCTATTCTGATACTCATTGGACTCGAAGCATTCATGCCGCTCCTTGCTTATCACAAATTCAAAGATGAATACCTTCCTCTTGTAAGCACAGATGGATGTACCATTTCAATTAGCGGCATACCTCGGGACCACCCTGCACTACGTCCGTTTGGTGAATGGCAAGCATCAGACATAGAACGTTTTTGCACAAAACAATGGCTGGCACTCGCACCAACATTCCATACTCAGAGGGACCAAGAATTTGAAAGCAGCATTGTTTTGCCTTTTGTCGCAGCGCGTCATGTTAAACCATCTATCGGAGGATTTGGACGCATTTCGCAGGTCGAAGTACACCGCGGTCATCTTCCTCCCACCACAAAGGTCAGTACCCCGATTTTTTTCCCACGATAAACAGCATACTAACATCAGTAGTCCACAGTCTTTGCGCTCAAAACTTTTGCGTCAGCAGAGCAAGCCCGCTTCTCAGACTTGCTAGAGGTCGCGCGAAAGATTCGAGCCAGGCATGTGGTTCAACCACTAACCGCTTTCACGTGTGGTTTGACGCATTACATCATGTTCCCATGGGCCGACGGTAATTTGCTTGATTTTTGGAACAAGCAGGAGATTCACGAACCTGATCGATGCATCTGGTGGACCGTCGAACAATGTCATGGCCTGGCCGACGGGCTCAACACATTACATAGTCTCGACAAAGCCGTCACGAACCGTGCCTGGCACGGCAACATCCATCCCGCCAACATCCTGTACTTTAGAGGAGAATTCGGCGACACTGGCACTCTCAAATTCAGTGATTTCGGGACATCGCTAGATTCAAAGTCCACGGATTTACGCGCATCATCTCGCGCCAGACTTCCCACTTCACGATACAGTGCACCCAAGGTGAAGCACACTCAGAAGGATCATGATTACATCGCAACGGACGTGTGGTCATTAGGAATCGTCTTCTTGCAGTTTGTTGCTTGGATACTCCACGGCAATGCTGAGCTGTCAAGGTTTGAGCAAGATTGCGATATGTGGGCTGCTGACCCAGATGGCGACGGATTCCCTAATAATTGCGCATCCCAAATTTGGATCAAACATTTGTCAGAGACCCTCTCCGACAACTGTAAAACATCGCCTAGTCCAGTCCTTGATGACATGCTCAAGGTTGTGGTGAACCAGGTGGTGGCCGCAAAGCCACCTCGTCGTAGAGTATCAGATACTACAGACCGACGCCACACTGTATCTCAATCGAGTACCATGGCAGAAGCGACGCTGAAGCCGGAAGTCACAATGCAAGATGTCAGCGAACAATTGCGGGTGATTCGGGACCGAATGTCCGTCCATTCGCAGTCATACCTCCACGATTTCACATTCATGCTGCACGAAAACGGGAAAGGGCCTCTTGATCCGCGGCTGCCCAGCATATCCTTGAACCATTCCGAGGGCCAGGAAATGTGCCTGAAGGGGTTCAAGGATACGACCGCAGAACAATGTACGCCGAAGGTAGCCAACAAGTGGCGAGCGTCAGCCCGATCACACGATGTCTGGATACCAATACGCGATAACTTGTTTGCAAAGAAGTAATTTGCCAGTCTTACAAGAGCAGAAGTCGCAAGACTGGCATGGGTGGGCCAGTACTCCAAGTCTCTTTGCTCTGACTGTTCAGATGTTAGGACGGGATTAGCTGCACGAACTTCTTTTAAGGCTACGCTCGCCCAAACAGTTTCCCGGAAGAATATCTGCGCTCAATGCACAGCAATTTACAAGAGATTGAAAGATATGAAGATCGGAGATCCCAATACTTTAATCATCCGGGAAAATTCATCATTAGCAACTAAGAGAGGTGATCCGCCTATTCTCAACTTGATAGTCGGACCACAAACATGTAAGATGTCTCCGTTCCTTTCGAGTTGTACGCTAACAAGGTGTCAGCGCCAAGTAACGTTCCCAATGATATTCAGCGAGGTTTGCCGACATTACCTGTACCAGGCAGTGACCTTCAGATCAAGTTGATGCGGCAGTGGATAGCTCATTGCGACACTCACCATGAGTGCCAACCTGGATCAGATATTCGAATGCCCTTCAGACTTGTCGATATCCGAGGACAACCTGGTCGGTATGGACGCCTTCGCCTCGACTCCCTTCGCATGGACAGCTCCCTTCATCGAAAGGACCGCAGATATGCAGTTCTTAGTCATCGCTGGGCATCCACGGACCTGAATGTCCAATCACGCCTAAATAAGGCCAACCTAAAACGATGGCAGACTCACTTAAGCTGCAAATCTCTCCCGAAACGATTCCAGGAAGCTATCTTGATTGCCAGAGGTCTTGGTCTGCAATACATTTGGATTGACTCGCTGTGTATAGTACAAGATGATTGCGAAGATACTGAACGAGAGATCAGCAACATGGAAAGTGTCTTCAGCAACGCATACGTCACCATCTCAGCAACTTGTGCAGTTGGTCGCCACGTCGGTTTTCTCCGGAGAGAAACCCCTAGGACGTGTCACCCTGTATATATCCCATTCAAGTCGGATAAGCAGTGCCGTGTCTATCTCTGCGAACCGATCGACGATTTTAGGCAGCATGTGGAGGAGTCAGAACTTAGTAGACGAGGCTGGATCTTCCAAGAGCGCGCCCTCTCCCGACGTATTCTACATTTCACCAGTACTCAGCTGTATTGGGAATGTGGCTCAGACGTGCGAAGTGAAGCGTTGACCAAGTTCAATAAGTGAATCGCCTGTATCCTGACGTACCATAAAAGTAGCTAATCCGCGGCAGTCAACATCCATCCTTCTTCTCCGACCCCGACTTCCCAAACTCAATATACAAGCACGACAAGAGTTTTCGGATCGACCTGTTCCAACAAACTTACGAAGAATTTTCTGGCCTCGACTTCACGGTCGATACAGATAGGGCAGTAGCAATAAACGGGTTGGAAAGCCGACTCGCCAAATTGTACGGCTCAGCTTCGTACGGCCTTGTTCATGATCCGCAGGATATCAGCTACCTTATTCGAAGCCTTCTTTGGCAGCGCGCAAGCCAGTGTTCGGCCTTGGTCAGACTCAAGTACCCCCCTGGTCGCCAAATACCGTCGTGTTCCTGGATGTCAGTGAAAGGGCCGATATCCTACCTGTACATGCCACTCACGACAATCGATTGGGTCCTAGTCAACGTAGAACCATTCTTTGGCTGGCCGTCCTCGTCAGCTCAGAAAGTGAGCAGAGGATTAGTTGCGTGCTTGGTATGTGCTAGGACCTTCTCACAAGTTGAAGGAGACAACATTGTCCTAGATCGCGCGACCGGTTTGACAGCACTTGATTTTGTTGTACTTGGAACAGAAGTCGCTACCCTAACCGAGGGCCGGGAAAGGCACTATGGATTACTCGTTGCTGCAACTGGCGGTAGTGACGATACATACGAGAGAGTCGGCGTGGCAGTAATCGAGAGAGACTCGCAATGGGCCAAATCTTTGATGCGGCGCGTCAACGTCGTTTAAATCTCCAGGTCAATCATGCGGTCGGTATTGCATATAACGAGTGATCTTGTGTTAGAAAACAGAGATGTAGGTATAAGCTTCAGGAATGATACCCAATGCATGTGCAGCTCTACGGAGCATGAATTTTGAAAGTCAGAAAAGGCATAGAAAAGGCGTTTGAAAAAGACGTGATTTTCGTGCATCTTTAGATGAATATGCCATAGAACGTCAACTTAGACAGATGCTTGCATCAACTGGAAGGTGCGTAGGTTCCTGCTTATGTGTGCTGTGGATATGCAGCCCCTTTTAACTCTCCATCGTGGCAGCATGTGTAATTCAGCTGCTGACCTTCTACGGAGTTAGTGAATGTCAATCACACGAGGCAGTCTGAGTCACCTAAGGCATCATGAAGACAACGTTCAAGAAGTCGATGGCACAGGGTCTGCGCAGAGTAATTAAAACGTTGTTGTGGCGCTTGATGTCCTCGGCCTGTATCTCAGTCTGGTGCTTCTCGAGCATGCAAAAGCAAATCCAAGACATCGGAACACGCTCATGTACAGTGCCTGAAACGCTGCATGATGCAACAACATGGTTGTCACGCACTCGCTGCATGTTTGACCAGAAAGACAACTCGGAAGACATGAGGCTTCCACTCGGGCCGCGGCCGTAGCTTATGGTAGCACAGCATCAACGGTGTGACATCGGCATGGACGCGAGCTGCACATCGGGTCAAAGAGGGGTCGGATTCCCTCCTGGACGTAAGGACTTTCGGCCGACGCGTGGAGTCGTGCAGGACGTGAGGCTCTGACTTGGCTTCAAACACTGTACTCTGCTTACCGCCTCCTGTGTAAGGGCGATCCTGCCTTTGTCGCTCAAATCGCCCTGTCGTGAAGCCATCCTGCAGGATCTGAGGCTGTTGTACTCGATCCTTGAACGATGACTGTAAGAGATTAAAAAGTGCACTCCATGCATCCTTCGACAAAGGATGATTCCCCCCTTCAACGCGCATCTCAACAGCGGTCATGGCTGTCCATTACCGGTCACTTCTTCTCCATAACAGGCGCTGCCTCACGCATCCGTCGTGCAACCGCAAAGCTGATGGCAAACAGCGGGGCGGCGCCCTTCTCCTCACAAGCATGGATGCCAAAGCTGTGCAACCGCCCACGAGAACTCTGAAGGAAAACGGCGCATCCGCATATTCGATGTTCGATGGCGATGCGGCATGGGATGCCAGTACATTCGAATACACTTTGGTCCACCTTCCCGGGTGATATGTAGAAGAGAGGGGTATGTGACATGTACACCTACAAGTACAGCAATCCTGAGTACAGCAATCCTGACCGAATGCAAAGAGAAAGTTGAAAAAAAAAAGAAAAAATGACGAGTCGCGAGCAATGCAAACCTTACAGGTATCTCGAGCCATTCGGATGCCATCCGAGATGATCACCCTGCTGCCTACGACAACGCACACCTATTCGCTGTCCAATGTCCCAGGCACGTTTACCTGCATGAATGCGGGACTGCGCAACATGCGCGTTGTGAAAGTGGATATTGCGGGCGGCTCCCTCGTCATTCCACGCCGCCTCCCTCACACAATTGGTGGGAAAACAAGGGAACAGCGAATGCCACCCAAGCAAGCCAACATACTGTTATCAAACAGCACACAGGCCTGTCGCCCGTGAAATCGAATTTACCCTTTCTTCCGGGTCCGCTATGCACAATTTGCACCTTGTCAGTTGTCGGTCCGTTTTCTTTTCGGCCCGCTGGGGATGTGGGAATTCCTTTCTCTCCGCGTGGCTTGCTTTTTGTCGATAGTAGTATTTCATGGATCGGTAATAACTCCGCATACGCGGTGGCGTTGTGGAGTTGTTTATCGCTCATCCATGCTTGGCCCCAAGCCGTTCGATTGTGAATGGTTAGGTGGTCACTGCTGTTTTGACTCGATGCTTGACGTTTAATGACAGGAGTAGTCTGCGCAGCAAATTTAGTGCATCAAATCGACAACGGCTTTACATATTCGTTGTGCCGCGCGACGGAAATGCCGTTTTATTGTGGGCTTTTCATTTTTGTGGGGTCTTCGAGCGCGAGGCGGGCCCTGGCGGGCGATGCTGGAGAACCAGGCGATCGTATTCGGGAAACTTACTCGCAAGCGGTAGATCTTTGCAGGGTGCGGGACACAAGATCGAGATGGAATGGGAAGTTACAACTACAAATTCGATCCATGACGAAAAGCTTATGATGAATCTACCTGGTTTGGCTTTTGTCGTATGGTTTGTAATATACAAGTCGCTTGGTTTGGTTGGTGGAGTTGGGTAGCTCCTTGAAACCAAACTCTGTACTGGACTTCGTCTCGCCTGAGAGAGGACGGGAACTAGTGAGAACTTGCGGCAAGTGCAGCGAGGAGACGTTCTCCGGACTCGACAGGCGATATCAATTTCGAAATTTACCGCGGTGAATATTGCTGTGTTCACATCGCCAACGTTCAAGCTCACTCGAAGCGCTGGTTATTGTAGTGTCCACTCAGTACCAAAATGCTGATTTTAATTGAATGGGTGTGTGTAGTTGCATTACATCTTTCTCAGAACCTTTTCGTGACTGG
>Ga0265780_10001497_pt1 | contig 32830 bp, 34 predicted proteins | sample P1T30metagenome_FD_192432 | JGI IMG/M metagenome (GOLD analysis project Ga0265780, IMG submission 192432) | Plant litter microbial communities from East Loma Ridge, Irvine, California - P1 T30 | ecosystem: Environmental > Terrestrial > Plant litter > Unclassified | place: USA: California...
ACAAGGGGGTACTGATAGTTGGGGTCTGCTTCCGACCCCGACCCTGATCTTGTCTGGAAACTGGAACTGGAACATCAAGCCGTCCTGGCGAGACATTATCAAAGCGCTGGAACCCAAAACCAAGGGGCTTCTTGTTGTGACCCTCGGTGATGCGATAGCCTGGCCGTCCGATCTTCAGTGGGTTCTTCTTGACCTGCATCCTTCCGCAGTTGTACCAGCAGATGACACGCCCTGCCTCTGCTGGTGGATCTTTTCGACGACGTCGTTGGCCGCCAGAAAGAGCAGAAGAATCCGGAAGCGGAAGAATCCAGTGATCTGCTGGTGGATCTTCTCGACGGCGTCTTTGAACGCCACCAAGAGCTCAGATCTGATTTCTTGTACCTGGAATATGCATGCTTGCCTTTGACGGGACATACCATCCCACATATCCAAGTAGAGCTCGCGGAGGATCTCGATGGGTGCCTCGAAGTGCGCCCTGGACCGAAGAGACTGCCGCTGCAGCGTTTGCTGCAGACTGGCTAGGCAGGCCAATGAGGCGACATGTCTCGACATGTCATCAAACAGGACTTCTCGAGATGTCATCGGGCGGCACGTCTCGAGACGTCATGAGGCAGTACTTCCGAGACGTCATCAGACAGTACTTCTCGAGACGTGCCGCCTCAGACTTCTTGAGTGTGATGTTGTAGGTGGTGCCTCCAACGTGCACCCTCCCACGGGCGCACCACGTCGTCGAACACGAGGTCCAAACCCTCGTCAAAGCGCTGGAATCAAAATCCACGGGAACGATTGTTGGCTTCTCCAAGCTGGCTAGCAAAACCAGATCGTACATGCTCCGCTGGAAATAGTCCCGCTGCAATCGAGCCGTTGTTGTTTCTGGCAACCTCTCCGCTCAGCACTGCACGTCGAAGAGATGCCGCTGTCTCTGGCAACCTCTCTACTCGTCGTTGCATTGAAGATCTCTTCGACGTGCAATGTGCCATTCCTTTCCAGCTGAGGGCTTTATCAAGGTCTCAGTGCGCTGACGATAGCGACTGGGAATAGCATCGCGGCGATCGAGCCGTTGTTGTCTCTGGCAACTTCTCCGCTCATTGCACGTCGAAAAGATGCCGTTGATGTCTCTGGCAACTTCTCCACTCTTCATTGCATTGAAGATCTCTTCGACGTGCAATGTGCAATGTGCGGTTTGTTGCAACGTCTTCCATGGTTTCAATGAAACCATTCAAAGCGATGGAATCAAGAATCAATGTGAAGCGCGGGGCAGGTTCCTCAAAGCCGGTGAGCGACAGATGACTTTGCTGGACTAGCACTCGACCTTGCTGAATGGCCGTCCGGCGACCCAATCTGACTGGCGCTGGATGGATCTCTGAGACTCGAACGTAATTCCATTGCTCAATTGCAGGCTGCTGCTTGAGTACCAGGAACTCAAGTTCCTGGGGGATTGGTGAAGGACATGGATGCAAGGTCAGAGCTTGAGTCTGCCATTTCCTTTATGCTGCCGAGGGGTGTGGCGGACCCTGCAAAGCTTTCCGCCCCAGACACATGTGTTGGAGCACCTATGGCTCGAGGCGCACATGTGTTGGAGCACCTATGGCTCGAGGCGCACATGTGTTGGGGCCCCTATGGCCTCACTGACGAAGCTCTTGGGCGAGTAGGAACTGTTGGTCTCGGAGTTCGATCCATTCATACTCAAGCCGCGAGATGCGACCCGGCCACCTGTTCAGTGGCTCGAGATATGACGACTGTCAGAAAGCAAGAGAACGAGTAGTCGGAGTCGGTGCGGCGATATGATGGGCTCCATGCCCTCTTCGTGCTGCATGGTGTCGAGCAGGCTGCTGAGGCATGTGTTTGGAGACGACGCCTCCCTCACGAACCGCGTCACGCCGCCCGCCGACAGCGTTGTCGTATGCGGCAGGCTCGGCAACCTCTTGCGGGCTGACGACAATGCAGTCGTTTTGTCGGCGTTGTCGGTGTATGCGAGGAAGGTGTTGTTGCGGTCCCTCTCCGCCGAGCCGCTCGCCGAACGAGGTCTCGTCGCCGCCCGTCCAGCAATGTCGGCTTGACATGATGGCGGACAGGTCGACGTTGAAGTCGAGGGAGTAGAAAGAAAGGTTATGCGCGCCCTTGAGGTGCTGACCTTTTCGGCGCTCAAGTGGGATCGGGGAGGTGCCCTTGGGGTGCGCGTCTGTCACCGTCAGCTGTGTTGCGCCCTGTGTCAGGCCGACTTACCAGAGAGTGAGGGCCAGTACTTGTCACGAAAGCCAGCTCAGCTATGCGCATGAGTCTAGTCGTCGTGGCGCCATGTTTGCGGCGTTGGCCTCCCGCCCACAGACACTGCAGCCATTGCCGGCGAAGGTGGTAGTCAGGAGAAGCCATGCGGCTGGCTGTGATGATGACAGTGACCTTGAGGACAAGCTCAAGGAGTCTACCATGGCAAATTGGCCCTGCAGAAGAGAGTTTGTGGTTGTAGTTGCGGCTGTGGTGGGGGGGCGCGGGGTGTTGAGGTGATGGAGATGGAGTCGCGGAAGAGAACACCAAAGGCACCAACGACGCCCCGCCAAGATCGCGGACCGCAGTCTCACTTGCTGAGAGTCCCCTATGCAATAGCTATCCATGGATAACGGCCCTTGAGTAGCTCTAGGCTTTGTAGTGTCCAAGGAAAGCTGCTGCCCCCTATGCATGCTGAACCTCTGGAAGCCACGATGGTGGGCATGCAGCTGCTCATTACTACCGCGCGGTCCGCCATAGAGTTTTGTGCGAGCTTGCTCAGGGTGACCTTGATGTGTCACACGTAAAGGAGCCTCGCATTGCCGGTAGTGAGGGGCATGTGGGCACAGCCGCAGGGATTGTGACCGCAGCATGCGCGAAGATCACGGTATGGCCACAAGTAAAAGTTCCTGTGAACGAAAAGGCTCAGGTCAAGAGTGGTGAGGTCTATCGTACTGCAATAGCCATCATATTGTGTGCCAGGATGCGCAGGATGTCCCTCACACATATCGCAAAAAGGAGCCTTACGTTGACAGCGGCGAAGAGCATGCAGGCAGAGACTCAGAGACTGTGACCGCAACATGCATGAAGATCACAGTATCACCACAATTAAAGATGCCTTTCAAAGGTAAGACTCGTGTAGGGAGAGGAGAAATTCATTATAATACAAGAAAAAAAGGACTTTTGTCACCGGCCGCCCACACTGCGCCCACCCAAACGCCAACATATGCATACAGAACGACAAAAAACAAACCCACCACCACACCCGCAAACCAATCCCCCCAGACGCCAAACACCAATCCGCTCAGCCCACCACCTCATCCTCAGTCGCCGGGCCCATCACCAGCACACCACCAACCACCGAGCCGAGAAGCCACTCCGTTGCCAGCGGAGGCCCAGCCACAAACCCAGCAGAGACGGCGCCAAGCACCGGGGCGGGAGCAGACAGCGGCGCCTCCTTCTCCACAATCCATCGCGCCTGGGCAGTTGGGCCAGGTGGTGCACAGCCGTAGCCAACGGCTGGCATACCACCCATGGCCATGACCATGGCGTCGAGGGCAGCTGGCGTCTCCTGCGCCAGGGTCTTGACCTTCACCTGGTCGAAGACGACAGGGATCAGGCCGTCGCCGAGAACGTCTTGGCCGGGGAGGAGGTCGGTGACGGGCGAGTTGCTCACGCCGGGCTGCGCCTTGTACGAGTAGTAGGTCCCCGTTGCGTTGGGGACCTGCTGGGCGAGCCAGACCCAGCAAGGCTGCGCGGCGGGGACGCCTTGGGGGACCGCGGGGGCGGGGACCTGCTGCTGGGGTGGCAGCGGCTGTTGTTGTTGATGCTGCTGCTGCGGGGCGAGGGCAGGCAGGGCAGAGGAGGAGGGCGCGGGAGGAGGATGCGCGGGGGCAGGGCGGCGAACAGGGACTGCAGCCCATGCTGCGAGGAAGTCCTCCAGGTCCTGCGGCCAGGTGGCGGCGAGCTCGGGGTCGTACCAGTTGGGGTCTTTGAAGAAATCATACATTTTGATTGTGTATGGTTGCCAAAGAAGAGGAAGTGGCGGAGCGGCCTTGTGGGATTTTATACTCCCGTAGGACGCTAAGCGACATAGTCATAAGCGAGAGTGTTGATGGTGAGAGAGTTGAAAACTGCTCTTCAATGCCCTTCACGGTCTCTATATTAATGTGCAGTGGCTCTCGGAATCACAGAGCAGCCAAGAATGCTCTGCCTGGTCTGGGGTTTCGAGGGATAGAGGCCTACCTGGCAACCTCCAATACATGTACCTAAGGTGCATCTCAAACGATCATTTCATGTAGCATTCGAGACAATGTAGTGAGATTCGAACTTGTTCTGACCTGGGTTCTCTTACGCCACTACCTATCTACTCCTCGATCTGGTATCTCCAGCAATATTTCGTACAGAATTGTTAGTAACACCATAGTATGCAAGAATTGCAAGTTCTGGGTTCTCAGCTCTCCGTCTCACGTGTAGAAACGCCTAATCTTGCATGCGGCTCGAGGAGCTCAGAAATTAGTAAGTCATAATCCATGTGTAAAGAACTTAGTGTTGAGTATGAGGGAGACTCCCTATTAGGAGAACAGTGTGCATTAGTTGGTTTGACATTGTTTCACAGTGATCGAGTCAATGTGCGGAGGCACTTGATTCCACTCACGAACCTTCAGCAAGCTGCGAAAGTGATCTAAGAGACACTCAAGAAATTCTAAGCGTTCGAGAGCTTCATCATATCAGACCGCGGAGACACCTACACCACAGACTGTTATGAGGTGAGGCAGGACACACAAGCAATCAGTGGTGTATTATTACGTTCTATCGCCCTAACAGATGGTCTTAAGCTCCGGGCAATTCTATGGGGCTTCTCAGTCTGTGCCATCATTCCTATTCATTGTACTATCGTTTTTCGAGTCCTTCACCGGACTTGGTCACTCCAAGCTCCCTAGGCCTCCCCTGGGTTCAAGTAGTCCTCCTTCATCTGCTGTGCAAGCCACCTCACCCGCTGTTTCTTGGTGATGATTCCGGCAGGAATCCCACCATATTGTGTCGCAGCAAGCGCGATCTTGCCACCGGCCCAGCGCGTGATAGTCGAGACAGCCTTGTTCTTGGGCGTAAGTGCTGGACACGGTAGCATGCGACGCTTACCCTTCTTCATACAGCTCTTCAGCCAATCGAATTGGTCGTCCAGAATGTCTCTGCCGTTCGCATCCCTCTGGATGGATGTGACGCACCTGCCCGTTGTTCGGTCTGTCCATCTGACGCTGATGGTGACTCGAATGCCCTTGAACCGAGAAAGTACTTTGATCTCCGATTGATCGTGGAACATTAGCTTCAAAGCCTGTATGTCTGCGATGTTGTATCGCCGGAAGTCAAAGACCAATTCGATTTTACGCAAAGTGGAGAGCTTCCCAATCTGCCTAAGCAGCTTGCATCGAAGACGTGTGGAGTAACATCCATCGATTCTAGGGCGCTTGCGACGGTCGCTGAAGTCAAGGGGGATGATCAAATTTCCCATGAAGTCGTTGTACATTGGGTGTACGCCTTTTAGCCAGTCTGGTAGGAAGCCCCCACGCTCGTCGAGGTCAAATGGAACTTGCTTGGGGAAGGTATCCCTCACCATAGAACGGAAGTGATGGCTTACCAAGCTTGGCAACAGTAGTCTGTCAAGGTCGGGAAGGCGGACCTCTGTGCTCTCGGTGACAGATCCAGGTTGGCCGTGGTAGAAAAGCAGAGGCTCACTCCTAGCAAAGGGATGATGTATCCTCCTCATCCAAGAATAGCCGCCGTTCAAAGGTCCAAATTCGTAGAGCTTCTCAAAGATAATGTAATGTATCTCAGCTGGCAGATCGTTAAAGTCCAGTGGCTGGCCAGGCTGATGGCGCATTGCTAGCGAGGTTGTGTTTTCCAGACCGAAATCTGTGAATATTTCCGCCTCGTATCCGGCTACCATGCTGTACCGATGAGTGGGATGGAGTCGGGTAAAGAGTGGTTCGTGGCAGCCTGCGTTGAACCCTAGCACTCGGGTGATGTGCTGCCGTATGTCTTGAACGAGGGGGTCCTCATAATCAAAACAGTCTTTCGAGTAGAATGAAACTAGCCCTGGTACGCGTTTTTCGTTTCTCCTGACTCGATTGTACCACGAAAACAGTTCGATGATCGCAGTTCCGAGTTCATACACCGTCGCAACAGGACCCACGCGCCAGAAGGCAAGTGTCAACAGCTGGACTATCGTAAAGTCTGGCTGTATGGAGCTCCCTATTGCAAAGAACTTTGTGTACAGTACAGAGCCCTTCTTCGACATCTGGTCGAGTATCTTATCAGGTATGTACGGCAAGAGGCCCTTGATCTCTTGGCGCACTCTTCTGTCGCTCATAGTCGCCTTGATTTTTCGATGGGCTTGCTCACGTTCTGTGCGGCTATGAGCTTTATTCGCTGTCCTCAGGTGTATGACTTCGTACGCCTTCTGTCGTGACTTCGCATTCTCACGCAAGAATTGATTGTGATAGTCCGTAGGGTCGTAGATGCGATGGCTGAGAAAGTTGGGGTAGGGCCAGCTGCAGGGTATAAGGATGCCTGGGACTTCTCCGTTGTCATCCAAAGCCGTGATGGCGCGCATTGCTTCTGGCGGTATACTAGTTGACACTAATGAATGTCAGCAGTAGTCGCGGTGAGATACTCGAAACGCGTGATGTACTCTCGGAGACTGATTCTCGATCGCCAATTTGGGCGGTGTGACTGCGCGCCTGTCGTGTGCTACAGGCTACTTGTGGATATGCTCAGGCTCGAGTCCTAGTCAGAAGTCTTACTCTGGAATTTTTCATACTGTCAGCAAGAAATACGGAGGACATTGCAGCTGAGCAACATGCCTTACCAGATTGGAGATGTCCCCCGTGTGTTGTGTCTTCGAAACAGCTGCACCGATTAGAGCATCGAGACGCCGACAATGGCGCAGAGGTCTCTGTGTCGTAGACACTTGTCTTTATATAGAGCGCCCGGGGTCTAGGAAGCTTTGCTGGAGGGCTCAAAGTCTCGACGCGGTATGAGCGACGGGACAAAAAGATCGAATCTGGCGGACGTTCACTGGCACATGCGGCGATCCCGCAAAGCAACTTGGCGAGAATTTTAGTCTACCTAGCTTGACCCACCCCGCCTACTACCTTGGCTGAACGCTGAGTAAGAAGGCCACACCTACTGACAGGTTCCAGTGGCTATGCCCACGAGCGATGAAGGAAGTGTTGGCAGGGCCTCTCGCGCTGAGGCCAACTCCGGTCCAAACAAATATCGTGCTCCCTGCACTACACATGAGCGCTCCCTGCTGCCCGAAGGCCACTTTGGCTACTGTCACTAGCTATGCACATAAACACACATATGCGAGTACTGTAACAGAGGATCGTTTCTCAGGCAAAAGGGCAAGCCTCAAAGACCAACGCCGATCTCAGGACAACGCTTTCCCGATACAGGTGGACCACTATGAGCGTGCTTTCAATGGGCAACGAAAGTCTCCACGCTTGATCGCGTAGCATTTCATGTCGAGCTGCGACTGTTGGGTTATCATCGTCACATCAGGATTTGTACATCGTCACATCAGGAATCTAGATCAGTGTTCTAGTTGGTCTTACGTTCTGGCGGCACAGTTGTCGGCTTTTTTGACGAAGTGGTGGAGATGCACATATCGTCTACGAGAGCAGTATTGTAACGACGCAGGAACATCCTACAACTTTTAGGCACCATCATAGATGAACATTTGACATCAAGCTATGGACTCATCGGGGCTAGTAGCATACTTCACGATCCTAGTGGTGTTTGCAATTAGTGAGATGAGCATGCAATCAGCAAGGTCGCGAATTGCTGTTCCATTCCAGGCACCTAATCAAAAGGAGATCACATTGTATTACAAAACGTGAATCTTAGAGGCCGCGAATCCCGATGAACACTTCCAAGAGTCCAACATCAGCGACAGCGGCACCATCCCTGTGTCTCTCGTCTTACATCCTGTCCACATGCAGTGGTCGTGTAGAGAACGCGTAGGATTCTGCCACGAGTTTTAGTCCGTACGATCCTACTTAGCGTCCATGGAACTTGCAAGATACACATTGTCGGTAACACCTTTCGCGGGCTGCTCTTCGAAGCTCCAGTCGCCATAAACGTCGCCTGATATGTTCAACAAGAGCCTGAAGTTCGAGCCTTTCGAGATGATTGAGTTCATCCGTTCCATCATCGCCGATGTTGCTGTTGTCGATGCTGGGCTGTGACTCTTCACCTACCAGCTCACTAGGACGTTCGGTGGAATTGGAGCCAGAATTCGCGGAATCGGCGGACGGATTAGGGTTCATGGGTAACGCTTGAGCTGTTGGGCCTGAAGAGGAAGGTGCTTCGGATGGTGTATTGAGCGACAGCAATGGGGACGAGGTTATGGTAGGCCAGATCGAAGTCGTGATCGGTCCGGTCGTCCTCGCGGTCGTCGTTGGCAGTCTGCGAAGCTGGCTTGATTGATGGTCTGTTGCAATAGTCTGTGAGACCTCGGTCAACCGATGCTAATGTGTGGTTCCTTACGCTGCAAACCCACCTGTTGAGTGACAGCCGACAGTGTCGGCAACGGCCCATATTCATGGACCCCATTGAAGGCTGTCGTCGCCTCGCTATCGTTAAGCGCATACTACAGCGGTATCTGAGTTGCTTGTCAGTGACAGGGATGAGTTTCGGCTGCTGTTATACTTGCCGTCAGAGTCGAAGGATTCCTGGCGTTGGCGAAGTTGTTGATACGGGGCATCGCCGGCATGACCTGAGTCAAGACCAAGCATACGATGGCGAAGAGCAAGGCCATTGGCACACTAAGCGCGATTATCGCGGATGATATCTTGGAGACTGCGGAGGGAGGCATCGTGGAACAGGCGGCTTCGCTTGTAGCGATCTTGGGGGAGGGCGGCATTCGGCTACGTCTACTAGGTAAAACGGTGTCGCTGTTGATATAAGAGAGTTCGAGGAATCAGGGGAGAGCAAAGAGTATGGGCGACCTATTCAAGGTTCCAAAAAGGCTTAGTGGGGCGGTTAGTGTAGTCGCAGCCTGTCTCACTCGAATGGCCGAGGATGACTTGGTCAAGTTTGCCACCGTCGACCGAGATGAGATTAAGCTAGCAAAACCTCAGCCAGAACCTTCATCGCATGCGTTTTTTTAGACATCCAACAGCTCAATATGTCCAGGTATGTCCTGTGAGAAACAGCATTGGCTGGTATCAAACATCGAGCGGTGACCCGAGACCAGCCGTGGCCTATGATACTAAACCACAACCGTAGCTCACGTTTTGTACGGCGCTTCACTTCAACTTCCTTCTCAATCAGGTCTCTGGACCCTGGCAGTGGTAGCCATCAATTTCTTCGAAACTCTGGCCAACAACAGCGTCGGGTGTAAGAACCCAAAAGCATCCAGCACCCCAAGCCAAGCATCATCTAGTCACGTGGAGCCGACAGACCCACAATCTTTGTACAACAACTTCTTTATTTGCTAACGTATGATCCAGGGCATCCACAAGGACTGATATACGCTAGAATGCCCTCAAAGACGCAATCGTCGCGCTTTGCTCGAACAATCACTCAATCATAGCCCATCACTTCCGAAACCACAAGGCGATACTCTTGTGCGCCAGCGCGGAAATCATCTTCCAGGCATCCGCTACCTAGGCTTCTGGTCCCGACGCCGTTGTCCAGCGCGTCCTGCCTACCATCCGCCGCTCTCTCACGACCGACCGTACAACTTTGCCGGCTGCATACATCATTCTGGGAAACGGGCAGGCTCTAGGAGGAAGACATGTTACCTCAGCTATAATGCAGGTATTACACCACAAAATTGGCACTGGGACAGCAACTGGGCACAGTTCCGCGATGACGCATGGTACGACTTTTCCGCGACCAGCCGCAAGATCAATACGGGCGTAGGTAAAGTATAAGGGGGATAGCATTCGGGAATTTCGCCGTTCTATGTGTAGAAGCTTTCGTTCAAACTTCGCGTACGCCATGGTTTGTTGCGAAAGGATTTGACACTAGGGAGGTAGCTCAAGCATAGGTGGAGGCCGACAACGCGATGAGGCCACACGCAAGCGTGCACCAGTAATTAAAACACTCAAATCGCTCAAGGACTGCTATTTCACTACCTTGTTGATAAAAAAGGCCAGATACATGTTACCGCGCTGTGCCAATTTACACAGGCTTCGTAAACATTGCATTCGCTCACATTCGCATATCCTATCAACAACTTTCCCTCACGAGTACAAACACCACGATCTTGACAGCCGTGGACGCCTGAATGTCTGCCGTAGCCAGCAGGTCTACTCGTCAAAGGCATTTGCGCCGACTTTTGCCCATCACAGGTTTAATGTCCGTGATTTCACGTGCGGTACTGACGAGTGCAAGTATCACTGAAATTCAGGACGCCCCTGTCGAAGCAATACATGAATGATCCCTTTTATGACTGAATAGATGCAGAACGCTCCCCAGCACACACATCTCCATACGAATATCAAGCAACGGCGACATAGCGATGATCACAGTCGAAACAGTGTCCAATGTGACAAGCGTAATGTCGAGAGACGATTAATGCATGTACGGCAACCAATCTGGACGATTGTGATTTCCGGGATTGGGGTGACTTGGTGAGATAATCGCTGTGGGAACTCCTTACTACTCGTCGCTGAAGGTTACGTTGCGGCATCTTGCCGCCGCACCGATGTTGACAACCGCAGCACGTAGTTCACGCGCGATGACTTGCCAACACCACTTCTCACTTTGCAGAGCGTTATACGCGCTTGAATTAGCAGCGAGGGTGAAGAGGGCTGCAGCTGCTGTCGCCTGTGAATCAATGTTCGCAGCACTCTGCACATGTATTAGCAGATGGGCGGGGAGCCATAGGTCATCATGCGCGGCAATTGAAGACTGATATTGGAAACGAACGTCGCGCATGCCTGGAAGAAGCAATCATGTAGGACGGTGAGAACAAGAGCAGTGACTACATATACGCCTGTGTTCTATTCAGACCACGTACATGCGCGTTTAACGAAGGGAGCAGGCCGTGACATGACTCCGCAAACCAAACATCTCGTAATGTAACTGACAAGAAGCCCAAAACACGCAAATATGATACACATATGAATAGAAAGAATCTACTCCCTTCACAACATCACCTACTCCCCTTGCCCTTCTCAACGCTCCCCCTAACATCCTTAACCCTCCCCTCCCCAACCTCAACAAAGCAATCGAAATCCCGCACACCCTCCATGCGATGCGCAACCGCAAGCACTGTCATCCCATGTCCAAAGACCTCTTCCCTCAACACCCTCTGCACCACCTTATCCGTCTCGAGATCCAAGCTCGCCGTCGCTTCATCCATAACCAGCACCCTGCGGCCCGGCCCGCCATGCTGATGACGCAGGATCACGCGCGCAAGACAAAGCAGCTGTTTCTGGCCGATCGAAAACGTCGCTGCAGAGGTGCTCGTGTCAAGACTGCTGGGCAGGTTGGATATCAGCGTGGCCAGGTTGAGTTTGGCGAGGATGCCGAAGATGTGTGTGTCGGACATGGCGAGGGCGAAGGGGTTTAGGTTCTGCCTGATCGTGCAGTGGGGCAGGAGGAAGGGCGATTGTGGCAATGTCAGGAGACGCTCGCGCATAGTTTGCCGAGGAATCATGGACAGTGGTATACCGTCTATGCATATGGTACCGCTGGTGTGGGGCACGAGGTTGAGTGGGTGCAGACGTATCAACAGACACTCAGCGACATGATCTGCGCACTTGAGCAATCGCTGCCGATCTTCACACCAGGAGATTTCCCTCGCCTACAAAATGCATCATATGCGAGCTTACAATCGCTCCAGAAGCGCTTTGAGCCTTCTATCACCTTTGGTGACAATATCGAGGATATATACGCCTGTTCTCCAATGCAAGAGGGCATCTTACTTACACAAAGCCGGATGGATGGCTTATATCACATTGAGATGGTGGTGCAAGTTTCATCCATCTGTGGTGCACAGATTGACATACAAAGACTGGTCAAGGCATGGGAAGTGGTAGTTGACCGACAAGCAGTGCTGAGGACCATCTTTGTGGAGGGGCTCTCCGACCGTCCGTACGACCAGCTCTTGCTCAAGAGATGTCCTCCCTTGGTCAAATTGGTAGCAGCACCCGACGGAGTTGATGCAGTGAGCTTCTTGAATGCCCAAACACAGGTATTCAGCCCAGACCAGCCGCCTCATTGCCTGACCGTCTTACATAACACCAATACGGGCCTTACTCTCTGCAAACTTGAGATCAGTCATGCATTAGTAGACGGCACATCGATGTCTATTCTTGTTTCTGATTGGGCGGACGCTTACCAGCACACATCAAATACCGGTCCGGGCCCATTTTACAGCGATTACATTGGCTACATTCAGTCGCAGCCTCGAGCGACTGCAATCAACTTTTGGAAGGACCAATTGAGCGGCGTAACATCTTGCCACTTTCCGAATCTCGCAGAATTGCATATCGAGTCTGCAGAGATCCGACCCCTTCGCCAGATTGAGGTCAGGCTACCTGAAGCCTCCCGAGTACGCACCTTCTGTCAAGACAACAATCTTACTTTGGCAAGCATCTTCAGGTTGGCATGGGCAAAGGTTCTGCGAGCCTTCACGGGAGACGACCAGGTTTGTTTCGGATACTTGGCGTCTGGTCGAGAAGTCCCCGTCCCGGGGATAGAAGAAGCAGTCGGAGCATTCATCAACATGCTGGTCTGCTCAATTGATTTCGATACGACCTCGCAACAACCAGCGATCGAGTGCCTGGAGAAATTGCAAGACGAATATCTACAGTCTCTTCCATACCAGCACGTCAGCCTTGCCGAGATTCAGCACGAGCTTGGTCTGTCTTCTGGCCAGACATTGTTCAATACCGTGCTCAGCTTCCAGAGACGACCGCATCAGGACTTTTTCGCTGGCGACTTACACCTTCATTATATCGACGGCGTGGATCCGACAGAGTATCCAATTTCTGTCAGCATCTCTGACGACGGTGGCGACATCCATGTTCAGATGAGTTACTTTGCCAGCATCTTGTCAGTTGCGCAGGCAGAGAGTGTCAGCAACGCCCTTTCAAATGTTATCACCTCGATCCTAGAGAGACCGCGAATTCCAGTTGCGCATTTGAAGATGGAAGACGCCCACGACCTAGGACACATATCCTCTTGGAACTCAGATGTCCCCGCAGGGATTGAAAGATCTATTCAATCTGTCTTTGAAGAATCGGTCAAGCGCGCTCCTGATGCTATAGCTATCGATTCTTTCGACCTCGCGATGACATACAGCGAGCTTGATATTAAGAGCAGCATCCTAGCAGCTCAGCTCGTGCAACATGGAGTAAAGGTCGGCGACTTCGTCCCCATCGCTTTCGAGAAGAGTGCTTGGGCCATTGTGTCTATGCTAGGAATCATGAAGACGGGAGCAGCTTATGTTCCTCTCGATATGGCTCACCCAGATGATCGTCTCAATGTCGTCCTGTCTCAGCTTGGGAATGTTCAAGTGATTCTGGCATCGCAGACAAACACCAAGCGGATGCGGAATTTAGTGGACAGCGTCTTCACAGTTTCCCTGGAAAACTTTGTGGGTACACAATTGGTACCATTTGTTCTACCCACTGTCACTCCTGAGCGGTCTGCTTACTGCCTTTTCACTTCTGGTACCAGTGGCGTGCCCAAAGGCGTGGTCTTGAGCCACAGAGCAGTGAACAGTAGCACCTTTCACCACGGAGCAATCATCGGCTGCAAAGACTCCACACGCATGTGCCAATTTGCCGCCTTCACCTTCGATGCTTGCATCTTGGAAATTTTCACGACGCTTATGTACGGTGGAACTATCTGTCTTCCTCCAGAGGAAGAGAGAATGAGTGACCTTGTCGGCTTCATCAATAGGAAACAAGTCAATACCGCCTTCATGACTCCGTCCGTTGTGCGCATACTGAACCCGGACGACACTCCTACAATGAAGACCCTGATACTGGGGGGCGAAGCCCTTGGGGCTGACAACATCGCCACATGGGCAAGTAGACTTCGACTGATGAATGGATACGGCCCTACTGAGACCTGTGAGTACTCCTCTATTATTGCTGAATCCAGACTAATTCAATATGCAGGCGTCTTTGCAGTAATGAAAACCTTCGAAAGTGCGACAGATCGAAACGATGTTCTTGGCAAAGCGGTGGCCTCCCAGACTTGGATCGTAAATTTGGATGACCCTAATCAGCTTGCGCCGTTGGGAGCCGTGGGCATGCTTCATCTTTCTGGACCAGCGCTGGCAGATGGGTACCTGGGAGATGAGGCCAAAACCGAGGAAGCATTCCTGGAGATCCCCAGCTTCAATGCCGGCGAGCGAGCCTACAACACCGGCGATCGAGCTCGCTACACTACTGACGGCTCAATCATTTATCTTGGTCGAGCTGACCAGCAAATCAAACTTCGTGGACAGAGAATTGAGCTGGCCGAGATCGAGGCACATACTTTGAGAAATTTGCCGAGCGCACGCGGCGTCTGTGTAGACATCGTACTTCCAGGCGGTCTGCAGGACAAAGCTTGTCTTGCTGCTTTCTTCTGTGTCCACGAGGGAGGCGAATCTCCTTCGAAAGGGGGTCTGTTGCTACCCCTAGTAGGATCCCTTCGGAGCGACGTTCTACAGCTACAAAGAGCTCTCGAGGCTGCGCTGCCACCGTATGAAGTTCCAACTCTATACATTCCTGTCACCAAGATGCCAACGACAACCTCCGGAAAGCTTGACCGAAGGACACTTCGCGAGGCGATAGCTACCCTACCCCAAGAGGAGCTTCTGAGCACGTACTCACACACAGAAAGAGCGAGGGAGCCTTTGAAAACTGCGGCAGAGCGAACGCTTGCTCTCGCATGGGCTGAGGTCTTGAAATTACCGGTCTCCCGCATCGGACCAGATGACAACTTTTTCAGACTGGGCGGTGATTCAATCTCGGCCATGGTGCTATCTTCGAAGAAAGTAGCGACGGTATCGGACATACTGCGAAATCCCATTCTATCAGATATGGCGGCTGTATGTAGCAGCAAGTCTTCTAGTCGCGGAACTGCAGTTGGTGGCGAGAAAATCGCGCCATTCAGCCTTCTCGACGCTGACACAACTGTAGCGTCCATCGAAGCTAAAAGCAGGCTGAGCGCTGGAGATATTGAGGATGCATACCCATGCACACCGTTACAAGAAGGTCTCATGGCGCTGTCAATCATTAATCCTGGGTCGTATATACTGCGCAAAGTTCTCCGTTTGCCAGCCTCTCTCGACCTGCCAAAGTTCAGAGAGGCCTGGGAGATGACGGTCGCGAACAACCCAATCTTGCGTACAGCCATCGTTGAGCGTCCAAATGCGCGCTCACTGCAGGTCGTGCTCAAGAACAACTCCGCAAGCTTTTGGTGTACAGCTTCAACCCTGCAGGAGTATCTTGACCTGGAAGAAAGAGAAAGCTTCACTTTTGGGTCGCAATTGTCTCGATACGGCATCACTGCTGATGGCCACTTCATTTGGACAGCACACCACTCCATTTACGATGGCTGGACTCTGCCGCTGATCATCAATCAAGTCCTTGCCTTCTACAGCAATGAGATTCCATCGAGCACTCCCAGCTTCAACAATTTCGTCAGATACATCACTTCTACAACTTACGATGAAGCAAAGACTTACTGGAAAGAGTCTCTATTGGGTGGGAAGCCAACCGTTTCTTACCCGGAGCCTCCTGCGGCTACTCACACTCACCGCGACAGAGTGGACGGAGTGGCGCATCAACACGTCGCGATGAATTCACACTCAGAGGCCGATGTTCCAACAGCGACGTTGCTAAGAGCCGCATGGGCGTACGTGCTCGCTCAATACTCCGACGCCGGCGAGGACAACGACATAGTGTTCGGAACCACCCTTTCGGGCCGCAGCTGCCCAGTGAACGGCATTACAGAGATCGCTGGCCCTACCATCACAACAGTACCAGTTCGAATGTGCATCCCTACGGGTGAGGTCACTGTCGGGGCTTTCTTGAGTACAGTCCAAGACCAGGCGACGGACATGATGCCGTTTGAGCATTTCGGCCTGCAGAACATTGCCAATATTGATGCTTACACTGCCGCAGCCGTGCAGTTCCAGAACCTCTTCGTTGTCCAACCCATGGCGTAGAGATTCGATATTAAACCAGAGGAGCTGCTTGAAGCTGAAGAAGTGGCCCTCCCCTTGAAGAGTTTCGACACATACCCTCTGGTCTGTGAGTGTAGTCTTGGTGAACAGGATGTCCACGTCGAAGCCCGATTCGATCAGACTGTCATTCCACAAAACCGAGTGGAAAGAATGCTCCGTCACTTTCAGCATATTGTGTCGTGCTTCCAGCAAGTGACAAAGACGACAAAGATGGAAGATATCTCCATGCTCACCACCGCCGAAATGAGTCAGATCCTCGATTGGAATAGCACATACCCAGCAGTGCTGGAGACGAATGTACCCGCAGTCTTTGCGGAACAAGTCAAACTACGACCCGACTCACTTGCGATTGATGCATGGGACGGAAAACTCACCTACGCGGAATTGGATCGTCTGTCGGACGCATTAGCTACAAAGCTGTACCAGGACTATGGGATAGGCCCAGAGATTTTGGTCCCGCTGTCCTTCCAGAAATCCGTGTGGGCGGTGGTAACGCAACTGTCCGTCATGAAGGCAGGCGGTGCCGTTGTCAACCTGGACCCAGCTCAACCAATAGACCGTCTTCAGATCATTCTCGACGATACTGAAGCTAGAGTCATTCTGGTAGCTTCTCACCTAGCAAAGAAGTTTGAGAAGTCGGCCAGCCTGACGACAATCGCTATCGACGAGCACTACTTTGCCAACCTGCCTCTCACAGTCCCCACTTCTTTACCTCTCATCAGCCCTGAAAATCCGGCCTATGTTCTCTTTACTTCTGGGTCGACTGGAGCTCCTAAGGGAATCATCATCGAGCATCACAGTCTTTGCTCCAGTAGCAAAGCGCATGGAACGGTCTGGGACATTGGGCCGTTGACGCGCCTTCTCCAATTCGCAGCGTACCAGTTCGATGTGTCAGCAGCTGACATCTTCACCACTCTTCAAAGAGGTGGCTGCATTTGTGTGCCATCTGAAAACGAACGTCTCAATGACCTTGCAGGCGCCATCAACCGATACCAATGCAACTGGGCTTTCCTAACTCCCACGGTCGCTTCACTGCTACCAGCTGAGGGTATTCCCAGCCTTCGAAAGCTTGTTCTTGGTGGCGAGGCTAGTACTAAAGCCATCATTGATAAATGGCACAGTGTTTTGGACCTCATTGTGTGTTACGGACCAGCTGAAACAACGGTGTACTCCTCGGGCGCAGTGCCAGCCACCGCTTTGAGTGATCCAGCTGATATCGGATCTCCCATTGGTGTCTTGAACTGGATAGCGGATCCTACAGATCACAACAAGCTTGTGCCTATCGGTTGCACGGGCGAGCTGCTACTGGAAGGACCCACCGTAGCAAGAGGGTATTTGCACAACGAGAAGAAGACGGCAGCTGCATTTATTACAGATCCGACTTGGGCCAAGCACGAAGACAAGCCCAAAAGGTTTTACAGCACTGGAGATTTGGTCCGTTACAATGAAGACGGTACAATTCATTTCGTCGGACGCAAAGACACCATGATGAAGGTTCGCGGTCAGAGAGTCGAGGCGGGCGAAATCGAACACGCCATCCGCTCGAAACTTCCTACACTGGAGCATGTCGTTGTCGACTCGGCTCGCCCCGAGAGCCTTGATAGCCGGACTGTGTTGGTTGCATACCTCCAACCCAACGCCAGCGTAGCTGGAGAGACTCGCATTCTTTCGCTGGATCCGATCAAGGAAGACTTGGTGGCACTGCAAATCTCGCTCTCGGGGGTATTGCCACACTACATGCTACCCAACTACTTTGTACCCATCTCCCAGGTCCCGCTGACGATGAATGGGAAGACGGACCGCCGAAAGCTTAAGGGAATGATCTCATCTCTCACTAGGGAGCAGTTACTTGAGTATGGTTTACAAACCTCGGCGGGACAGAAGAAGCAACAGCCGTCGACTCCAACAGAACGTGCGTTACGTGATCTCTGGGCTCAAATCTTGAACGTAGGCGCCGAGACGATTGGTACCGAAGACCAGTTTTTCCGAATTGGTGGCGATTCAATCCTCGCTATCAAGCTGGTATCGGCAGCCGCCGAGAAAGGCATCCAACTGTCAGTCACAGACTTCTTCACGAGCCCTGCCCTCTCGGACATGGCCAAGGTCCTCGACGGACGCACAAGCATAGAAGAGACAAAGAACGTCGCGCCCTACGAATCATTCTCCATCATCACAAACCAGCTGCGCATTAAGTTGATAAAGCAGCTGTCGGCACAGATCGAGACTACTGAGGAGAATATCGTCGACGTCCTGCCCGCAACTGACTTCCAGAAGAACGCCGTAGCGCATGCCATGATGAAGACTCGCGGTTTCAGAAACTATCTCTGGTTGGACCGTGATGGCGCTGCGGACACCAAGCTACTCACCGCCGCGCTCAAGGCCTTCGTGGCCCAGCACGACATCCTCCGTACGGTGTTCGCCGTCCATGAAGCAGACATCGTACAGACGGTGCTCCGTGACCTACCGTACGAGATGGAATGGCACGATGCCGCAGACGACATCAACTCGCTCACCAACCACATCTGCAAACATGACACCGAGCACCCCGTGATGATGTCCGATCCGCTACTGAAGTTCTTCATAGTGCGCAAAACCGCTTCCTACCGACTCATCATGCGCATCTCCCACGCCCAATACGACGGCTCCTGTCTCCCAGCGCTCCTGAACTCTCTCGTCGCAGCACTACAAAACCAACACGCGGGCCCAACTTCATCCATGGCACCATACTTCCACTCCTCAGCAGCCACGCACCCCTCCGCCGCAATATACTGGCGCTCCCTCCTCCACGGCTCAACAATGACCCCCATCACCACCCACCCCCGCACAAAGCCCTCGTACAAATCCATCTACAACACACACCTCACCCGCACCCTCCGCACCCCCTCAACCCTCACAGCCACGCACGGCATCACCTTCGCCACCATCCTCAAACTCGCCTGGTCCCTCACCCTCTCCCTCCTCTCCTGCTCGACGGATATAACCTTCGGCCTCGTCGTCTCCGGCCGCACCCCGCACTGCGCATCCCTCATCGGCGCGTGTCTAAACATCGTCCCCGTGCGCGTTAAACTCCAGCATACTGCTACCGTGCTGTCGCTCCTACACGCCATCCAGGCGCAACACGCCGCCAGCCTTCCCTTCGAAGGCCCGCTCGGGTCTCGCAGCATCATCAGGGAGTGCACGAATTGGCCGCGGCACGCGCGTTTTGGCAGCGTCGTGCAGCATCAGAATATCGATGAGGCGAGTGGGGCCGGGGAGGTGGGCGCGTGGTGTCCGCCGGCGGACGAGGCGGATGTTGCGGTTAAGACGACGCCGAGGGGCGGGGAGGTGGGGGTCGAGATGATGTGTTCGGATGTGGTGGTTGCGAGGGGGGAGTGGGAGGGGGTGTTTGAGGTTTTGTGCGGGATGATTGAGTGGGTTGGGGGAGATGGGGGGAGGAGGGTTGGGGAGGTGGTGGGTGGGGAGAGGGGGGTGCGGTTGCCGCTGGGTGGTGGTGGTGGATGTGCGGATGGTTGTGCGAGTGGTTTTAGGTTGGAGGAAGACGATGGCGTGAGGATGAGATTGGTGGGTCTGTGGCGCGAGATCCTGGGTCTTGATGATGGACGGACTGCGGCGTTGGGGAACCATAGCGATTTCTTCGAGCTAGGTGGTGATTTGGTGTTGGCTGCCGTTTTGGCGACGAGATTACAGGAGTTTGGCGGACGTGAGGGGATGAGTGTAGAGCGAGTTATTGATTGTTCGGAGTTTGGGCAGATGCTTAAGGCGTTGGTACGGGATTAGGTAGTGAACTAGGATATCGCGGTTTGTCGCAAGTTGAACACACTCTTCTATCCTCATCCCTTCAACTTTCCCCAATACACCCTCCTACAAACATCTCACTGTGATGTGTGAAACGTGGGTCTTTTGCGTTTAGAACGCATGCTGGCGATCGATTGTGCATTCATAGGTGGGCGGCTCGTGGCATAAAGGTCATCGGCAGCAGCTTCATGAACACGATTCGGTCAATTTTTATTAATTCTCTCGGGAAATTTGAGGACGTAGGGCTTCAACGGGTTTTGGGTGTAAATACAGCGGTGCATATGTGACTATAGTACATTTGTGGGAACACATTTTGCAACGGGAAACTGCACTGTGGTGATCGGTCAGACCCGGTTGGGGGCGTGTTTGCTCAGCTTCTTGGGATGAAGTATGCCCAGCAATAAAGTAGATGTTCCTTCATTTTTCCCATTGCGGAACAAAGCACTGGTTCTAGCGAAGTTTCGCCGCGATGCCTTCAATACCGTTAGATGTCGCGACGTCTGGGTTGGGGTAGTACCAAGCCGCAACAGCAATGATGAGGTAAACGATCTAGCAGTGTGTCAGCGTATATCCAAAATCTCATCAAAGTCAGTCTTACAACTAGAAGTGCGCCCTCAAGATAGTTCGACTCGCCGTCGCGCAGGAAGTTGCCAACGACGACAATTGACAGCACGAGCAACACGATCATGAAGATCTCAAAGTTGAGGTCCATGTCTTTGCCCATGGCCCAGCCGACAATGACGACAAGAGGAGCGTTGAACAGCGCTGTTTGGATGGATGGGCCGACACAGTGGAAAAGCGCAAAGTTGATCTGGCCGTCCCACGCTTCGTCAATAGCAGTCAAATGCTCGGCTGCTTTCTCGACAAGTGGCAACATGATCAAGCCGAGGAACTGGTCGGGAATGCCAGACTCTACAACATCCTCGATGCGCTCGACGAGGAAGTAAGCAAGTAGCGTGACAATAGCAAGCGAGAGAACCAGCGCGATGATGCATTCGGTGAATGTGAACTTCGGCTTGGCCAAGTCATCATGTCGGTCCAGATCAGCATGCTCGTCGGCCTCGAGCACCTCGTCGAAGAGGGAGTGTTGAGAGCGGGCGTTGTACCAGATGAAGCTGGGGTATGTTAGTGTTAGGTCGGAGATGGCGATGGGGATGGGCTGGCTTACATGCAGAAAGCGATGATGAGCAGGATGGATGTGATCTGGCTGATTCGCAGAACGTTGTGCTGCAGCAACTTCTCTGTGAACTCGTGGTGCTTGGTTGCCTTCTCGACGGCCGAGCCCTTGAGTGCGGAGTAGTATGCGCTTGGAATCAGCAGGCCGAAACCTGCAACTAGAAGCAATCCGCTTCCCACCTCGCTGATCGAAGCGTGGAACTTCTGGCTCGCCTGTCTGAGTCCGCCAACGAAGAAGCACAGGCCCAAGCACAAAAGCAGGTTCGTGATGATAGATCCGAGAATGGCAGCTTGGATGACTGGGATGAGATTGCCATGCTCGGAAGATCCGTCTTGAGACCGGTGTTTAGCAATGAGGATGATGAACAAAATGATCTCAACAATCGACCCAAACGCCGTCTCAATCAAGATACCCGAAACCTTGGGCATCTTGCGCGCGAACTCTTGTCCAGCAAATCCAAGGAGATTCGCAACCGGGACCATCGCAATGTAGCTGATTGCAAAGGTAGCGATTGGCTGGCTGGGGAAAGCATAGTGCAGCACAAAAGCGACGATGACGAACGGCCATAGCAAATTGGCGTATTTCGCCGCACTGCTCCCGGACTTCCACGCGACATTGAGGAAATGCGAAGGATGGAAACCCGAGCGTCCACTCTCGCCATCAGGATGGATGTGCGAAGGGAGGATGTTGTGGAGGAGCGGCGTCGACTCCGAAGAATGGTGATTGGACGGCATGGCGATATGCGTGTGCAAGGATGATCACGCGTCGGATACGCGAAGTTTCTGATGCTGTGTTGATGATGGCTTTTCTGGTGCCGTGTATCCGAAGATTTGCACGCGTCGGAATCAGAAGATGGCGACGACGAGAGACGGCGGAACCTAGCTAAGAGCGGGGGAGAAGCACCAGCCTCCGCCCAGCCTGCCAAAACAGGGAAACGGCTCATTTCTCGGACGATCCGTGGCGAGTTTTCCATCATTTCAGTCTTGAGATTTCGCGTTCTGTCTTCTGTTTATTTGTTTTCTGCTACCAAGAGGTCGCAATGGATAAGATGGATCCGTCTTTCTGCGCTGGACAGCCTCATTCTTGGCAACATCATGTGTGGCGCTCAATCAGCAAGTGCCTCATGTGACATTTTGACAGGCGAAATGCTGAATACGTAGGTGGAACAACCAATTGAATACACTCGGAGCTTAAGAAGAGGATATGTCGTGCTGTAGACGGACGGATCGAGGCTAGCTGCAAGTACGAGTCCTGGGATTTGGTAGGCGTCAACTAGTAGACACCAATACGTACTTTGTCAACCCATTTTGGAGCGCGATCGCGATGGGAATCTTTATGAATAAATTTCCTTTCTCATGTTGCTTTCTCGTGTTTCTTCAAGAAAGCACAGCGATCAGGAAAAGGCATTTCTTCCTCTCTACCAGCCAGACCTTTACAGTCTACGTACACTCCCACCTCTATCATCACGCGTATATAAGATCCTCACATCATCGAGCAACATTGCCATGACATTGCCAGCTCACCCATCTACAAGACATGGACGTCGTGCACGCCTAACAATACTACACATGCCAAGACATGTATAGCCCCATTGATGTGAAGACGGCCCGGAACCTTACTCCCTACCTCTCCTCCACCTCACCCCATCTCACGGATCATCACACCAAAACCTCTTGCTCTACATGTTGTCGCGCGCCGCCGTCTCGCAAGGCAACCGATGTCTCCGCGTCTGCCAAGTCGGTTATTCATGCCGGCGTGGCGTGCGTGCGATCCTATAAAGTCAGACAGACAACGACATATCAGCATGACCGGCACCGCCTCATCCCGACAAGAAAAACCACACGACAAACCATGTCGTTCAGCGTTCTCTCTCTGCTGCTAGCAGCAAGTCTCGCCGCAGCGCAAAACTCCACCGACCTCACCCGCTGCCCACTCTCCATCGGCGAACTCTCCCCAAACGCCCGCGTAAACTCCACAGGCATGCGCTCTTTCCGCTGGTCTGGCGATGATGCAGACTGGTTTCTCACCTCCACTTTCAACGACACGCGCGACCCCGTGCTCGTGTCGTCGCGGCACGATTCCCAGGGCTACATCAGCGCGCCGATGAACTCGCGGGCGCGCGTGTGCGTCTTCATGTTCGACGGGCTCAACGCCACCGTTGCTGGAGACAGCGGCTGCGACGACGCGTTAAGCGCGGGGTGTGTGGATTTTCTGAAGCGGGAGGCGGGGTTTGGGGAGCGGTGTCGGGGGCCGGAGAACGAAGATGTGGCGGCGGCGTGTGGGAGGAGGGTTGCGGGGTGGGCGGGTACATGTACATTTCCCCCCCCGAGGCTTCTTCATGCTGGATTGTTAATGTGTTGCAGCTGACCCCGTCGACTTCGCCAATCAGACATGTAGTATTCTCTCGCCGCCGGGGAACTCTATGCCTTCGGGCTATCTGACTTGGCCGATTATGGGGCTGGGCGAGAGTCAGGGGAATTCGGATCGCGTGCCGGATGACTTCACGTACTATGATCGGTATGTGAGGCAGCCGCGGACGTGGGTGATTTCGCGCGAGGGCAAGGAGACACAGGTGTTGTGTGTGGCGCCGGATGTGTTGGTTGAGGGGAGTAGGGTGCCTGAGGGGGAGTGGCCGCCAGCGGGGACGTCGGGGGCGAGGAGAGAGGGCATGGGGATGGGGATGGCGGGAGTGGTCATCGGTGTAGTGGGAGCTGTTTTGATGATGTAGATATCCACGAATGACGACGACACATCTTAATATCCCTCCCCCATGGCCAACTCCGCCAGTTTGGGGAAGTTCGGTGTCCCCCACCCATTCACCGGATCCCACCCTTCTCCCGCTGCGAAGCCCGTGGTATTACACCCACGATTGGAACCCTTGGTGACGTCGGTAAGTGCCTTGTATCTCTTCTTATACAGCCATGGATTCAAGAAACCCAGCGCCGGCTTGCCAGCCGCAATCAACGCATCGTTCACCAGCGCGAAGACACCCGCAGCCAGCTGCGTCGCCGCCAACGTGCCACCCGTCAAACCTGTCTCTGGTCAGCCAACATCCACACTGCACAACCCGCAAACATACCTTCCGTGCCGTTGTAAAAGAACGCAAAGTTAACCCCCTGTGCCGCAATGTCCGGATACCCGCGCCCACTGCGATTATACAGCCCCCTGTACGTGTCCCCCAGCTTCTCGACATACCGCGGCACACTATGCTCCTGCCACTCAGGCCTCGGGAAGTAATTGCTAAACCCGCCTCCACTCGCGAAACACCCGCCGCCCGTGAGGTTCGACGGCGGCACGTACGCAGCGACTTCCTCCTCGATGCTCATAGTCGCGCCAACCGACGTCACATACGGACAGCCGCCGGGGAAGATAGGTTTGAACTGCCACCTATTCTGGCCGTCGTTGGTGAAGCAGCGGCCATCCCTGCCGACGCCCGAGTTCCCACTGGGAAAGAACAGCGACGTGCCGCGCGCCCCGACCTGTGCGAATTGGCGGCACACGCGCTCGGCGTACGCCTGGGGCACGGATTGCTCGGCCTCGCCGTACGAGGTGCTGATCACGCGTGGGATGGAGGACTGCTGCGCGAGCAAGTCGAGCTATACGAGGTATGGCTCGTTGTTGTTCGCCTCGCCGGACGTTTCGGGCTGGAACGGTGGACGCCCGGCTGTCGAGTATGATGTGATTCTCATGTTCCATGCGTACCCGACGAGCACCTGGATGTTGAGGTTCGCCTCGTAGGAAATGCCGTTGGTGAGCTGTTCGTCGGTAAGCGGGCCGTCTTGTGTGGGCCCGCCGGCAACGGACACTTGGGTGAAGGAGGACGCCTGTGAGACGGCTTCGGGGCGGTATTTCTCGAGGAAGAGCTTCGCGTCGAGCCGGATGGGGACTTGGTCGAGATAGTTGGCGAAGCCGATGCTGTTCTTGGAACTGGATTTGGTGGTGTAGCCTTTGGTGCCGTAGAGGGTTTGGATGCACGCGGGGGTCAGGGATTTTGAGTCGCAGACGGCGGTGAGAGAGGTGTTGTCAGGGCGCGAGGGGGTTTCTGCTATGCGTGCGGTTGTGTGGGACCAGGTGCGAGGAGCGCCGCGGAAGAAGGATGTAGTGGGCTGGATGGTGTCGATGTGGGCGTGCAGATGACGTGGGAGTGACCAGTTGTAAGACCGCTGTAAGGCCGTGTGGGTCAGGCAGGCGGCCTGTACGATATATACTATTCTGCACAGCATAATTAATCGTTAAGATTAATTATTATTACCTTTTTTAGCATGCTAGCATAGTGGGTGCAGACCTGTAGCCTGACACTAGTGGGCTGTACGGGAGACGATGCGTCCATCAGCGTGCTTGTAGTCGTGATATTCGGCTCCGAGCAAGTCCTCCACCATTTCGACGGGAAGATGGACGACAATTCAATCTTTGGCTGCGCTGTAGCCTAGATCGCCGACATCAATGCCGTTGTCATGCAACCAGTCGTGGACCAGGTTATGCGTCTCTGAGCTCGGGTTGACAAGATCGTTGACTTCCTCAGCTGTGAGATACTGGCCGTATCGCACATTGTCTGGATCAGACACTGGGAGGTATTAATTTTGCATGCCTGGAAACGTCTCCTGATTCTGTATCTTACCCTCTTGAAGGTGACGATCGAGCTCATTAAATCGACCTTGTTTCAACCCAATTTGCAACTCAACCGTCTTTCGACCATGCGATCGCTCTTGCTTGGGCCACCCATCTGGCACAAAATGTTTCTCTTGAACAGTGTACGGCGAGCGGGCAATTGGCGTCACGAGGACATTGCAAGCCACAGTAGCTGCAACGAATGCGTTTGTGAATTGCATGTTGAACTACAAAGGGCAATCTCATATGACACCACAACGCGCGGAATGCTGTGACTGTATCAGTATTTGTATTGTACCGCTGTATCAGCTATACTCCTATTGTAAATAGATGAAGTAGGCTAATTGGTCCTCTTGCGGCGAATCTGTTCAATGTGCACCTGGGCATCTTAGCACAAGACTCCATTCCGCCAGTTGCCTCAAGAATGGCTCGATGTCGTTGTCATACAGCCTTGTAGACCTGAGTGCCGAAGTTAAGTTTCGCAATGATGCATGCGTGCCGAAGCGCAACCTTAACCATTGGCCAGTCAACGTAAGCACTGAGCTTGATCAGGAAGGACGATGTACCTCAGTGCCAAGCATGATATCTCGGTGGTAAGCAGGCTTGGTTGTTTTTTGCTGCGTTGGTTAGTAACATAGTGTGGTAGGGACGTTGTGTGAATTAGATTGCGTCGGTGCCGTCAACCTGATGCACGGGTGTGTGAAGGCCCCTCCTCAACCAGTGCATATCTGCAACATCTAGATTCTACATCCAGTCGTACGAAATGTTAGGGAGCTCTGGCGAGGGTGAAGGTTTCGCGGGAGCACCGGGTTGTCTTTGCACGTGCCGGTCCAATGATCATCTCAAAATCTGTGTTGAATTGTTCCGTGCAGGGGATATCGGGTATCTAGGCAACGCCACAGTAAGAAAGTCCAATCCCATCGGCCGTAATCAGGAGTATCGGGTTTACCCAGAGAGGACTTTGTGCACGCTGCGAGTGTCCGAGATCAGCAAGAGTCCCTCTCATCCGGCAGAACGACGACATCGAACTCCTCATCGACACTTTCTTCGCTCAGGCTGGCAACCTTGACTTCCTCGCCGTACTTTCCGCCTACAAAGTCCCATCCGTCGCCTTCCAGCCGGGCCCTCAATCGCTCGCGTTTCGACGTCGCTGCGCGATGAAGTAGAGGAGCCATTTGTTCCCCGCCCTGCGTCGCTTCTTTCCGCTGCGTCTCCGCGTCGAGTTCCCAGTCGTCAAAGTCCGGCAAGATCCAGAAGTCCGACTCCGTGTTATCGTTTGTCGCATTATTCAAATTGAGACATGTACTCTGGTGCAGTTCTTTGTAAATGCAAGTGCGCTTAGTCGGGGGAAGCCATGCTGGATCTACGGTGCTGCGGGCGAGTTTGATTGCTGGAGCGGATGCGTCTTTGCGCTTGTTTTGGGGTTGAATATGGGGTGAAGGTGCGCGCGCCCGTCTGATGTCGCGTGACAGCATCAGGGCGTCACCGAGACCGTTGGATTCGCCGCGCAAGCGGTGCGGGCCGTTTTCCATGTTGCTGGTGTTGAAATATTTCCGCTCAATATGTGAAAGAGAAGCGAAGTGTGTTTGAAGTGGAGCGGACGAAAAGCCACATGCAGGCGCAGATGCAAGTGAAGGATTTTGCAGTGTGATTGTGGATCTGCGAGGTCGTTTGCAGCTGATTGTGGCTGCCTGGTACGCTTGTAAAAAAAAGTCACCCGATGACGTCGCGGGGCTGACGTAGCAGTGTCTTAGTGGTGGCTAGAGAGATCAGGTAGGGTAGAGGGAGCGGTGGTAGAGCAGGTCAAGAAAATATGGGATTTGAGGTGGTAAGGTGCTAGATCATGTGCTGGATGATCATGATGGATGGACGCTGCCGAATGCGGCCATGTCTTGCACTGAATGCGGCGCGGAAAGTACATATATCATCGCCACTGTGCTTCGAACACGAGCAAAGCACTGTAAACTATGTTCATCTGGAGTTTCTGGAAGAACTTCGAAGGCAAGCATTTCGATCATAGACCAACTTGTCTTGCTCTTCTTGGAGCGACAAAAGTGTAGGTGTAGATATGGCCCGTGCGGCGCTAGTGGTGAAGGAGTAATCCCGGACCTCGTTTTCTGTACCATATTATCCGATGTTGAAAATTTTAGGCTAAGACCAGACGGGGTCAGCTCCCAGATATCAGCCTACCTACTGAACATGAGACGTTGCCGGGGATGCCTTCAAAGTCTGAGGAGCTGATGTGATGGGTTCGCTATGCTAGCCTGTAAGTCTTCAACGTCAGGTAATACGAAATCATTTGTTCACACTGGGTCCACGATGTTAGTGAATTGACTGTAAAGCTGAAGCTTTGCGGCTTCGCTCCCGTATCTCATGCTTCATCGATCTCCATCTCGCTCTGTTTCTCGTGTTCTCAACGAAAGGTCTCTGTAACACCTCTGCAACCACGTCCATACTGTGCCCACTGTCCTGCTTTAGCACAGTAGAAGTTACATGCAGAAACAGGGCATGAAAATGGCTCAGGATCCTCCTTGTCGAAGTCATGTCTATCGAGAGCGTCTATCATGAGAGCCCCAACGTGTCATGTGTAGACTCAATTCAGGTTCGTCCACGAAGAGGGCCTGCATGCTCGTGGTGGAAGTCTCGTGATCTTGGCTGAGGTACGCCAACGTGAATGACGCAGGCGTGGTGTAGTTGCTAGAGTGGAGCGATGAGCTAAGTTCGTACTGGCGGATGTGGCCCGTGTGCCCTGACGCCGGAGCTCTCCCAAATCTTCACAAGCTGGCAATAGTTGGCAGACGACCAACACCCACCCCGTCCTCCATCCTCATCCCCGCCATCAGGAGGCAGCCCACGATGCTGCGCGCCTCCATTCTCCGGGCCAGTCCAGCTGCGAGGCCATTGGCCCGCCAGACCCGCCCGCAATGGCGCGTCGTCCAGCGCTGCTACGCCGACAGCAAGAACCTGGGCGAGACAGCCGTCCCCAACCCGGCGCCCACTGTGACGCCCTCATCCACGGAGAAAGCGACCATCCCGTCTTCCGACATCCCGAAGCCCCCGCCTGCGCCTGAGACGGCAGGTGCATCGCGCACAGCACCCGCCATCCAACCCGCAACAACACCCCCCACCGGCCCTGGCAGCGCAAGCATAGCGCCCGACCCCAAGCAGCCCAAGCCCAAGAAGAAGGGCAGAATACGGCGCCTCTTGTTCTGGCTCACCATCCTGTCTGGTCTCGGATACGCTGGCGGGGTGTGGTACTCGCTGGTGTCGGACAACTTCCACGACTTCTTCACCGAGTATGTTCCCTACGGTGAGGATGCCGTCGCCTACTTCGAGGAGCGCGAGTTCCGAAAGCGATTCCCTGGCCGTGCTGGACAGCCCCGCCTGCAGCCCCAGATCTCAGGCGAGAACAAGGTCACCATCCCCGGCCGCAGTGGCCTAAGTGCGCGCGTTGCCAGCGAGGGCCACAGCGACCTCGGAACCAAGGGCCCACACACCAGTGCTGTTGCCGACAACGAGCCCAAGACCAACGACGGACAGCCCAAGGTCGGGTCCAACACCCCTCCCGCGACCCCGCCCGAGAAGAAGGTACACGAGAAGAAGCAAGAGGCGGCTCAGACAGCGACTGTGGTCAAGAAGGCGGTTGTTGCGCCTGCTCCAGCCAAGTCTGTCAACCATCTCGACCATCTCGCCGTACCCGACGCCAACGACGCCGTTGTGCAGGACGTTGTCAAGATTGTAAACGACATCATCACCGTTGTCAACGCCGACTCCGCCCACGATGGCAAGTACAACTCGGCCCTTGACAAGGCCAAGTCTGAGCTTGGACGCGTCGTTTCCGACATCAACCTGATGAAGGCGAACCTCAGGAAGGAGTCGGAAGAGAAGGTCAAGTCTGCACACGAGGAATTCGAACAGGCCGCAAAGGAACTCGTCCAGCGCTTAGATCACCAAATGCAGGCTCAAGAGGCGCACTGGAAAGAGGAGTTCGAGAACGAGCGAGAACGCCTGTCCCAAACATACAAGGACAGGCTGCGGTCTGAGCTTGAGGCTGCCGACAAGGTCTTTGAGCAAAAGACCAAGAACGAGCTTCTCCAGCAGAGCATCCACTTGCAGAAGTCTTTCACCGCCAGCGTGCGCGATCGCGTCGAAGCTGAGCGCGACGGCCGTCTCGGAAAGCTCAACGAGCTCTCATCGTCGGTACACGAACTCGAGAAGCTGACCGCCGAGTGGAACTCTGTGGTCGACGCGAACCTCAAGACACAACATCTCGTAGTTGCTGTCGAGGCTGTCAAGTCTGCGCTCGAGACCCAAGCCACCCCCAAGCCTTTCGTCACTGAGCTTGCAGCGCTCAAGGAGATCGCCGCTGACGACCCCGTTGTCAGCGCCGCCATCGCCAGCATCAACCCCGCCGCCTACCAGCGCGGCATCCCCAGCCCAGCCCTCCTCATCGACCGCTTCCGCCGCGTCGCAGCGGAGGTCAGGAAAGCTGCTCTCCTCCCTGAAGATGCCGGCGTCGCCTCACATATCGCCTCTCTCGCCATGTCCAAGGTCCTCTTCAAGAAGTCCGGTCTTGCCGTTGGTCAGGACGTCGAAGCCGTCCTCGCGCGCACAGAGGTCCTGCTTGAAGAAGGCGACCTTGACGCTGCAGCACGCGAGATGAATGGCCTGCAAGGCTGGGCCAAGGTTCTCAGCAAAGACTGGCTGGGCGAGTGCAGGAGAGTGTTGGAGGTTAGGCAGGCGCTGGATGTTATTGCTACCGAGGCGAGGTTGAATAGCTTACTCGTGGACTAGACGGGGCATGCATGCTTGATTGTAATAATACCTAGAGTCGATGCATCTTTCTTTTGTTTTCGTTTGTTACGAGGAGTGCAGCGTGTGGATAGCGGATGTACATGTAGCTTGTACTATGGAACGAAGTTTGTTCAACATGGACGCATCACCAGAACTGCGACCTGACCAAGTTACTGCAATAGGCAAGTTCTGACCATGGCATAGAAAACAGCAATTTATTGGCTGTGCTGGCTGTAGTGGTTGCTAACCGTATCGGATTCTGCATGCCAACTATTGACTCTGGACGACAGTAGCGAAGCCTGCAACGGGCGAGCTAATCGATCCAGATACGGTCGCCCGCGTTGTCAAGCGAGCAGTGGCAAGTTACTCGATTTAGTTGTAATATATAAAATCAAATGTGTCATGTTCCTGTGTCGTACAACATGTGGTGGGAGTGGTATGCTGGCCAGGTGTTGATAGATGAGGTAGCTCGATGCGTCTCGGCTGATTGAGGAAGGCGCGCACACATCTCAGAGACCCAAGGCCTCGTTCACCATCATCGCTACTTTTCCTCCACACCCAGCTTGCACGCGCACAACCCCACCCACGTTTGCTCCCGTCTAATTCCATCTCCACCCCATTCTTCCTCTCCTCATTTCTCAAACACAGAGCTCTTGCGCATTCGGACCCCTACTTTGCGCCAATTTCGCGTCACCTGTCACCCCGTTTGCTCGTCTCTGTGCCCCCACGGTTTTCTTTCCACACTCTCCCTCGGCCTAGTAAGTGCGCGCTATTTCGTCATACACGGGTGTCTCACTGACAATTGCATTTCCCAGCAGCCCAGCCTCCTTCTCGCTTACATCTTCCCCTCCAATTTTGCCGCTTTGCGCCCAAAGCAGCCGTCCACTGTCATCTAAATCGTTTTTCTGTTAGACACTGACAGAATGGCCTCCACCGATTCCGCCCACGTCAACGGCAACTACGCGCCGCAAGCATACGAGAACAACTATGCCACCGGCGCCTCCAACTTCACACCGTCCCAGCAACCCACTGCCCAGCCTGCGCAACAAGCCGCCGAGGTGCCCAAGGACGAGGTCGGCTGGTACTTTGTAGAGCAGTACTACACCACCCTTAGCAAGAGCCCCGAGCGCCTCTACGTAAGTCACTCGCTCCAGAGGGTCAAGACACGGGACCGAAAGCTAATTTGACCCGCAGCTTTTCTACAACAAGCGCTCTCAGTACGTCTCAGGCGTCGAAGAGGAGAAGGTCAGCGTCTGCGTAGGACAGAAGGTATGGAAACAGCGAATATTGCGATTGCGCCTATGCTAACAGCTACAGGCGATCAACGAGCGCATCAAGGGCCTTGACTTCAAGGACACCAAGGTTCGCGTGACCAACGTCGACACCCAAGGCTCCGACTCCAACATTGTCATCCAAGTCATCGGCGAGATTTCCAACCAAGGCCAGCCCCACAAGCGCTTCGCTCAGACCTTTGTCCTCGCCGAGCAGACTAACGGCTACTTCGTGTTGAACGACATCTTCCGCTACCTCGCTGAGGAGCCCGAAGAGGAGGAGGAGCTTCAGCATGAGAGCTCCAATGGCGTCCAAGAGCCTGCCCCGACTGCTGCTGTGCCCGACAACGCATCCGTCACCCAGGGCAACGAGATCGCAGCCAGCGAGGAGGACTTGAGCAAGGTCGACGAGAAGCTCGAGGCGGCCAAGGACGAGCCGGCTGCGGAGGAGTCTCTGCCCGCTGCGCCAGTCGAGCAAGTGCCAGAAGAGATCGAAGCACCTCACACCGAAGAAGCGCCCGCCGCTGCCACCGAGGCGTCCAAAGAGCCCGAAGCGCCTGTCGAGGCCGCTCAGCCCGAGAAGCCCAAGGCTCATGCATCGACCCCAGCTCCTTCTGCCGCTAAGAGCACTTCCTCAGTAGCCATGCCTTCCAAGCCTGCAGTCCCCAGGACATGGGCTAGTCTCGCCGCATCCGCCCACAAGGTTGCCACACCAGTCGTTCCCGCGCCTGCTTCTCAGTCATCCGCTGCCCAGCCCAAGGCTTCTACTCCTACCCAGCCCGCTGCTGCTGCGCCGGCATCCTCGCAACCCGCCTCTGCTCCACGTGAGCAGTCGCCCTCGACAAGCCAGGGTGAGGCCGCCGGATGGCAATCTGTCACTGCCCACAAGAAGGAGCAGTCTCGTGCACAGAACCAGGGACCCACTGTCGACCCCGAACAGAAGCGCGCTTACATCAAGAACGTCTACAGCCAGGTAGAGGAGCCTGCTCTAAA
>Ga0265780_10001498_pt1 | contig 32818 bp, 28 predicted proteins | sample P1T30metagenome_FD_192432 | JGI IMG/M metagenome (GOLD analysis project Ga0265780, IMG submission 192432) | Plant litter microbial communities from East Loma Ridge, Irvine, California - P1 T30 | ecosystem: Environmental > Terrestrial > Plant litter > Unclassified | place: USA: California...
TTTTTACGATCACTTATGAAACCCGCAAAAGAAATTCGTGTTGGCAATATCATCATGGTGGACAGCAAGCCGTTCATCGTCCTGCGTTCCGATGTGAACGGTTCGAGCCGCACGGGCTTCACCTACAAGTGGAAGATGAAAAATCTGCTTACCAACAGCCCAATGGAAAACGTTTTCCGTGGCGACGACAAGTTCGACGTGGTCGTGTTGGAAAAGAAGCCAGTGACGTATTCGTACTTCGCTGATCCATTGTTCGTCTTCATGGACGAAGAATACAACCAGTACGAAATCGAAGAAGAGAACCTGGGCGATGCATTGCATTACCTGAAGGACGGCATGGAATGCGAAGCCGTGTTCTACGACGGCAAAGCCATCTCGGTCGAGCTGCCAACGACGATCGCACGCCAGGTCGTGTACTCGGAGCCGGCAGTCAAGGGCAATACGTCGGGCAACGTCCTGAAAGAAGCCAAAATCGAAAACGCCGTGGAAGCCCATCGCCACACCGTGCAGGTGCCACTGTTCGTCGCACAGGACGACGTCATCGAAATCGATACCCGCACCAACGAATACAAGCGCGTCGTGCGCAACTAAGACAGCGTTGCTGTCAATGAAAGCGCTGCCTGCGGGCAGCGTTTTTTTTGGCCAAATGCCTGTGCGTAACTGCTATCCTGATCTTTTTCAACCAAAAAAGGACCGGCATGAAGCGCAGGCAGTTCGTTCAAATGGGGTTGGCCGCCGGCGTCGCTGCCAGCGTCGTCAAGGAAGCATCCGCTGCCGCACCCGGCAACATCCTCGACGCCGGCGTGCGCGTGCAAGCTGCACGCATGGCAGCCGGCACGCTGACGTCTCACTCACTGGCGCGGCAATACCTGGCGCGCATCGACAAGCTCGACAAGGAAGGTCCGCACATCAACGCCATCATCGAGCGCAATCCCGATGCGCTGCGGATTGCCGCCGCCATGGATGCCGAGCGCAAGGCCGGCAAGGTGCGCGGGCCGCTGCACGGCATTCCGGTCCTGCTCAAGGATAATATCGCCACCTTCGACAAGATGCGCACCAGCGCCGGTTCGCTGGCGCTGGCCGGAGCGCCGGCTGTCAGGGACGCCCATATCGTCACGCAGCTGCGCGCAGCGGGCGCGGTGATCCTCGGCAAAACCAACCTGAGCGAGTGGGCGAATATGCGCTCCACACATTCCACCAGCGGCTGGAGCGGGCGCGGCGGCCAGACGCGCAATCCGCATGCGCTCGACCGCAATACCAGCGGCTCCAGTTCTGGATCGGGCGCCGCCATTGCCGCCTGTTTCGCCACGCTGGCAGTGGGCACCGAGACCGACGGCTCGATTGTTTCGCCAGCGTCCACGTGCGGCATCGTCGGCTTCAAGCCCACGCTTGGCCTGCTCAGCCGCAGCGGCATCATCCCGATTGCTGCGTCGCAGGATACCGCGGGCCCGATGACGCGCTCGGTGGAAGACGCGGCCCTGATGCTGGCCGCCATGGTGGGCGTCGATGCCAGCGACCCGGCAACCGGGGACAGCGCAGGCAGGCAGTTCGATTTCGCTGCCGCGCTGCAGCCGGGGGCGTTGAAAGGCAAGCGCCTGGGCGTGGCGCGCGACTTTTTCGGATCGAACGCCGCAGTCGACGCCATTGCCGAAGGGGCGCTGGCCGTCCTGCGGGAGCAAGGGGCGATCCTGGTCGACGTGCGCGTGCCGAATACCGACAAATACAGCGAGACGGAGACCGAGGTGCTGCTGTATGAATTCGCGCCGGGCCTGGCGGACTACCTGAAAAACTATGCACCGGATGCGCCGATCCGGAACATGGAAGAACTGATTTTCTTCAATAGCAAGCATGCCGCGCTTGAAATGCCGTATTTTGGGCAGGAGCATTTGCTGGCGTCGGCAAAAAAGGGCGGCCTCGACACGCCGGCCTACCAGCAGGCGCAGCGCAACAACCGGCGTTTTGCGCGGGAAGAGGGCATCGACCAGGTACTCAGGGAGCACCGGCTCGATGCGCTGGTGGCGCCTACCGGCGGGCCGGCATGGCTGACTGATTACATCAATGGCGACCATTACGGCGGCAGCTTTTCCACGCCTGCCGCCGTCGCAGGCTATCCGCACGTGACGGTGCCGGCCGGCTTTGTCAAAGGCTTGCCGGTGGGGTTGTCGTTCGTGGGAACAGCGTGGCGCGATGCAGAAATGCTGGGCCTGGCCTACGCCTACGAGCAGGCCAGCCGCGCGCACCGCCTGCCGGCGTTCGTGCCCAGCGTCAATCCGCGCATTTAATTGGCCTGGCGGCCGGCCCGGGACTTGTCAAACACCGGGCCCCACATCGGATGGCCCTGTTCGCCGGGCGCCAGCGTGAAATCGGCGTCCAGGCGCAGCGCCCGGTCGAAGGCCTGGCGGCATTGCGTCGGGCGTTGTGTGACGCAATAACTGAACGCCGTATATTTCAGCGCGCTGGTGCGGATGGCAATGCTGGCAGACTGGATTTCCGGTGCATTGAGCCTGGTGATGGCGTCGGCAAAGTCGCCATTGTTGTACAGGCGAATGCCCTCGCGCAGGGCGGCTGCCGGGTCGCGTGCAGTGTCGCGGACGACTGTCTCGCGCACCGGTTCGCGGGCCGGCGCCGGCTGCCGCTCGCGGGCCAGGTAGGCTTCCGCGCGCGGGTGGTCGGCATTGGCCGCCCGGTGCACGCCGCCGGCGTTCGGGCCGAACGTGGGGATCTCGGCGCAGCCGCCGAGCAGTGCGGCGCCAGTGGCCAGGGCAAGAATCGAAGCGCGCATGCAGGTCCTCAGTTGGCCGGTTCAGTGGTGTCCGGCGCCGGTGCAGGCTGGGCCGCCAGGAAGTCGTGCGCGATCTGCCCGGAGGCACCGCGCTTGCTGTCCAGCTGGACGATACGATCGGGGAAGCCCGGATTTTCCAGCATGACCGTGTGGCGGCCGGCTGGCAAGACGAGGCGTTTCAATGGCGGACTGACGCCCTGCCGCTTCCCATCGACATAAATCGTGCCCCATGGCTTGACCATGAGGCGGTAAGTGGCATTGCCGGTGGCTGCCGTCACCGGCGCTGCAACGACATTGTCGGCTGTTTCAGGAGTGTAATTTGCCGAGTCCGGCGTGCTGGTTGCCGCTGCCGGTGCCGGCGCCGGTGCTGATTCCGTTACGGGTTCGGCAGGCGGAGCAGCGGGCGCCGCAGCAGGCGCTGCTGCTTTCGGCGTGCGCACCGGTGCGCCGACCAGTTCCTCGGCCCCATGCTGGCGCACGACATACAGCGCACCGCCCAGCAGCACTGCAGCCAGGCCGATCCACAACCACTTTCTCGGCGACGCAGGCGGACCCAGGTCGACGGGTTGTGGGGACGTGGACGGCGCCGGTGCGGCGACCGGCGCTGCCGTGGCTGCGGGTGGCGCCTTCGCGGTAACCGGGGTGGCAGCCGACGGCTTGAGCAATCCCACCGACACCATGCCTAACAGGTCGCGCAACTCGGCCACAGTCTGTGGGCGCTGGGACCGGTTCGGCGCCATGCAGCGGTCAACCGCGCCCAGCAGGGAATCGCTGTAGCCTTCCAGTTTGCGTCCCAGCAGCGGGCCGCCCGGCGGCATTTCATGCGTGATGGCAAAGTGGATCACGGCCGCCAACGCACGCAGGTCAGCGGCGATGTCAGGCTGGAAATCTGGAATGGCGTCGGGGTCGGGCAGCAGGATGGCGTCGCCGCTTGCCTGCACGACGATGGTGTCCGGCATGATGATGCGGTGTGGCGCGCCATTGGTGTATTGGGTGTCGAGCGACTGCAGCAGCTGGCGCAGGATTTTGCGGCACCAGACTTCGTTGACCAGCGCCGGACTGGCCTCGACGATGTCGCGGACCGTGTGGCCGGCGGGTGGCGTGGGATGCGGATTGTTGGTGTTAGTCATCATGCTGCCTGTTTTAATCAGCAGCAATGATGACAGATTCGCAGCGTTAACGCGACGGTTACCGTGCCGGGGGCACCACGTTCCAGCGTGCGTCAGGCCCCAATGAAGCGCATTTTGAAATTGCGCCCTTTGATGGCGCCAAAATCGGCGCCCAGCGGATTGCCGTTGGCCAGGCGCTTGAATGCCTGTTCGGCAATATGGCGGTCGAGCGCAACGTAGGTCATGAACTCGAACACATTGATCTTGCCCACTTGCTCCTTGACGAGGCCAGCGTCGCCGGTCAGCGCGCCCAGCACGTCGCCAGGACGCAGCTTGTCTTTCTTGCCGCCCATGATGACCAGGGTCACCATCGGCGCCGGTTCGGCAGCGAACGTGTCGCCTTCGAGTTCGTCGAGCGTGTGCCAGCTGACCGGCACGCCCTGGTACTCCTCGATCAGGCGCACCCATTTCTTTTCGTTCGGTGCGCACAGCGACAGGGCCAGGCCGTTTTCGCCGGCGCGGCCGGTGCGGCCGATGCGGTGGACGTGCACTTCGGTGTCTTTCGACACGTCGACGTTGATGACGGCTTCCAGGTTGGCAATGTCGAGGCCGCGCGCAGCGACGTCGGTGGCAACCAGCACGGAACAGCTGCGGTTCGCAAACAGCACGAGGATTTCATCGCGTTCGCGCTGCTCGAGTTCGCCGTACAGCGCCAGCGCCGAAAAGCCCTGCGCGCGCAGGCTGTCGGCCAGTTCGCGGCAATGCACCTTGGTATTGCAGAACGCCAGCGCCGACACCGGGCGGAAGTGGGCCAGCAATTTGCCGACCGCTTCATCGCGCTCGTCGAAACCGACTTCATAGAAGCGCTGCTCGATCTGGCCGGTGGTGTGGGTCGCTTCCACGCTTACTTCCACGGCATCGTTCAAAAACAGGGCAGTGGCGGTGCGGATATCGTCGGGATAGGTGGCGGAAAACAGCAGCGTCTGGCGGCGTTTCGGGCAGGCGCTGACGATGCCTGCAATTTCGTCATAAAAACCCATGTCGGTCATGCGGTCGGCTTCGTCAAGCACCAAAGTTTGCACCTTCGACAGGTCGATGGTGGCGCGGCCCAGGTGGTCGCGGATGCGCCCCGGCGTGCCCACGACGATGTGCGCGCCATGTTCCAGCGACGCAATCTGCGGGCGCATGGCGGTGCCGCCGGTCAGGGTCAGGATCTTGACGTTGCCCACGCCGCGCGCCAGCCGGCGCAGCTCATTGGCCACCTGGTCGGCCAGTTCGCGCGTCGGGCACAGCACCAGGCCCTGCACCGCGAACCAGGCCGGATTGAGTTTGCTGAGCAGGCCGATGCCGAAGGCCGCGGTCTTGCCGCTGCCGGTCTTGGCCTGCGCGATCAGGTCGCGCCCCTGCAGCACCGGCGGCAGGCTGGCGGCCTGGATGGCGGTCATCTGCGTGTAGCCCAGCGCGTCGAGGTTGGCAAGGAAAGGGGCGGGGAGCGCGAGGGTGGCAAACGAATCGGAATGGGTGGTCATGTCGGTACAGTTCTGGCAGGTAGTCAGGCGGGCGCCCAGACCGGCAGGCCGGTCAGGTCGAGTGTGTCGTCGCGCCGCCAGACCGGCAGCCCGGAGGCGTCGGTTTCGTCAAGCAGCTGCATTTGTTCTTGTTTGAGCGGCGCCCGGCGGATGCGCGGGGTGCTGCGCGGCGCCTTCACCTCCGGCTCGGCTTCCACCAGAGGGCGTGGCTCAGGTTCGAGACCGGGCAGGTCGAACGTGGCAATATCTTTTTTGTCTCTCATGGCAGACACTACAGAAAAAAACACTGCCCAGAAAACAAAAGCCCGGCTGCAAGAGTCGGGCTTCGGTGTTCAGGCTTGGATCAGTCACCTCGATCAATGCATCGCGGCGCTATGAATGGTTGCGGGGACAGGATTTGAACCTGTGACCTTCGGGTTATGAGCCCGACGAGCTGCCAGACTGCTCCACCCCGCGGTTGCAATTGTACTCGCCATGGGCTCGCAATACAAGGCCAGTCGTGCGCGCCACGGAATCACGCTGCCTGCAGGCGCCACAGCGACGTCATTTCTGCCGCGCGGGCTGCATGCAGCGGGTCGGATGCATCGCTGGCGCGCGGGTGCACCGGACGCGTATCGATGCGCTCAACCACCGCAAGGCCGGCGGCGTCTATCCAGCCCATCAACTGCGCGCGCGAACGCAGGCCAAGGTGTTCGGCAAAGTCGGACAAAATCAGCCAGCCTTCTCCACCCGGCAGCAAGTGCGCGGCCAGGCCGGCCAGGAACGCCTTGAGCATGCGGCTGTCCGGGTCGTACACGGCGGCTTCAATCGACGAACTCGGTTTGCCTGGCAGCCAGGGCGGGTTGCAGACCACCAGCGCAGCGCGGCCGGCCGGGAACAGGTCGGCCTCGATGACGTCGACCTGCGCCTTGAAGCCCAGCAGGTCGATGTTCTCGCGCGCGCAGCCCAGCGCGCGCGGATCCATGTCGGTGGCAACGACGCGCTGCACGCGCCGTTTGGCCAGCACGGCGGCCAGCACGCCGGTACCGGTCCCGATGTCGAAGGCTTCCGTGGCGGCACCTGCCGGAAGGGGAGCGTCCATGACCAGTTGCACGTATTCGCCGCGGATGGGAGAAAACACGCCGTACCACGGGTGGATTTTGGCGTCCAGCGCGGCGATGGGCACGCCATTGCGGCGCCATTCATGCGCGCCGATGACGCCCAGCAGTTCGCGCAGCGACGCCACGAACGGCGCCTCGAAGCGGCCATAGGCTTCGTTGCACGGCTGGCGCACGTCCGGCGCGCGGCGGAGCCCGATGGTGTAGTCGGTGTCGAATCCGATCAGCAGCATGCCCAGGGTACGGGCGCGCTGCGACTGGGCCAGCCGGTGCAGGTGGAACGCTTCCAGAGGCGTGGGCGGCGCCTTGGCCGCCTTGACGGCTTTGGCGCGGCTGGTGCGGGCCGGCTTGTGGTCGATGCGGCGCGCCATGGCCTGCAGCAACTGGCGCGCATTCTGGAAATCGCCGCGCCACAACAGGGCCGTGCCTTCCAGGGCGTGGCGGTAGGCGACATCGGCGTTCATCCGGTCGTCGGCGACGATAACTTTTTTCGGCACGGCCAGGCCGCTGCCGGAACGCCAGGGGGCAGTGGCCGTTTCACCGGTGGCTTCGGTCCAGCTGATGGTGGCGGTCGTCATGTGAATGGTGACGGGGTTAATGATGATGCTGCCAGTTGCCCGTCGGCGAGGCCAGGAACGACGCAACCGTGGCGGCGTCGCCCGTGGCATGGCGTCGGATCTCGCCGCAATCGCAGATGCCCTGGTAAGGCTGGATGTGCGAGCAGGCCGACACTTTCTGCAGGTAGACCTTGACGGGTTTGGTGCAGGCGGTGCATTTGAAAGTGAGGATACGGGCGGGTTTGGACATGGTGGCGGGAAGCAGAAAAGGAGAGGGCGAAGGGCGACATTTTACACGCCATTCATGCCGAACTCTTCTTGCCGGTTACGCCTCTGGAAGCACCCGTGCGGCTTCCGGAGATGGAGGAGGTGCCCTGGACTCCATGCCGGCGATCCGGATCAATCCATGTGCTCACGTGCGCCCGCGCAGAAGCCGCATGCCGATCGCGCCGGCCACCAGCGCCGCGCCCACCGCCAGCGCGGTGTTGCGCTGGCGGCCAGGCGGACGCGTTCCGCCATCGATGCCGCTCGGTGCAGCCGGCGGTGCGTACATGGTGCCGGTCGTGTGGGGGGCGTAGTCGGCGCGCCGCGACCACGATGCGAGGAAGCGGCTCATCAGCGGTGCGGCGACCGGGTTGGCCAGTCCACCGGCTTGCAGGGCCACTACAGGTACGCCCACCGCGGTGGTGGCGCGGGGGCGCCGCGCCAGCTGGACCACCGCGTCGGCCACTGTTTCCGGCGCGAGCGCGCCCGGGGGCCAGGCCAGCCTGGCGCCTGTGTAGTTGCCAGTGTGGCCAAGCGCCGGCGTGGCGACGAAGACCGGGTAGACGTCGCAAATGTGGATGCGGGGATGGTCGTGCAGCTCGCCCCGCAGTGCCGCGCTGAAGCCGCGCAGACCGAATTTGCTGGCGGTGTACGCTGCCGCCCACGGCGAGGCGATGTAGCCGCCCAGCGAAATCATGTTGACCCAGATGCCATGGCCCTGGGCCAGGAAAATCGGCAGCACGGCGTGCGCATCGTTCATGTGGCTGACGAGGTTGGTGTTGATGACGTGGGCATGGTCGGCGACCGGCACGTCGGTATATTTGCCCAGCACGCCGATGCCGACGTCGCTGAACCACAGGTCGATCGTGCCCAGGATGGCGCGCGCCTGTCCGGCAAAGTCGGCCACCGCGGCGGCGTCGGTGACATCGACCACACGCGTCTCGGCGTGGCCCCCGGCCGCGCGGCAGCGTGCGGCGATATCGTCAAGGCCGGCTTTGCCGCGCGCGCCCAGCACCAGCGTGCTGCCCTGCCGCGCAAAGGCCAGCGCTGTCGCGGCGCCGATGCCGCTTGACGCACCGGTGATGACAACACGTAAATTACTTGGTTTCATGCCCGACTCCTCTGGTTGATGGAACAGATGGTGAACAGCATGGAGAAAGGGATGGTGAAGACGCACCGCGGCGTCCGTTCCAATGCTGAAAAGCCTGCCATGGCGCGGCTCCCGCAATACGGTCGACCGAGTCTAACATTGGGGCCCCGCGCACAATTGCGCCGTCTGTCCGCATGACGTGAACGCAACGTTTTCTGTCTTGACAGCACCGTTGACAACTGCGTGGCCATCATGCCAGGTTCCTTAGACGCTCACTGTTACCGCGCTGCTGCCGCCACCAGCCGGGCGCACGAGGATTTTGGCGGAAATCCGCTCCGTCATTTCCTGCACGTGCGAGATGACGCCGACCTTGCGGCCCATCGATTGCAGCGCATCCAGCGCATCCATGGCCACGCCCAGGGTTTCGCTGTCGAGGCTGCCAAAACCTTCGTCGATGAACAGCGATTCCACGCGCACCCGGTTCGACGACAGCGAGGCCAGGCCGAGCGCCAGCGCAAGCGATACCAGGAACGATTCGCCGCCCGACAGCGAGTTGACGGAGCGCACTTCACCGCCCATGTCCTGGTCGCGCACCATCAGTGCCAGCGACGGCGCATTGCCCACGATGACGCGTTCGAGGCGGTAGCGGCGCGCCAGGTGCGCGAGGTGGCTGTTGGCGTAGCCAAGCAGGACATCGAGCGTGAATTGCTGGGCATAGTTGCGGAATTTCTTGCCATCTGCGGAGCCGATCAGTTCCGCCATGCGGCCCCAGCGCTGTTCGATGGCTTGCTGGCGGGCGATCTCGGCCAGCACTGCCTCGGCGTCGCGCCGGCGCGCATCGTCCTGGGCCGCGCGCAGGCGCAGTCCGGCCACCAGGTCATGTGCATCGCGCCGTTGTTCCAGCAAGGCGGCCAGGGCTGCCTCGACCGTTGCCAACGGGGCGGCGTCGCTTTGCGCGGCCAGGTGCGCCGCAGCCTGCGCCTGCCGTTCGGCGTGCACGGTGGCAGCGCGCTGGACACTGTCTGCCATGCCGGCGAGCGCCGCGCGCTCCTGGGCGATCCAGGCCGTGCCCACCGCGAGCAGGCTGGACAGTTCAGCCGGGCTGGCGATGGGTTCCAGGGCCCGCTCTGCGGCTGCACCGGCATAGTCGTCCAGCCAGTCGGACAAGAGCAGGGTGGCGGCATGGGCGGCGGCTTGCAGGCTGGCAACCTGGGCATTCGCTTGCGCCAGCACCGACCCTGCCGCGGTTTCCGCCTGCGCGGCGTCGTGTACCACTGCCTGCTGCACACGCAATGCGTCGCGCGCTGCCGTGACGGCGTCCAGCAGTTGTTGCTCGACCTCGGCAACGGGACGGCCCTGCCACAGCGCAGCACGTTCCTGCTGGCGGGCGCGCAGTTCATTGTCGCGCGCCAGGAACGCACGCTCCGTATCGGCCGCGGCAGATGCCTGGTGGCTGGCCCGTTCTGCCAGCGTGGCGTGCGCCGCCTGCTGCGTGCCCAGTGTGGCAGCGAGCATGGCCTGCGCAGCGGCGCGGTCGGTCCACGCTTGCACCTCGGCGGCGCGGGCCGCATGGAACGCTGCCGGATCGCTGGCCCAGGCAGCTTGCCAGCCAGGGGCAGCGCCCAGCACGGCATCGAGTTCGTCCAGGACGCTGGCCAGGGCTGCCAGCGCCGTTTCATGCTTGCCTGCCTGGGCAGCGCATTCCGCTTCCAGGCGTACCAGGCGCGTGCTGTCGCCGTGCGCCGCCTGCAGCAGCCGGGCGTGCGCGGCTTGCGCCTGTTCCCAGGCTGCTTGCGCGGCGTCGCGTGCCAGCGCCGCGCGCCGCGCCGTCTGCATTTGCGCATCAAGGGCGCGCAGCTCCTCGCGCAAAGCGGCCAGCTGCGCACTGAACCAGTCGCTGCGCTGGGGCGCTGGAGGCGCCGTCGCGGCGACGGGATCGGCCTGCCATTCCGCTTCCAGTTCTGCCAGCGAGGTGGCCAGTTGCGCACGTTCGCGCAGCAGCGCCGGCAGGCGTTCGGTGATGCCGTCGTGCGCGGCGCGGGCGGTCGCTTGCGTGGCGACGTTGTCCTGCACTTGCTGGCGGCAGCGCCGCACTTCGGTGCGCAGGCTGGCGAGCATGCTGTCCAGGCGCGCATCGGCGTGCTGGTACGGGTGCTCGACGCTGCCGCACACCGGGCAGGCCTCATGGTCGACCAGCGTGGCGCGCAGGTCGACGACATCGCCCGCGCACGCCAGTTCCGCAGCAGCCAGCGACCGCTCGGACTGCTGCGCGCTGGCCGCCAGTTGCGGTGCGGTTGCTTCGGCTGCGGCCAGGGTGGCCAGCGCAGTCGCGCCAGCCTGTTCAAGGACAGCGGCCTGTGCATGCACTTCCTCATGGCGGGCGCGGGTCGTGGCCAGCAGCGACCAGGTGCGCTCGGCAACCGTGAGCGCTTCGCGGCGCGTGCCGGCCTGCTGGCGCGCGTTGTCCGTGGCTGCGCCATCGAAGCTGGCCAACAGGCTGCCGGCGGCCTCGCGCCCGGCTGCACGCTGCGCCAGCGTGGCGGCGGCGTTAGCAAGCTCGGCCGCTGCCTGCGCGCGCTGCGCCGTGGCAGTATTGAATGCCGTGGTGGCCTGCCCGAGGGCGTCGGCGCTATGGGCAACTTGTACGCCGGCGGCTTGCGCCTGCGCAAACAGGCGATCCCAGCGCGGCCATTGCGCTGCCATGGGCGCTGCGCCTTCATGGCGCGCCAGCCAGGCAGCCCCTTCCTGCTGTGCGCGGGTGGTGGCGGCGGTGTTCTGTTCGCTGGCGGCAAGGGCCTGGCGTCCATCGGTGAGCTGGCGGGCTGCGGTATCACGCGCCATGCGTGCCTGCTGGTGCAGGGGCGCAACCGCATTGATCGTGGCGTCGAGCCGTTTGGCGTCGTCCAGCATGGGCGCCGCTGCCTGCCGGGCGGCTTCTGCCGCCTGCACCCGCTCAGCCGCCCCGTTCAGCGCCGCGCCTGCCAGCTGGTGCGCTTCCACTGCGCGCGCGAGGCCGGCATCGGCAGCAAGCACGGCATTGTGCGCGTGCGTGCTTTCCTGCGCCAGGCGGGCCAAATCGGCTGCCATCGGGCGCGCTTCCTGGATGGCGTCCAGCGTGGCCAGGCGCCGGCGCCGCGGCGCGGCTTCTTCGACCTGGGCCGTTGCTGCCGCCACGGCCAGAGCGGCCTGCGCCACGCCGGCTTGCAGCCGGCCCAGTTCGTGGTGCCAGCGCAATTGCTGCTCGTGGACGGCCCTGGTGGCGTCGATGGCGTCCAGCGAGATGGCGGCAGCGGCCAGGTCGGTATCGAGCAGCACCCGTTCATCAAGCGGCAGCGGGGCCTGGTCGGCCAGTTTGCGCGTCAGGTGGCGCATGGCTTCCTGCTCGCCCTTGTAGCGCTCGAACGCGCGGCGGGAAATATCGCTGTAGATCGTGCTGCCGGTGAGCGTTTCGAGCAGTTCGCCGCGCTCGTTTTCATCGGTTTTGAGGAATGCCGAGAACTCGTTTTGCGCCAGCAGCACGGAACGGGTGAATTGCTCGAACGACAGGCCGATGCGTTTCGCAATCTCGTCCATCGCTTCCGTTTTGGTGCCGCCCAGGGGCGTGCCTTCCGGCAGCCGGTGCAAGGTCATGTTCGACGCCTGCAGCAGCCCGGAGGCCTTGTTGCGCGAGCGCCGCACGCTCCAGCGCGCACGGTAGCGCTGGTTGTCGTTGCCGACGAAATCAACTTCGGCAAACGCTTCGGCTGCGCCGCGCCGCAGCAGGTTGCGCGGGTCGAACGTGGACACGGCTTCGCCGCCCGCATCGGGCAGCGCGCTGCCGCCGCGCGCGCTTTTGGGCAGGCGCGGCGTGGTGCCGTACAGGGCCAGGCACAGCGCATCGAGCAGCGTGCTTTTGCCGGCGCCGGTGGGGCCGCTGATGGCGAACAGGCCGGCTGACGCCAGCGGCTCCGACTCAAAATCGACTGAAAATTCTCCCGCCAGGGACGCCAGGTTGCGTCCAGCAATTCTGAGGATTTTCATCGCGCACCGCCCGTCACGCTGCCGTCACTGCTGGCGAGCATCAGCTCGGCAAAGGCCGACAACTGTTCATGCGGCGCATCCTCATCGTATTTTTGCCTGTACAGGCGGCGGAAGATGTCGTCCGGCTGCATCTGCGCCAGCTGGTCGAGCGTGAGCACGGCGTCGGCTTCCTGCTGCTTCGACGCCTTGCGCGTGGGCTCGATCTTGGCCAGGCGTACCGGCTTGCCTTCGAGCGCCGCTTCGACCTGCGCACGCAGGCCCGGTTCCGGCGCATCGAGCAGCACGCGCACTTCGAGGAAGGGGCGGGCGTGGACGGGCAGGTCGGGCAGGTCGAGCGCGACCAGCGCGGCCAGCACGTCTTTCAACGGCGCCGGGGTGGCGGGAATGCGCAGCAGCGGCACTGCACGCGGCACCGGCACCGGCGTGATGGCGGTCGCGCGGCCGTCGGCCAGGTCGACCAGCACCACCTGGTGCGTGTAGCCCACTTCGGCAAACGACAGCGGCAGCGGACTGCCGCTGTAGCGCAGGTGGTCTTGCTTGCCGACACGCTGGGCCAGGTGCAGATGGCCCAGCGCGGCGTAGGCGATGGCGTCGTCGAACATGGCAGCGGGCAATGCTTCGGTGCCGCCAATGACGATCCTGCGTTCCGATTCGAGCGAGGCGGCGCCGTCGATCATGTGGCAGTGGCCCATGGCGACAATGGCCTGGCCGGGCAGGCGTTGCGCCTGCGCCAGCACGTGCGCCTGGCGGTACAGCTGCGTGATGCCGTGCAGGTAGGGGTCGATGGGCGCGCCGCCGTCAGCAGGTTGCGCCACGCGGGGCACGTCGCCCGGGCGCAGGAACGGTATGGCCAGCACCCACGCCTGCACCGTGCCGTCGCTGCCGTGCAGCGGCACCAGCAGCCGGTCCAGGTCGATCTCGCCATCATCCATGCGCGCAACATTGCCGATGACAACGGTGCCATGGGCTTCCAGCAGCGGGCCTGGCGCTTCCAGCCGCCCCGGAGAATCATGGTTGCCGGCAATGACGACGATATCGAGCTGCGGCGCCCGCACGCGCGCCTGTTGCAGGAAACGGTAGAGCTGGCGCTGGGACGCCGCCGACGGATTGCTGTTATCAAAAATATCGCCGGCAATCAACAGTGCATCGACCTGTTCATGCACCAGCGTATCGAGCAGCCAGTCGAGGAAGCACTGGTGCTCGTAGCTGCGCTCGAACGTATGCAGGGTCTGGCCCAGGTGCCAGTCGGAAGTGTGCAGCAGGCGCATGACAGGGGTACCGGCGAAAGTACTGGATAAATAAACAGGTGTCCACTATAACGCACAGTGCGGTCCGTGAACAATCGGGCAGCGTGAAATTGGACGAAACTGGCAGCGGCCCCCATGCTGCGAGTGCAGCATTGGCGAATGCACCATCATGGTGAATTTGAGCCAGATCAAAGGTTAATTATTTGCTCTCCCTACACTTGGAACTCCTTCAGGCCGCTGCACATGGTACGTCCCCTGGCCTGGTCCACAACGCATTTCCCCGACCGCTCCCGCTCTGCCGGCGCCTTCTTGCGCAGGCCGAGGCACGCGTGCCGGCCAGGGGAAAACCGAGGAGAACGAATGTTAACTGCGACCTATACCCTGGTGGCACTGTCGGTCGAACAAACGCCGGTCCGGATGGGCTTGCAGTCCCTGCGCCAAATGTTGCATGCCTATTATTTGCACCAGAACGCGCTTGGTGCGGCGCAGGTCGATTACGCGGCCAGCGACATGCGGCGCCTGTACAACAGCTGCCATTGGCGCAAGCTGGACAAATTCCTGCTTCCTGCAGTGCGCCGCGCCACCCGCCTGGCCGATGACCTGCTGGCCGAGCTCGACGCGCTGAGCGCGCAGGCTGCCGATGCGCTGGCAGTGTCGACTGCCTTCGATGGCGCCATTGAAGGCGAACAGGTAAAAGCATTTTGCAACGTCATCGAAACATTTTGCCGGGTACTGCTGACACGCATCGAGCGTGAAGAGAAGGAACTGTTTCCGCTGGCACGGGTGGCAGTCCCTGGCGAAGCGTGGTTCGCACTGGCCAACAACATGCTGGCGCACGACGCTTACCTGCAGGAACGGCGCGGCGAGCATGCCCCGGCGCCGGCGCCGGCGCCGGACCTGCGCCCGGTCTGGCCGGCCCGCCACGAGCAGCCGGCGCGCACCGGCGTCCCTGCCAGCACGCTGCATTGAACCGGTCATTTCAGCCAGTTGCCGGGTCCGTTCCGATTACCCGGCGGGCCGGGCAACCGGTACTTGTTTGCTATGATGGTGTTTTTGGCAGCGCGACCCATCATGTTCCAATTTTTGTTCAAACGCACGGACAAGGCTGCCCGCAACGCCGCCGCTGTCCCTGCCCCGGTCGCCACGACGCCCGCTGTACCTTCTGCCCGTGAATTGCAAACCGCCGCGCTGCACCAGCTCGGCGATGATGAAAGCGCTGCAGTCGACTTCATTTTGCAATCCGATTACGCTGAACTGCGCCTGGCCGCCGCCGACAAGGTTCATTCCCGTGCAGCACTTGAACGTGTGCACCTGGCGATCCGCAATGTGGACCGCCGCGTGGCCAAGCTGGTGCAGGGGCGCCTCGAGGCCTTGCGCCACCTGGACGCAGAAACAGCGCGGGCGCGCGCCATCGTCGACGACGCCGTGCAACTGGCGGCCAATCCGGGCCTGACCCCCAACCAGGTGGTCGAACTCGATCGCCGCTGGGCCATCATCAAGGTGCCGGACCTGGCGGGCGACTTCGCTGCCGTGCGGGCTACCCTCGGCGCGCGCCTGGATGCCCAGGTGCACTTGCAGCGGGCCATGATCGACCGTCTCGGCGCCTTGCGCAAACTCGACGGCAGCGCGGCCGATATCGACACGGTCCGCACGCAGTTGGACCAGATGCGCGCCGAGCAGACGGCAGCGCTGGACTCGCCCGAACGCAGCTCGCTGCCGCGCAGCCTGGTGACGGAATTCAACCTCGAGCTGGCCCGCATTGGGGGCGGCATGGCCGGCCGCGAACAGCAGCAGGCGGCACTGGCCGCGCGCGCTGCCGCGCTCGATGCATGGTCTGCGGAGCCGGTGGAAGCATTGCAGGTAACCACGCTGCGGCGCAACTGGCAAGGGTTGCCGGCGTTGCCGGGCAACGAAGCGGGTGCGGCATTGCAGGCGCGTTTCGACGCCTTGCTGGCCACCTTGCCGGAGCCGGTGCGTGCGCCAGCCGCACCTGTCACCCCCACCGAGGCCGGCGCCGGGAAGACTGACGCGAAACGCCAGGCTGGTGCAGGCCCGAAAGGCGCCGACCGGGCTTTTCTCGATACCCTCGATGCGATGGAAGCGGCGCTCGAACAGGGGTCGCTCGGCAGTGCTGCCGAACTCGATAAAGTTTTGAAGGATGGCAAGGCCGCGCGCAACCTGCGCCTGAGCACGGCCCAGGCTGACCGCCTGGCCCACGTGCGCGCCGAATTGCACAGGTTGTCGGACTGGGCTCGCTGGGGCGGCAATGTGTCGCGGGAAGAACTCATCAAAGCGGTCGAGCAACTGGCCACGCAATCGCTGCCGATGGCTGAACTGGCAAAAAAAGTCGGCATCATGCGCGAACGCTGGAAAGCGCTCGACAGCCTGTCCGGCGCCGCGCCCAAAACGTTGTGGGAGCGTTTCGACGCAGCCTGCAGCGTGGCCTACGCGCCGGCTGCCGCGCACTTTCGCCAGCTGGGCGAGGAGCGCCACGCCAATGCGGCCAAGGCACAGGCATTACTGGATGAAGCCAGGGCGGAAATCGCCCGCCTGCAGGAGCAGGGCACAGCACAGGTCGAACCACAATGGAAGCAGATGGCTGCCGAAGTGCAGCGCCTGCGCAGCGCATGGAGCCACCTGGGCGCCATCGACCGCAAGGACAAAAAGCGCCTGGACCAGGAATTTGCCGATGCCCTGAATGCATTGCAGGGACCGCTCGAGCAGCAGCGCAAGGACGAAATGGCCCAGCGCGAGGCGCTGATCGATGCTGTCCAGGCACTCGACCCGCAGGATCGCCATACGCTCGACGCCATCCGCGATATCCAGCAGCGCTGGCAAACCCAGGCCCGCGCCGTGCCGCTCGAGCGGCGCGCCGAGCAGATGCTGTGGCAGCGCTTCCGCGCGGCCTGCGACGCCGTCTTCGCCAGCCGCAAGGAAAGTGCGCATGCCCTGGACGCCGGCCGGAAGGAAAATGAATCGGCCAAAGTGGCGATCTGTGCGCAGCTCGAAGCGGACGCCCTGCAAGCGACGCCTGCCAGCGCGGCCCGCATGCTGCGGGAGGCTGCCACCGCATGGCAGGCGGCCGGACCGGTGCCGCGCGCCCACGAAGCGCGCATTGAACAGCGCTATCAGAATGCCATTGCACTGGTGCAGGAACATGTCGACACGGTGCGGCGCGCGGTCGGCGCGGCCCAGGCCAGCGCCTTGCGCGACAAACTGCACCTGTGCGTGGAACTGGAACAGGCGGTCGTCACGCCGGATGCGCCAGTCGATACTGACTGGGCCGGCCGCTGGTCGTCCTTGCCAACACTCGATAGCGCTGCCGAGCGCGCGTTGCAGAGCCGCTTCGCCGCTGCCGCCGCAGCGCTTGCCGGCGGCGATGCTGCCCGCGCCGCGCACGGACAATTGCTGGAAGCAAACCGGGCGATGCTGCTGCAGGATTTGCTGCGCCAGGAAATTGCAGCCGGTATCGACAGCGGCGCCGAGTTTGCCCGCGAACGCCTGAAACTGCAGGTCGACGTGCTGCAGTCGTCCATGAAAAGCGGCCAGAAACCAGTGGCGCAGGCAGCCCAGCTGCAAGCGTTGCTGGCGCTGCCGGCCGCGGCCGACGAGCGCACCCTGACGCGCATCGAACAACTGCTGATGCGCCAGGCGCGCGAACTCGGATAAGGGCGGGCGCATGACGATTCCTGCAATGAACGAAGTGCGGGTCCAGGCCGAAGACTTCGACCTCGGCGCCGAACTGGCGCGCCTGCGCGCCGGCCAGGCGGGCCTGGGCGCCGTCGTCAGTTTTGTCGGCACCGTGCGCGACATGAACGATGGCAGCCAGGTATCCGAAATGGAGCTGGAACACTATCCCGGCATGACCGAACAGGCGCTGGCGGACATCCTTGCCCAGGCGTATGCGCGCTGGCCCCTGCTGGGCGCGCTGGTGATCCACCGTGTCGGACCGCTCATGCCCCAGGAGCAGATCGTGCTGGTCGCGTGCGGCGCGGCCCACCGCGGCGAGGCGTTCGCTGCCTGCGAATTCATCATCGACTACCTGAAAACCGACGCGCCATTCTGGAAAAAGGAACAGACGCCGGAGGGCGCACGGTGGGTCGATGCGCGCGACAGCGACGACAGCGCCAAGGCGAAATGGGCGGCGCGCTGAAATGCCGCAGGTGCGTTGATGAAAATCAGTACGTACCATACTGTTTGGTAGTCTGTTGGCATTTTCTCTTGCGCAAATAATTGCTACTGGGCACACTCAGCGTTCCCCAATTGCAGGAGATTTCCATGTCGCAAGCTGCCTTGTCCCGTCCGTCCGCCGCGTTCGTGTTCGCTTCCTGGAGCGCGCTGTTCATCGGCGCCGGCGCTTACCTGATTGGCCTGTGGAACGCCACGCTGGCGCTGAATGAAAAAGGCTACTACTTCACGCTGATCCTGTATGGCTTGTTCGCGGCAGTCTCGCTGCAAAAATCCGTGCGCGACCGCGCCGAAGGCATCCGCGTCACCGGTATCTATTACAGCCTGTGCTGGGTGTCCGTCATGGCGGCCTTGCTGCTGCTGACCGTGGGCCTGATGAATGCGACGATGGCGCTGAGCGAAAAAGGTTTTTACGCCATGTCGTTCGTGCTCAGCCTGTTTGCTGCGGTGGCCGTGCAAAAGAACGTGCGCGACAGTTCCAACACGGCAGACGCATACCAGGCCGGCTGAGCACGCCAACGCACCGGGGCGGGGGCGTATTCCTCCGCGCCGTCTTGAAACGCTTCGCTTCACCCCAATTTTGATTTCAAGTTAAAAACCTTTTGGGAGTGACACCATGCGTCAAGACAAACTGACGACCAAGCTGCAGGAGGCCCTGGCCGATGCCCAGAGCCTGGCGGTCGGCAATGACAACCAATACATCGAGCCGGCGCATTTGCTGCTGGCTTTGCTGAACCAGGACGACGGTGGCGCCCGTTCCCTGCTGCAGCGCGCCGGCGTGAATGTCGGCAGCCTCACTACCTCGCTGAAGAGCGCGCTCGAGCGCCTGGCGAAGGTATCCGGCAATGGCGGTGAAGTGCAGGTGGGCCGCGAGCTGGTTTCCCTGCTGAACCTGGCGGACCGCGAATCGCAGAAACGCGGCGACCAGTTCCTGTCGAGTGAAATGGTGCTGCTGGCGCTGGTGGATGATAAATCCGACGCCGGCCGGCTGGCCCGCGAAGCCGGCCTGACGCGTAAAGCGCTGGACTCCGCCGTACAGGCCGTCCGCGGCAGCGAAGGCGTCAATTCGCCGGATGCCGAAGGCCAGCGCGAGTCGCTGAAAAAATACACGCTGGACCTGACCGAGCGCGCGCGCCTTGGCAAACTCGACCCGGTGATTGGCCGCGACGAAGAAATCCGCCGCGCGATTCAGGTGCTGCAGCGCCGTACCAAGAACAATCCGGTGCTGATCGGCGAGCCTGGTGTCGGCAAGACCGCCATCGTCGAAGGCCTGGCGCAGCGCATCATCAATGGCGAAGTACCCGATTCGCTCAAGGGCAAGCGCGTGCTGTCGCTAGACATGGCGGGCCTGCTGGCAGGCGCCAAGTTCCGCGGCGAATTCGAAGAGCGCCTGAAAAGCGTGCTGAAGGAGCTGGCGCAGGATGAAGGACAGACCATCCTGTTCATCGACGAACTCCATACCATGGTGGGCGCCGGCAAGGCCGAGGGCGCGATGGATGCAGGCAATATGCTCAAACCCGCGCTGGCGCGGGGTGAATTGCATTGCGTCGGCGCCACCACGCTCGATGAATACCGCAAATACATTGAAAAAGACGCCGCCCTCGAGCGCCGCTTCCAGAAAATCCTGGTCGACGAGCCGAGCGTGGAAGCAACGATTGCCATCCTGCGGGGCTTGCAGGACAAGTACGAGCTGCACCACAAGGTCGAGATCACCGACGCCGCGATCATTGCCGCGGCTGAATTGTCGCACCGGTACATCACGGACCGCTTCCTGCCCGACAAGGCCATCGACCTGATCGATGAAGCGGCGTCGAAGATCAAGATCGAAATCGATTCCAAGCCGGAAGTAATGGACCGCCTCGACCGCCGCATCATCCAGCTGAAAATCGAGAAGGAAGCCGTCAAGAAGGAAAAGGACGAGGCATCGCTGCGCCGGCTGGAACTGATCGACGCGGAAATTGCCCGCCTGGAGCGCGAATACAACGATTTCGATGAAATCCTGAAGGCCGAGAAATCGATGGTGCAGGGCACGACGCACATCAAGGAAGAAATCGAGCGTGTGCGGTTTCAAATGGAAGAAGCGCGCCGGCAAAGCAACTATGCGCGGATGTCGGAATTGCAGTACGGCCGCCTGCCCGAACTGGAGAACCAGCTGCGGGACGCCGAAGCGACGGTCGACGAAGACCAGCATGGTGGCGCCGGCAAGCTGAAACTGCTGCGCACGCAAGTGGGCGCCGAGGAAATTGCCGAAGTGGTGTCGCGCGCGACCGGCATTCCTGTCTCGCGCATGATGCAGGGCGAGCGCGACAAGCTGATGCACATCGAGGACGAGCTGCACAAGCGCGTGGTGGGCCAGGATGAAGCGATCACGGCTGTGGCTGACGCCATCCGCCGCTCGCGCGCCGGCCTGTCGGACCCGAACCGCCCGTATGGCTCGTTCATGTTCCTGGGACCCACGGGTGTCGGCAAGACCGAGCTGTGCAAGGCACTGGCGTCGTTCCTGTTCGACACCGAAGACGCGATGATCCGCCTCGACATGAGTGAATTCATGGAAAAGCATTCCGTGTCGCGCCTGATCGGTGCGCCGCCGGGGTACGTCGGCTACGACGAAGGCGGCTATCTGACCGAAGCCGTGCGCCGCAAGCCGTACAGCGTGATCCTGCTCGACGAGGTCGAGAAGGCCCACCACGACGTGTTCAACGTGCTGCTGCAAGTGCTCGACGACGGCCGCATGACGGACGGGCAGGGCCGCACGGTCGATTTCAAGAACACGGTGATCGTGATGACGTCGAACCTGGGTTCGCAAAAGATCCAGTCGATGGACAGCGACGATCCGGGCGTCATGAAGTTGGCCGTGATGGCCGAGGTGCGCGGCCACTTCCGCCCCGAATTCATCAACCGGATCGACGAGATCGTCGTGTTCCATGGCCTGGACGAGAAAAACATCGGCGCCATTGCGAAGATCCAGCTGCGCCAGCTGGAGCAGCGCCTGGCAAAGATGGAGATGACGCTGGAAGTGTCCGACGCAGCGCTGCAAAAAATCGCGGAAGCAGGCTACGACCCGGTGTACGGCGCCCGGCCTCTGAAGCGCGCGATCCAGCAGCAGATCGAAAATCCGCTGTCAAAGCTGATCCTCTCGGGCCGCTATGGTCCGAAGGACACGATTCCGGTGGGGGTCGCCGGCGGTGCGCTGACGTTCGAGCCGGCAGTCGAGCTGGTGAAGTAATGTGCACGCAATGACGGGCTTTTGGGCGTAGGCTACAACTCTTGTAGCGACTTCCGAAAGCCCGCCATGACCACGTCCACTACCGATCTCTGCGATGCCCACTGCGACCGCCTCAACGACGGCCGCATGGCCGTCCTGACCCCGTACTATCTTTCCTTTGGCAAACGCCGCGCCTTTGCGGGCCACGCCGTCACCCTGCAAGTGACCGACGATAACGCCCTCGTGCGTTCCACCCTGGAAATGCCGGGTGAGGGCAGGGTGCTGGTGATCGACGGCGGCGGCAGCCAGCGCTGCGCACTCGTGGGCGGCCAGCTGGCGCTGCTGGCCCAGCAAAACGGCTGGAGCGGCATCATTGTCGACGGCTGCGTGCGCGATACCGATGAACTGAACGCCTGCGACATCGGCATCCGCGCCCGCGCCGTCCATCCCCGCCGCGGCGGCAAGCTCGGCGCCGGCCATCGCGACACCATCATCCACATCGCCGGCACCCATATCCGTCCGGGCGACTGGATCGTGGCAGACCCCGACGGCGTCATCGTTTCCCGCGAAAAATTTTCCTGACCGGCCACCCGGTCATCATTGCCTTCAATCAATATCAATTTTTTGCCCCCGCGCTAGCATGTGCGGGGCGCCGTATTTCATCAGGCGATAGCGGCGTTTCATACTATGAAATATGCAGCAAAACGCGCCGCGTAATTTGTTCCAGCTGCAGAAATATCGTTTCGCATCGCGAAAATTAGTTCGCAAGTGATTGATTTAGATAGCTTTAAATTTACTCCTATGTCTTATATAAGAGTGGTGCTGCTCTGCACAAAGTGGCCTAGAATGATTCCATCAGATCGACGCTTTCAGCAGCCCATTTTCTTACATGCTTATCACTTCAGGAGAATCATCATGACCACGCGCGCACAGCAAATCGCAGCACTCCAGCAAGACTGGGACACCAATCCACGCTGGAAAGGCGTCACCCGCACCTATTCCGCCGAAGACGTCGTGCGCCTGCGCGGCTCGCTGCGCATCGAGTACACGCTGGCAAAGCGCGGCGCCGAGAAACTGTGGACGCTGGTCAATGAAGAGCCGTTCGTCAACGCCCTTGGCGCCCTGACCGGCAACCAGGCGATGCAGCAAGTCAAAGCGGGCCTGAAAGCCATCTACCTGTCGGGCTGGCAAGTGGCGGGCGACGCCAACGCTGCTGGCGAAATGTATCCGGACCAGTCGCTGTACCCTGCCAACTCGGTGCCGCTGGTCGTGCGCAAGATTAACAACACGTTCCAGCGCGCCGACCAGATTCAATGGTCGGAAGGCAAGGACGACATCGATTATTTCGCCCCGATCGTGGCCGACGCCGAAGCTGGTTTCGGCGGCGTCCTGAACGCTTATGAATTGATGAAGTCGATGATCGAAGCAGGTGCTGCCGGCGTCCACTTCGAAGACCAGCTCGCCTCCGTCAAGAAATGCGGCCACATGGGCGGCAAGGTGCTGGTGCCGTCGCGTGAAGCCATTGAAAAACTGACCGCTGCGCGCCTCGCTGCCGACGTTATGGGGATCTCTACGCTGGTGATTGCCCGTACCGATGCCGAAGCAGCCGACCTGCTTACCTCCGACGTCGACCCGATCGACCAGCCGTTCGTCACGGGCGAGCGCACCGTCGAAGGTTTCTACAAGGTGCGCAACGGCATCGACCAGGCTATTTCACGCGCGCTGGCCTACGCCCCGTATGCCGACCTGGTCTGGTGCGAAACCGGCAAGCCGGACCTGGCCTTCGCGAAACAGTTCGCCGACGCCGTGCATGCGAAATTCCCCGGCAAGATGCTGGCCTATAACTGCTCGCCCTCGTTCAACTGGAAAAAGAACCTGGACGACGCCACCATCGCCAGCTTCCAGAAGGAACTTGGCGCGATGGGCTACAAATTCCAGTTCATCACGCTGGCCGGTTTCCACGCCCTGAACTACGGCATGTTCAATCTCGCCCACGGCTATGCACGCCGCCAGATGTCGGCGTTCGTCGAATTGCAGGAAGCGGAATTCGCTGCGGCCGACAAAGGTTTTACGGCAGTCAAGCACCAGCGCGAAGTCGGCACCGGTTACTTCGATGCCGTCACGCAAGCGATTCAGAACGGCCAGAGTTCGACCACGGCCTTGCATGGCTCGACGGAAGATGAGCAGTTTTTCGACGAGAAGAAAGTGGCGTAACGCTCGCTTGCACCACCACGCTGAAAACCGTCACCCCCGCGCAGGCGGGGGCCTATAACACTGCGACGAAGTCAGTCAGTTCGGCGGCACCCGGTTGCATGCTATGGGTCCTCGCCTGCGCGAGGATGACGTGCTGGGGGCGGTGGCAAAAGCAGGCGGCGCAGATCGCTTTTCGCTACACCCATCATCTTTGAGCGATAATGGCGCATCTTTGCCGGCTGACCTCCCGCCGGCGCGCCCATTACCGCTTTTTGGAACACCCTCCCTATGTTGAGCTACCGCCACGCCTTTCACGCGGGTAATCACGCCGACGTGCTGAAGCACTTTGTCCAGGTTCAGCTGCATGCCTATATGAACCAGAAGGATGCCGCTTACACCTACATCGACACCCACTCCGGCGCTGGCGTGTACGCCCTCGACGGTGGTTATGCCGCGAAAAATGCCGAATACGACACCGGCATCGGCCCCCTGTGGGAACGCACTGACCTGCCGCCGGCGCTGAAGGAATACCTCGACCTGGTGAAAGCCATGAACCCGAGCGGCAAGATGCGCTACTACCCGGGTTCGCCGTATGTGGCCGACCAGCTCGCCCGCGACATCGACCGCCTGCGCCTGTTCGAACTGCACCCGGCCGACAGCAAGATCCTGGCCGACAATTTCCGCCGTGTCGACGCGCACAAGGCCGAGCAGGGCGAGCGCCCGACCGCCCGCGGCCGCCGCGTGCTGATCGAGCGCGGCGACGGTTTCGCTGCGCTGAAAACACTGCTGCCGCCACCATCGCGCCGCGCACTGGTGCTGATCGATCCGCCGTATGAAGACAAGAACGATTACCGCAAGGTCAAGGATGCGCTGGAAGAGGCGCTCGGACGGTTTCCGACCGGCACCTATGCCGTCTGGTACCCACTGCTGCACCGCATGGAATCGCGCCAGTTTGCCGACAAACTCAAACGCCTGCCTGCCAAGGAATGGCTGAACGTGTCGCTGACCGTGTCCACGCCAGGCCCGGCCGGTTTTGGTTTGCACAGCAGCGGCATGTTCATCATGAACCCGCCCTATACGCTCGAGCCTTTGCTGCGCCAGGTGATGCCGTACCTGGTGAAGGTGCTGGGCAAGGACGCCGGCGCCACGTTCGTGATTGAAAAGGGCGAACAGATGACCGGTTCGGCCGCGCAGCGCACGATCGCCAACGGTGCGATCCGCACGCCTGTCGGCAACGCCCGCCGCGCCAGCCCGCTGGCTGGCGGCGGCAGCCTGCGCCTGCCGGGCCAGGCCCCTGCTGGCTCCCCCGGCGCCGAGCCAAAGGACGAGTCGCTGGGCCGCCCCAGCGTCAAGTCGCCGGCCGTCAAGGCCAATGCGCGCAAGTTCATGAAGCCGGCCGGCGCCGCGGCCAGGCCTGCCGGGAAAGCCGCATCAAGCCGGCCGGTGGCAAAAAGCGCGCGCCCGCGCCGCCCCTGAGACATCCGCGGGGGGCACGGGTGAATCCCGCGGCCCCACTTGTTTCGATGTCGAAATGTAAAGATATTTTAATATGATGGTATCATCTGCCCTCGGGACGTCCGCACGTCTGCTTGCCATTTGTTTCAGGGAGTTTTAGATGCATGCCGATGTTCCGGCAGTGAAGTCGATGCCATCCGACGAGTTCTTCCTGGCGCGCCAGCCCATTTTGGGTCGTGACCAGAACCTGTTTGCTTACGAGCTGCTGTTTCGCGCAGCCGGCGAGCACGAAGACGCCAATATTACCGACAGCGCCGCCGCGACGGCCGCTGTGATTTCGCATGCCTCGCAGCTGGGCATGCAGCAGGTCGTCGGTGAACAGCTGGCGTTCGTCAACGTCGATGAGTTCGTCCTGCTCAGCGACTTCGTGCGCTTCCTGCCCCCGCACCAGGTGATCCTGGAAATCCTGGAAACCGTCAAGCCGACGCCGCACCTGCTGGCCCGCGTGGTCGAACTCAAGCAACTGGGTTTCAAATTTGCGCTCGACGACGTGGTGGCGTTTTCGCCCGACGTCGATTCGCTGGTGGCGCTGGTGGATATCATCAAGGTCGATATCCAGGGCGTGGCGCGCGGCGACCTGTCGAACCTGACGCACGCCTTGCGCCGGCCCCAGAAAAAGCTGCTGGCCGAAAAAGTCGAGACGCAGGAAGAATTCCATCTGTGCCTCGCGCTGGGCTTCGATTATTTCCAGGGGTATCACTTTGCCCGGCCGTCCATGCTCAGCGGCAGAAAGATCGCGCCATCCGACGTCGCCATCCTGGCGCTGCTCGACCTGCTCAAGAGCCAGGCCGACGACCGCGCGATCGAGGCTGCCGTCAAGCGCGACGCCCTGGTCAGCCTGAACCTGCTGCGCCTGGTCAACAGCCGCGCCGCGCGTCCCGGCCAGCGCATCGAGTCGCTGGCGCAGGCCCTGCAGCTGCTGGGCCGGCGCCAGCTGCAGCGCTGGCTGCAGATTCTGCTCTACACGGCGCCCGGCGCCACGGTGGAATTGAAATCGCCGTTGCTGCAAATGGCCAGCACGCGCGGCAAGCTGCTGGAATTGATGTCGCTGAAAGTGACGCCCAACGATCCGGCTGCTGCCGATACGGCGTTCACGGTGGGCATCATGTCGCTGACGGAAGCCATGCTGTCGGTGCCGATGCATGACATCCTTGAAAACGTCGACGTCGCCACCGAAGTGCGCGCCGCGCTGATGGAACGCACCGGCACGTTCGGCCAGATGCTGCGCGTGGCCGAAGTGCTGGAAAATGCAGTCGGCGGGCGGCCGTTGAATGCGGCGCTGAAAAAGCTTGGACTGACTGTCAAGGAAATCCGCGACATCGAATTCGCGGCCTTCGAATGGGTGCAGGAGCTCTCCTGCGAAGTACACTAACGCTACTGTCCCAATAGCAGGAAAACGGTCGGCTTCTTGTGGAAATCCGGCGCCTTGCCGGCCGCCAGCAATCCCTTCCATTTTGCCGCTGTCAGCGTCCGGACCGATTCTGTTTCCAGGCTCAGGTCCGTCGCCACGCAAATGAGCGTCGCCGCCTGGCAGCCATTGACCAGCGCTTCGAGCATGGCGCCATTCCGGTACGGCGTTTCAATCAGTAATTGCGTCTGCTTTTCGACCCGCGAACGCTGCTCGAGTTCCTTGATGCGCTTCGTGCGCAGCGCTGCATCGGTGGGCAGGTAGCCATTGAAGGCAAAGCTTTGCCCGTTCAGTCCGCTCGCCATGACTGACAACAGCAGCGACGACGGTCCCACGAGCGGGCGCACCGTGATGCCGTGCTGGTGCGCCAGGCGGACCAGGTCGGCGCCCGGATCGGCCACGGCAGGGACGCCGGCTTCCGACACCAGGCCGGCATCGCGCCCGGACAGCAAGGGCGCCAACAAGCCTGCCAGCGCCGCCGGCGGGGTATTCACGTTCAATTCAGCGATCTCGATGTCCTGCAGCGCCCGTCCCAGTGGATGGTCGATGGCAATCAATTTCAAGAAAGCGCGGGCAGTCTTGGCATTTTCGGCAACGAAATAATCCAGGCTGGCGGTCAGGGCTTGCACCTGTTCCGGCAAAACATGGTTCAGGGCGCCAGGCGTGGCGGCGGTCGGGCCGAGGGTGTTCGGAATGAGGTACAGGATGCCGGGCATAAAACTCGCTATGGGTAGTCAGGCGCCAAAAAAGGCGACGCCGGCGCGCCGCAGCATGCCGGTCAGGGCAATTAACGGCAAGCCGGTGAGGGCGGTGGGGTCGGTGCTGTCGATGCGCTCGAGGATGGCAATGCCGAGACCTTCGTTCTTGGCGCTGCCGGCGCAATCGTAGGGTTGCTCGATGCGCAGGTAAGCGTCGAGCTCGTCGTCGGGCAAATCGCGGAAGGTGACGGTGGTCTGGATATTTTCCAGCTGCACCGGCCCGCCGTTTTCGCGCGCATCGAACAGGCACAGTGCGGTATGAAACACGACGCTGCGCCCGCGCATCAGTTGTAATTGCGCAAAGGCAGCGTCGTGGGTGCCTGGTTTGCCGATCTGCAGCTCGTCCAGTGTGGCCACCTGGTCCGAGCCGATGATGAGCGCGCCGGGATACAGTGCGGCAACGGCCGCGGCCTTGGCGGTCGCCAGGCGCAGGGCCGTCACTGGCGGCGTTTCGCCGGGCAGGGGCGTTTCATCGAGGTGGGGCGCGACGCACTCGAACGGCAAGCCAAGGCGCCCGAACAGTTCGCGCCGGTAAGGGGAGCTGGATGCGAGGATGATCGGCGGAGTGATTTTATCTGGCATGTGAAATTCTCGAAGAAACCTGGCTATAATAACGGCCTGCACATCGGCTGCATAATTCCTGTCGATGCTGCAACACGGTGCATAACACTGTGGATAAATGTGGGAGAAAGTCTGTCTAGCCTTTGACGCGACCCAAGCAAGCCTGTTATTATCGCAGGTTTTCCGGGGAACCTCTCACATGAGCGCTTTTGTCATCGACGCATTTGAGTTTAGTCGAAGCAACGGCCTGCGCGAAGGCGCCACGCCTGTCGCCGAGATGCAACGCCTGACCAACGACCTGGCCGACAATTCCGGCACCATTACCTGGTCCATCCAGGGCGGTGTCGTGCGTGAAGGTTATCCGTCGCTGACCTTGTCGGTTGCCGGAACGGTGCAGCTGGTATGCCAGCGTTGCCTGGCCCCGTTTGCTTACGCACTTGATTCGTCCACCATGCTCGTGTTGGGCAAGGATGATGAAGAGGCTGACCAGATCGAAGAGATCCTGGACAATGACAGTATCGACGTCATCGTCGGCAGCCGTACTTGCGACATCCGTGAATTGCTGGAAGACGAAGCGTTGCTGGCCCTGCCGCAGGTGCCCAAGCATGATGTCTGCCCGGCCACGCCGATGCTCGACGCCTTGAAAAGCGACAAGCCGTCGCCGTTTGCGAGCTTGCAGAACCTGAAATCCGAATAAAGTTTTTTGTAGTACAGAACGTGTCAGCGAAATGCAGTACGCGTGCAGCAGTCGAGTATGGCAGTGGTAGTGAATAGTAGTGAAGCGTGAAACATGTTGGCAGATTCTTGCCGCTGGGATACTCGATGCGCAAGTATTTGCAAGTCGAATGTGTTAGAATTTTAGAACTTATGGTTTAGGAGTTAGTCATGGCAGTTCAGCAGAATAAGAAGTCCCCTTCGAAGCGCGGTATGCACCGTTCGCACGATTTCCTCGTTGCTCCACAACTGGGTATCGAGCCAACGACGGGCGAGACGCACCTGCGTCACCACATCAGCCCGAACGGTTTCTACCGTGGTCGTAAAGTACTGAAGACCAAGAACGACGAGTAATCGACGTCTTGTTTTTTTGTAATATAAAAAGCGGTGCACCGTGCTGGTTAAGCGTGGCGCCGCTTTTTGCATGTCTGCGGCAGCAAATTCTTTGCACACCGTCATTTTGATTTCCACTGCCGCTGGTCTTGCGCCACGCGCTTTGCATGCTGCTGCGGACAGTTCTGTCCTGGCACGATTCCACAAATGACAATAAAAATTTCCATCGATTGCATGGGTGGCGACCACGGTCCCGCCGTGACAATCCCTGCTGCAATTGCTTTCGCCAAGCAGCAACCTGATGCCGAACTGATCCTGGTCGGCCTGGAAGACGTGCTCCACGCCGAACTGAAGAAGCATCACGCCGGCAACCATCCCCGCTTGAGCGTCGTGCACGCCTCCGAAGTGGTGACGATGGACGATCCGCTTGAAGTCGCCCTGCGCCGCAAGAAGGATTCGTCGATGCGCGTGGCCATCGAGATGGTCCGCGACGGCATGGCGCAAGTCTGCTGCTCGGCCGGCAACACCGGTGCGCTGATGGCGGTATCGCGCTATGTGCTGAAAACCATGGCCGGCGTCGACCGTCCCGCCATCTGCTCGATCATGCCCAACGAAAAGGGCGAGCCGACGTACATGCTCGACCTGGGCGCCAACGTCGACTGCGAACCGCATCACCTGCACCAGTTCGCCATCATGGGCTCCGTGCTGTTTTCCGCCATGGAAGGCGTGAAGCGCCCGACCATTGGCCTCCTCAACGTCGGCACCGAAGACATCAAGGGCAATGAAGTGGTGAAAGCCACCGGCGTCCTGCTGCGCGAAGACCATGCGCGCGGCAAACTCAATTTTCATGGCAACGTCGAAGGCACCGATATCTTCAAGGGCACCACCAACGTGGTCGTCTGCGACGGTTTTGTTGGCAACGTGACCTTGAAGGCCATCGAAGGCCTGGCGCATTTCCTCAAGTCCGTCTTCAAGGAAAGCGTCATGAGCATGATTGGCGCCTTGATCGCGCGCAAATCGCTGAAAAAGCTCAATCCATCGCGCTACAACGGCGCCAGCCTGCTGGGCCTGCGTGGCCTGGTGTTCAAAAGCCATGGCGGCGCCGATGCGTATTCGTTCGGCTTCGCGCTGAAACGCTCGTACGACGCAGCAAAATTCAACGTGCAGGAACAGCTTGCCGGCATGATTGCCGAGCTGATGCCGGAAGTGCCCGCTGCGCCCGGTGCGGCAGGCACTGAAGCGACCACCATTTCAAAGTAAACACGCAGGACGGTCACATGACTCTGTACAGCAAAATCATCGGTACCGGCAGCTACCTGCCGGAGCGGCGCGTGACCAACGCGGAACTGGCGGCCGAGCTGGCCGCCAAAGGCGTTGAAACCTCGGACGAATGGATCGTGTCGCGCAGCGGCATCGCTGCACGCCATTATGCTGCGCCCGGCCAGAACGCGTCCGACCTGGCCGTCGAGGCTGGCTTGAAAGCCCTCGCCATGGCGGGCAAAACGCCAGCTGACGTCGACCTCGTCATCGTCGCCAGTTCGACCCCGGATTTCGCCGGAAGTTTCCCCAGCACGGCGTGCGTTGTCCAGCGCAAGCTCGGCATGACCAACGGCAGCGCCGCGTTCGACGTGGCCGCAGTCTGCAGCGGCTTTGTCTACGCCGTCTCGGTGGCCGACGCCTTCATCAAATCCGGCGCGCACAAGCACGTGCTCGTGATTGGCGCGGAAGTGTTTTCGCGCATCCTCGATTTCCAGGACCGCACCACGTGCGTACTGTTTGGCGATGGCGCCGGCGCCGTGCTGCTGGGTGTTTCGGAAGAGCCGGGGGTGCTTGCCACCAAACTGCACGCTGACGGCCGCTATGCCGACATTTTGTCGGTTCCCGGCAACCTGTCCAATGGCGCAATTGCCGGCAGCGGCTATTTGCACATGGACGGCCAGGCTGTCTTCAAACTGGCGGTGACGGTACTCGAACAGGTCGCCAACGAGACGCTCGAGGCCGCCGCCATGGACGCCGCTGCCATCGACTGGCTGGTGCCGCACCAGGCCAATATCCGCATCATGAAGTCGACCGCCAAAAAGCTGGGACTGCCACTGGAAAAAATGGTCGTCACGGTCGACCAGCACGGCAATACGTCGGCAGCGTCGATTCCGCTGGCGCTCGACGTGGCCGTGCGCGACGGCCGCATCCAGCCCGGCCACAACGTCATGATGGAAGGCGTGGGCGGCGGTTTCACCTGGGGCGCCATCCTGGCCCGTATGTAATAGGAGTAGTTTGCATGAATAATGTCGCATTTGTCTTTCCCGGCCAGGGCGCGCAAGCGGTTGGCTTCCTGAACGGTTTTGCTGGCAATAAAGTGGTTGCCGACACGCTGGCCGAAGCCTCCGATGCACTCGGCATGGACATTGGCCGCCTGATCCTCGAGGGCCCCAAGGAAGCGCTCGACCTGACGACGAACACCCAGCCGGTCATGCTGACCGCAGCGGTGGCCGTTTATCGCGCCTGGATCGCTGCCGGCGGCCCCGCCCCAGGCGTTGTCGCCGGTCACAGCCTGGGTGAATACTCGGCGCTGGTCGCTGCCGGCGTGATTGCCTTCAAGGATGCCGTGCCGCTGGTGCGGTTCCGCGCGCAGGCCATGCAGGAAGCGGTGCCGGTCGGGCAGGGCGGCATGGCAGTCGTACTGGGCCTGGACGCTGACGCCGTGCGCGCGCTGTGCGTGGAAGCAGCACAGGGCGAGGTCCTGGAAGCGGTCAACTTCAACGAGCCGACCCAGATCGTCATTGCCGGCCACAGTGGCGCCATCGACCGTGCCTGCGAACTGGCCAAGTCGAAAGGCGCCAAGCGCGCCATGAAACTGGCTGTCTCGGCGCCGTTCCATTCGTCGCTGCTTGCGCCGGCATCGGACCGCCTGCGCGGCTATCTGGACGGCATCACGTTCAACGTCCCGCAGATCGCCGTTCTCAACAACGTCGATGTCGCCGTCGTGAACGACCCGGCCGGTATCAAGGATGCGCTGGTGCGCCAGGCTGCCGGCCCCGTGCGCTGGGTGGAAACCATGCAGAAAATGGCAGCGGATGGCGTCACGCAAGTGATCGAATGCGCTCCCAGCAAAGTGCTGATCGGCATGGCCAAGCGCATCGACCCGGCGCTGGTGGGCGAAGCGCTGGTCGACCAGGCTGCACTTGACCGCATGGTCGCCCAATTCGTCTAATATGAACAACACAAGGGATCAACGCATGAACCTGGAAAATCAAGTTGCACTCGTGACCGGCGCCTCGCGCGGCATCGGCAAGGCCATCGCCATCGAACTGGCCCGCCAGGGCGCGAAAGTCGTCGGCACCGCGACCAGCGTGGCAGGCGCCGAGGCCATCTCGGCTTACCTGGCCGAATCTGGCGCGGCAGCCGGGAGCAAGGGCGTGGTCCTGAACGTGACCGATGCGGCCAATTGTGCTGCCGTGGTGGACGATGTGCAAAAGACCGTCGGCAGCCTGTCGATCCTGGTCAACAATGCGGGCATCACGCAAGATCAATTGGCGATGCGCATGAAGGACGAGGAATGGGACAGCGTGATCGCGACCAACCTTACGGCGGTGGGGCGCCTGTCGCGGGCGGTCCTGCGCGCCATGATGAAAGCCAAGTCCGGCCGCATCATCAACATCACGTCGGTGGTCGGTTCGTCCGGCAATGCCGGGCAGATGAATTACGCAGCCGCGAAAGCCGGGGTGGCCGGCATGAGCCGCGCGCTGGCGCGTGAAATCGGCAGCCGCAACATTACCGTCAACTGCGTGGCGCCAGGTTTCATCGATACCGACATGACCAAAGGTCTTGGCGACGAGCAACACGCTGCCTTGCTGACGCAAATTCCGCTGGCGCGCCTGGGCAGCCCGGAAGACATCGCACACGCGGTGGCGTTCCTGGCCGGCCCGCAGGCAGCTTATATCACCGGCACCACGCTGCATGTTAACGGCGGCATGTACATGAACTGAATGCGTGAACTGAATACGTGAACTGAATGCATGAATTGATGGGTGCGCCGGAGTAACAAGTTTTCCGGTACATTCACATCTTTTAGCAGGGCCTTCGGGCGACTTAACAGCCGTTACCGAAAAACGTAATATGGTGCGCAAACCTGATAAAATGCGCGCACTTTCCGCAACACATACCTAATGGAGCCATAACATGTCGGATATCGAACAACGCGTTAAAAAAATCGTCGCTGAGCAGCTGGGTGTTGCTGAAGCAGACATC
>Ga0265780_10001499_pt1 | contig 32805 bp, 24 predicted proteins | sample P1T30metagenome_FD_192432 | JGI IMG/M metagenome (GOLD analysis project Ga0265780, IMG submission 192432) | Plant litter microbial communities from East Loma Ridge, Irvine, California - P1 T30 | ecosystem: Environmental > Terrestrial > Plant litter > Unclassified | place: USA: California...
GGCCAAGCGTGCCCTTGGCATGCACCGCCATGGCATGGCGCCGGGTCCGGGTGCCGCTGCCGTTGTCGATCGCTCCCGTCAGGCCGGACACGCCGATCTCGTACTTGTCGGCGGGGCCGAGGTGCCATGCCATGCGCCCGATCAGCGTGTCGCGCTCGCTGTCGCGCTGGCCGGTGCCGTACCCTTGTGCGTCATCGTCGGGCACGATGTTGTAGGAATAGCGGTTCGATTTGCCGGCGGTGTTGCTGCCGCCGCCGTAGGAGCCGCCGTCGCGCGGATAGAAGGCGAGTTGCCATTCGAAGGGCCCGGGCGCGCTCAGGTAGCTCAGGCCCAGGTCGTATTTGTCTTCGAAGCCGGTGTAGAACGCGATCGACGAGTAGAAATTATTCGACGCCAGGGGCTGCAGGCCGAACCGGTTCTTGTCCAGGCCCACGTGCAATTCGCTTTTGTCGGCAAACCGCATGCCGACCCAGCCATGGTGCAGGAAATGCTGCCAGTAGCCGCCCTGGCCCTTCGGATAATGGTTGTAGCGGTACTGGGCGGAGCCGATCAGTTGTCCGTCGTCGTAGTTCAGGTCCAGGCGCGCGGTATCGAGGCCAAAGAAGCCGCTCCTGTAGTCGTCCTGCCAGCTTTTGTTGACGTAATTGAAGCGGATCGCGCCGCCGACTGTCAGCGGGGATTTGGATTGTTCTTCGGCACTGGCCGGATGTTCAAACAGAATGCCTGCAGCGAGCAATGCGGCAGCCATGTGGGTCGTTTTTTTCACGCCCTTTACCTCCTGATAACGATGTAGTGCGCCGGATGCTGCAAGGGTGACGAGCTCGCGCGAGCGTCGTCGGGCGCGGCCGGTGCGTGCCTGCGTGGGGAGATGGATGGTAGGTCACACCGGGGTTGACTTGACTGGGCAAGCCGTACCGCGGGGGAGGAGGAGCTTGTGGTTGGAACCTGCTGCAAGCTGGGTACGGCTGCGCCTGGGTCCTATTGTAACCAGTTATATGGATTTATACAAATGTACTTGCAATAAACTTAACATCGATGGTGATGATCGGCGCTTGCCCGCAGATGCCCCCTGCCGGCAAGCGCCACTATCACCCGATCAGAACTTGTGCGACAGACGCGCAAAATACGCCGCGCCATTCAAGCCGAACTGCACGCTCTCGTACTTGAACCCATTGTCGGTCTCGTCCGCATTCTGCACGGTCGGATGCACGTTGAAGATGTTGGTGCCGCCGACGGTCAGCTTGGTTTTATCGGTGAACGACCAGGTAAAGGACAAATCGGCCGAGGTCTTGGCTTCGTAGTGCTGGTTCGGCACCGGCGGACCCGAGAAGGTGCCCAGGGTCTGCGGGCCGTAGTGCACGATGCGGAAGTCGGTCTCCAGGCGGCCTTGCGTGTAGTCGAAGTCCAGCGTGGCCTTGCGGCGCGGGCCGCCCTGTTCGATGAAGAGGCGCTCGCGTTCGGACAGCAGCACGTCTTCGTAACCCGCCAGCGCGGCCGGGGCGTGCACGCCGGTCACGTCGGTCTTGCTGAAGTTCATGGCCAGGAAGGTGTTCAACTTGCCGGCGCCGAGGGTGGTGCGGTGCGAGGCGGTCAGGTCCAGGCCTTGCGTGCGGGTGTCGACCGAGTTGACGAAGAACTGGGCCTGGCCCACGCCCAGCGCGGCCAGCGTGGCGCCGAGGGCCGGGTAGTTGTCGGCGTCGAAGCGGCCCGACAGCACGATGCGGCCGTCGATCTCGATGTGGTACAGGTCGGCCGTCAGCGAGATGGCCTGGGTCGGGGTCCAGGTCGCGCCCAGCGTGATGCTCTTCGACTTTTCTTCCTTCAGCTTCGGGATGCCGGCCGCGTTGGCGACCGCGCCGCCGTTCGGCGCCAGCACCACGTCCATCGGCACGCCGCTGATGAAGTCCGTGAAGGTGGAGGAGAAGAACACCTGCTGCAGCGACGGCGCGCGGAAACCGGTGCTGGCGGACGCGCGCAGCAATACCTCCTTCGAAGCCTTGAACGAGCCGGCCAGCTTGCCGGTGGTGGTCGAGCCGAAGTCGGAGTAGCGCTCGTGGCGCACCGCGCCCTGCAGCTTGGTGCGTTCGTTCAGGTCCGCTTCGACGTCGATGTAGGCGGCGCTGCTGTGACGGTTGCGGTCGGTGGCGTCGCCCGGCTGGAAGCCCGGGAAGCCCTGGCTGCCGGCGTTGCCGCCGATGCCCAGGCCGTCGGCGTCGATGTAGGAACCCGGTTCGCCGGCGAAGATCTTGTAGTTCTCGGCACGGTACTCGAAGCCGAAGGCCGCGTTCAGGCCGCCGAGGATGTCGCCGTAGTAGCGGCTGAAGTCGGCGTTGGTGGTCAGCTGGCGGAACGAGAAGGCGCCGGCGTTGAATTGCGAGGGGCTGGTGCCCTGGCCGCCGTTCGCCAGGTCCAGGTTCGCGATCGACGCGTTGAGCGTGTTCGCGATGGTGTAGCGCATGCGGTTGTAGCCGTAGGTCTGCGAGAAGTCGCCGGCCCATTCGCCGATGCGCGTGCGGTAGCCGAGGATGGCGTAGCGGTCGTCGATGTCGCCGTTGATGAAGGGGACGAAGCCGTCCGGGTACATCGCGGCCGAGTTGCGCGAGGGGATGTCGTCGGAACCGATGCCGCCGCGCGCAAAGGCGGCCGAGGAGGCGTCGCGGGTCTGGGCGCCGGCGGTCAGGTACAGCTTGCCCGGGCCGGCCGGGAATTCGCCATTGATATAAACGGTTTGGTTTTTCGACTTGGTGTCGCCGATGATGCGCGGGTTGTCGGGCTCCGAACGGTTGGAGCGGCCGCGGTCGTAGTATTCGCCGGTGATGCCCAGCACGCCGTCCGCCACCGCGATGCCGCAGTAGGCCGAGGCCAGCCAGTTCTTGCCGTCGTGCTTGGAATATTCGCCGAAGCCGGCCACCGATTCGCAGCCCAGGCTCTTTTTCAGTTCCACGTTGATCACGCCGGCGATCGCGTCCGACCCGTACTGGGCGGCGGCGCCGTCGCGCAGCACCTGCACGTCCTTGATGGCCAGCAGGGGCAGGGCGTTCATGTCGGTGCCGGTGTTGCCGCGGTTGCGCGCGCCGAACAGGTTGACCAGCGCCGTCGTGTGGCGGCGCTTGCCGTTCACCAGCACCAGGGTCTGGTCCGAACCCAGGCCGCGCAGGGCGGCGGAATCGACCAGGTCGGCGCCGTCGGCACCGGTCTGGCGCGTCGAGTTGAACGAGGGCGAGATGTTGGCCAGCGACTGCGCCAGGTCGAACTGGCCGCCTTGCTCGGCCACCTTGGTCATCGGGATGTAGTCGACCGGGACCGGGGTGTCGGTCGACGAGGTGTTGCCGACGCGGCGCGAGCCGACGATATTGACGCTCTGGATATTGGCGTCGGCGGCGGGCACGGTCGTCGTCTGGGCGATGGCGGCCGGCGCGGCGGCCACGGCGGTGCCGTAGGCGGCCAGTAGCACGGCCTGGCGGATCAGTGTGTGTTTCAAGGTGGGCTCCCGGGAAAATTAGATCGTAATCAATTACCTAGAGAGCAACAAATGAAGTGTGTCATAACTACAACATATCGTCGCATGCGTTCAAGTCATGCGGGGCGCGTGAAAAAGTGCGTATTTTCCCGGCAAGTAATTTGCTAACCTGAGCAAGCCGGGTATTGGCACAACTATCGTTTCCCGAGGAATCAAAGACTTGAAACCGACTCTTCAGATTGTGCATCCCGCGCCGGCGGTCAATGACACGGCGGCGTCCTGCCCCAGCTGCAACGCCCCGGCCCGTGACCATTTCTGCTCGCATTGTGGCGAGGCGACCGTGGCCCATTCGCCCAGCGCAGGCGAATTCATCCACGAATTCATCGGCCATTACGTGGCGCTGGAAGGCAAGCTGTGGCAAACGCTGACGCTGCTGCTGTCCAGGCCGGGCCAGCTGACCGTCGACTACATGCGCGGGCGGCGCATTCCGACCATCAATCCCTTGCGCCTGTACCTGACCCTGAGCCTGGTGATGTTCGGCATGATCAAGCTGTTCGGGGTGGACCTGCCGCGGATTAACTTCGACGACAAGTCGCCTGGATCGTGGCCTACCTGCCGGTCGCGCTGCGCCGCGTGTACGGTGGCTCGCGCCGGGCGGCCTGGGTGAAGTCGCTGGTGCTGATGAGCGTGCACCGGCTGGTGATCCTGGCCCTGGTCGTCGCGCGGAAGGCATCGCGATCCTCAGGCACGGCTGATTCGCCGGCAGTGTGCATCACCTAACAAACGTGACCGCCGAAGTCTGCGATGGTTAGGGCAGGGCTGGCAGCGGTCAGGACCGTTGCCGCCAACCATTGAACCCATCATCACCGGAGGATTTATGACGACGTCGGCGAACGAACACCTGAACGACTGGCTGCGCGACGCGCACGCCATGGAGCAGCAGGCCGAAACCATGCTCAAGGCGCAAGCGGAGCGGCTCGAGCATTATCCGGCGCTGCGCGCGCGCATCGAGCAGCACATCGAGGAAACCCGCGGCCAGCAGCGCCTGCTGGATGAGTGCCTGACCCGCCGCGGCATCAGCAACTCGGTCGTGAAGGACCTGGGCGGCAAGCTGGCGGCCTTTGGCCAGGGCGTGGGCGGCATGATGACCAGCGACGAAGTGGTCAAGGGCGCGATGGCCGGCTACGTGTTCGAGAATCTCGAAATCGCCAGCTACACCTCGCTGATCGCGGCGGCCAGGGCGGTGGGCGACACCCAGACCCAGGCGGCCTGCGAACAGATCATCGTGGAAGAGCGTGCCATGGCGGCCTGGCTGCTGGAGCACCTGCCGGAAGTCACGCAAGCCTTCCTGGCCCGCGCCGAGACCCCGGGCGCAAGCGCAAAAGTATAAACGGTATAGAGAATATGCCTGAGCCGGCCCGCGCTGCGAGCCGGCTTTTTTTACGCCTGCTAGTTCAGGCTTGCCGCGTCACTCCTGGTGGAATTCCTCCGCCGTCGCGAACAGGTCCCACACCGCGATGAACAGGGCTGCGATCATCGGTCCGATCACGAAGCCGTTCAGGCCGAACAGTTCCATCCCGCCCAGCGTCGAGATCAGCACCAGGTAGTCCGGCATCTTGATGTCCTTGCCGACCAGCAGGGGGCGCAGGATGTTGTCGACCAGGCCGATCACCACCACGCCCCAGACGATCAGCGCCACCCCTTGCCAGATCGAGCCCGTGACCAGGAAGTACACGGCCACCGGCGCCCACACGATGGCGGCGCCGACGGCGGGCAGCAGCGACAGGAAGGCCATCACCACGGCCCACAGCAGCGGCGCCTGCACGCCCAGGAACCAGAACGCCAGCCCGCCCAGCGCGCCCTGGGCGATCGCCACCAGCACGTTGCCCTTGACGGTGGCGCGCACCACCGTCGTGAAGTTGTTGAAGAGGCGCTGCTTGTACTTGCGGCTGAGCGGCACCGCCGAGCGTATGCGCGAGGCCAGGCCGCGGCCGTCGCGCAGCAGGAAGAACAGCAGGTAGAGCATGACGGTCAGGCCGACCAGGAAATCGAAGGTGTTGCGGCCGGCGTTGATGACCTGGCGGGCGGCGGTCTGGCTGATCTGCGAGGCGCCGGCGGACAGCTTCTGCTGCAGCGTCGCCAGGCTGGTCAGGTCGAAGCGTTCGAGCAGGCGGATCATCCAGTCGGGCAGCACGCCGATGATCTGCCGGAAGTAGGCGCCGAAGTCGATGTGGCCGGAGCCGATCATCTCGTACACGCCGGCCGCCTGCTGCACCAGCGAGGCCGTGATCAGCGCCACCGGGATCAGGACCATGACGATGATCGAGAGCAGCGTGAGCAAGGCGGCCGGGGTCGGCCGCTGCTTGGTTTTCAGCAGCAGCTTCTTGTACAGAGGCTCGAACAGGATGGCGAGCACCACGCCCCAGAAGACGGCGCCGGAATAGGGAAACAGGATCCAGACGAAGGCGATGGTAATCAATGCCAGGATCAGGAGGAAGACTTTTTGCTGCAGGGTGAATTGGTTCATAAAACGTCAATAATGTAATTTGTTTAATTTCTCTTGAACCCATGATAGTGCATCCAGCCGGGACAGGCGCGTGCTATAGTGCCGGCATAATTTGGCAACGTTTCCAATTCCATCTGAAACGTCGCCGTCAATAACGATCACGAGACACATGGAGGAGAAAGGCATGCCCGGATTGCCCGCACGCCGCCGCCGCCGCGCCAAGTCCGCGCTGCTGGCCCTGCTAACCCTTTACGTATCGGCTGCCGGCGCGGCCAGCCCGGTGCAGGCCTGGATCACCACCGGCGACCAGGATAAATTGCTGTCGCGCGAGCCGGATGCGCAGTTCGACAAAGTCACGGGCGCGGACAAGGGCGCGGCCGTGATCGAGATCGACCCGGCCACGCGCTACCAGGAGATCGCCGGCTTTGGCGCGGCCATCACGGATGCCTCGGCTTACCTGATCCGGCAGCGCATGAACCCGGCCCAGCGCGAGGCCCTGCTGCGCGAGCTGTTCGGCCGCGAAGGCGCCGGCATCGGGCTGTCCTTCACCCGCCTGACCATCGGCGCTTCCGACTTCTCGCGCAGCCACTACAGCTTCGACGACATGCCGCCCGGCCAGCAGGACCCGCAACTGGCCCGCTTCTCGATCGCGCCCCAGCAGGACACCGTTCTGCCGGTGGTGAAGGCGGCGCTGGCGATCAACCCGCAGCTGAAGGTGATGGCCTCGCCCTGGAGCGCGCCGGGCTGGATGAAGTCGGGCGACAGCCTGGTCAAGGGCACCCTGAAGCCGGAGGCGTTTGACGCCTTTGCGCGCTACCTGAACCGCTACGTCGACGCGATGAAGGCCGAAGGCGTGCCCATCTCCGCGCTGACCTTGCAGAACGAGCCGCACTTCGAGCCGGACAATTATCCGGGCATGCGTGTCGATCCGATGAAGCGCGCCGCCTTTGTCAAAGGCCACCTCGGCCCGCTGCTGGCGCGCAGCAATCCCGGCACCGCCATCTTCGACTGGGACCACAACTGGGACGAGCCGGAGTCGCCGGCCATCGTGCTGTCCGATCCGCAAGCGGCCAGGTACGTGAGCGGCGTCGCCTGGCACTGCTACGGCGGCGACGTGCGCGCGATGGGGCGCTTGCATAACTTGTTCCCATCGAAGGAGACGTGGTTCACCGAGTGCTCGGGCGGGCGCTGGTCGCCGGACTGGGCGAAGAACCTGCAGTACTTCACCAAGACGCTGATGATCGACACCACCCGCGGCTGGGCGCGCGGCGTGCTGCTGTGGAACCTGGCGCTGGACGAGAACGATAGCCCGCACCTGGGCGGCTGCAAGGATTGCCGCGGCGTGGTGACCATCGACTCGCGCAGCGGCGCCGTCACGCGCAACGTCGAGTACTACGCGCTGGCCCACGCCAGCCGCTTCGTGCGGCCGGGGGCGTGGCGCATCGGCTCCAGCGAGGGGGATGGGACGCTGCCGAACGTCGCTTTCCGCAACCGCGATGGCTCGATGGCGCTGCTGGTGGCGAACGGCGGCGCGGCGGCGCGCGAGATCGTGGTGCGGGTGGCGGGGCAGGGGTTCAGGTATGTGATGCCGGCAGGGAGTGTGGGGAGTTTTGTTTGGCAGGGGATGCGCTGAGCGAAGCCTGCAACCTTGAACGTCGCCCCTGCGAAGGCAGGGGCCCAAGTTCTGCTCGCGCTGACGGAATGCGTATCACTTGGATCCCTGCCTTCGCAGGGACGACGTGCATATGACAACTAAATAGTATGGGCGCTAGTACACATGCACTGTTGCGCACAAACCAACCCGTCTTGACATTGAATTTCCAGCAAGACCATAATGACGCTGAGTTTGGCAACGTTTCCAACTCCTCATCGCACAGAACACGGAAACGCACCAATCCATGCTGAGTTGGCAACGTTTCCAGTCATGCGACCTGAATTGGCAACGTTTCCAATCTCGACCCAACGATAAGAAAACACATAGTGGAGACATGACATGGCACACCCCCGCAAGGCCCAGCTTCGCACGCTGTCCGTGACCCCGATCGCCGCCGCCTGCGCCGCGCTGCTGTGGAGCGCCGGTGCAGTCGCGCAGGAGGATGCATCCGCATCGAAGGTCGTGGTCACCGGCATCCGCGGCAGTATCGAGAGCTCGATCGCGATCAAGAAGGACTCGGACAACATCGTCGAGGCCATCACCGCCGAGGACATCGGCAAGCTGCCGGACGTCTCGATCGCCGAATCGATCGCGCGCCTGCCCGGCATGACGGCCCAGCGCGTGGCCGGCCGCGCGCAGGTGATCTCGCTGCGCGGGCTGGCGCCGGACTTCGGCGTGACCCTGCTGAACGGCCGCGAACAGACCAGCACCAGCAACGACCGCAGCGCCGAATTCGACCAGTACCCGTCCGAGCTGCTGGGCGGCGTGACGGTGTACAAGACGCCGGATGCGGCGATGACCTCGGCCGGCCTGTCCGGCACCATCGACCTGCGTGCCGTGCGTCCGCTGGACCGCCGCGGGCGCACCATCGCCGTCAACGCGCGCGCCGAGCACAATGGCAACGGCAGCATCAACTCGGGTTGGTCGGCCAACGGCGGGCGCGCCTCGATCTCCTATATCGACCAGTACATGAACAACACCCTGGGCCTGGCGATCGGCTATGCCCACCTGGATTCGCCGGGCCAGCAGAAGGAATACAAGTCCTGGTGGTGGGGCCAGAACAACAAGCTCCCGGCGGGGAACGAGGACGTCACCGCGCTCAAGGGCGCGGAAGTGACGGCGACCTCGCGTAAGCAGGTGCGCGACGGCCTGATGGCGGTGATCGACTACAAGCCGAACCGCGACGTGCGCTCCACCGTCGACCTGTACTACTCGCAGTTCGACCAGAAGGAAATCATGCGCGGCATGATGTGGAATTCGGCCGACACCGTCGGCTACCGCGACCCGGTCATCGAATCCATCGGCGGTACGCGCCTGTTGACCGGCGGCACGCTGACCAACATGGAACCGATCGTGCGCAACGACTACAACCGCCGCAAGGACAAGCTGTCCGCGGTCGGCTGGAACACCAGCGTGCGCCTGGCCAACCGCTGGTCGATGGACGGCGATTTGTCGTACTCGTCGGCCGAGCGCAAGGAGACCACGTCCGAGACCTATGCGGGCCTGGGGCCGTCCGGTTCCGGCGCGGTCGACAACAACTTCGGCTTCCAGATCCCGGTCGGCGCCGGCCTGCCGCGCTTCTCGCCGGGCCGCGACTTCACCGACCCCGCCATCATCCGGCTGACCGACGTCGGCGGCTGGGGCCACGACGCCACCATGCACCACCCGATCGTCGAGGACACGCTCAGCGCCGCCAAGCTGAACGTCAAGCGCGAGCTCGATGGGTTCATTCGCGACGTCCAGGCGGGCCTGAGCTACTCCAAGCGCGACAAGTCGCACGAGGACGTGTCCCAGCTTTATGCGCTGAAGAACAACCGCGCGCCGACCACGGTCCCGGGCGACATCATCCAGCCGACCACCTCGCTGGCCTGGGCCGGCATCCCGGGCGTGCTGAGTTTCGATCCGATCGCGGCGCTGAACCGCTTCTACGACAAGATGCCGGTCGATACCGACGTCGCCCAGCAGGACTGGTCGGTCACCGAGAAGCAGTCGCTCGGCTACCTGCGCCTCGGGATCGACACCCAGCTCGGCCAGGTGCCGGTGCGCGGCAACGCCGGCGTGCAGTACGTGCACGTGAACCAGGAAGCCGAGGGCAAGGCGGTCAACGGCGGCATCATCACCGACCTGCGCGGCGGCACGTCTTATCACGACGTGCTGCCCAGCCTGAACCTGAACTTCGACCTCGGCCACTACGTGGGCGACACCTACCTGCGCTTCGGCGCGGCCAAGACCGTGGCGCGTCCGCGCATGTCGGACATGCGCGCCGGTATCGGCGCCGGCGTCGACGCCACGACGCGCATGTGGAACGGCGGCGGTGGCAATCCGAACCTGGAACCGTGGCGCGCGAATTCCTATGACCTCTCGCTCGAGCACTACCTGGGCAAGGGCAGCTACGTGTCGGCCGCCTACTTCTTCAAGGACCTGAAGAGCTACATCTATAATCAGCAGCGCGAGTACGATTACACGGGCTTCCCGAATTCGAGCGCGGTGATCCCGCTGCAGAACATCGGCACGATCAACCAGCCGGCCAACGGGCAGGGCGGCTTCGTGCGCGGCATCGAGCTGACCGCGTCGCTGCAGTTCGGCATGCTGTGGCAGCGCCTCGATGGCTTCGGCGTGCAGGCCAGCGCCTCGGGCACCGAGAGCTCGATCCACCCGAACGGTCCGGGCACCACCGAAAAGCTGCCGGGCCTGTCGGGCGTGGTCGGCAACCTGACCGCGTTCTACGAGAAGAACGGTTTCTCGGCGCGCGTCAGCGAGCGTTATCGCTCGGCCTACCGCGGCGAGGTGACCGGCTTGTTCGCCCAGCGCGCCTTCAGCCAGATCCTGGCGGAGAAGCAGATCGACGTGCAGGTCGGGTATGAATTCCAGGACGGGCCGTACAAGAACCTGTCCTTCGTGATCCAGGCGAACAACCTGAACAACGAGCCTTACCAGACCAGGCAGGGTAGCCCGTTCGCAAGCGGGGCGTATGCGCCGGAGCGCTACACCACGTATGGGCGGCAGATCCTGGTGGGCGTGAACTATAAATTATAAGAACTTGGGCCCCTGCCTCCGCAGGGGCGACGTAGAGGAGGAGCATATGACGACGAGACGACAGGCGGTGCTGATGTGTGGCGCCGTGATGGGGGCGCTGTGCGCCGGCGGGACCGCGCTGGCGGCATCGAACGCGCAGTGGCAGCTGTACACCACGGCGCAAGGCAGCGGGAAGCAGTTCGCGCAGCAGGCGCTGGCGGCGCCCGTGGCGACCACGCAGCCGATGGAGACCGAGACCGCGGTGTTCGTGGACACGCGGCGCCAGTTCCAGCAGGTGTTCGGCTTCGGCGGCGCCGTCACCGACGCCACCGCCGAGGTGTACGCGAAGCTGACCCCGGCCCAGCAAAAGGCTTTTTTGAAGGCTTACTTCGACCCGCGCCAGGGCCTGGGCTACAGCATCCTGCGCACGACCATCCACAGCTCCGACTTCAGCAGCGCCAGCTACACCTACGTCAAGGATGGCGACCGCACGCTCGACTCCTTCAGCATCGAGCACGACATGAAGTACCGCATCCCGCTGATGCGCCAGTCGCTGGCCGCGGGCGCGTCGTACGGCACCCAGATGCGCGTGTTCGCCTCGCCCTGGAGCGCACCCGCCTGGATGAAGTCGAACGGCAGCATGGTCGGCGGCGGCAGCCTGCTGCCCGAGTACGCCGACACCTGGGCCAACTATATGGTCCGCTTCGTCAAGGCATATGAAAAGGCCGGCATCCCGCTGTGGGGCCTGTCGATCCAGAACGAGCCGATGGCCAAGCAGAAGTGGGAATCGATGATTTTCACGGCCGACCAGGAGACCCGCTTCCTGGGCGAGCACCTCGGCCCGGCCCTGAAGGCGGCGGGGCTGCAGGACAAGAAGGTCATCGTCTGGGACCACAACCGCGACCTGCTGCCGCAGCGCGCCGGCCACATCCTGTCGGACGCCAAGGCGCGCCCCTACATCTGGGGCGTGGGCTACCACTGGTACGAGACCTGGGCCAAGGGCCAGCCGATGCACCGCAACCTGGCCGCCGTGCATGAGGCGTATCCGGATGTGCCGCTGCTGCTGACCGAATCCTCGATCGAGCACTTCGACGCGGCGCAGCTCCAGTCCTGGGCCAACGGCGAGCGTTACGGCAGCGAGATCCTGGCCGACCTGAACGCCGGCTCTTCGGGCTGGGTCGACTGGAACATGCTGCTCGACATGCGCGGCGGCCCGAACCACGTCGGCAACTACTGCTTCGCGCTGCTGCATGCGAGCGATGACGGCCAGTTGATCTTCACGCCCAGCTACGCCTACATGGGCCACTTCACGCGCTGGATCCGTCCGCAGGCGCGCCGCGTCAGCGCCGCGACCAGCCGCAGCACACTGGATGCCACCGCCTTCCGCAACGCGGATGGCACGTTGGCGGTGGTGGTGATGAACAAGTCGGACCAGGCGCAGCGTTATCGGCTGATCGTGGATGGCATGGAGGTGGCGGTGGATATTCCGGCGCATGCGATCCAGACTGCGGTGCGCTGAGCGGGTCGTTAGCTCAAAAACCGTTGTTAGCTCTAAAACCGTCGCCCCTGCGCAGGCAGGGGCCCAAGTTGCACGCGTTATCGAAACGCTGGCAAACTTGGGTCCCCGCCTGCGCGGGGACGACGTTGATCATGTGAGTAGAAATTCTGCTGCACCCGAGTCCCGCTTATATTATGCTTGGCTGCTGAAGGCATAAGAGAACAACAACAGGGGACAGCAAGTGTCAACGATCAAGGACGTAGCCCGCCTGGCCGGCGTCGGCCTCGGCACCGCCTCGCGCGTGGTGCGCGGCAAGGGCTCGGTGTCGCAGGCCAAGCTGGAGCGCGTCAGGAAGGCGATCGACACGCTCGGCTACCGCCCGTCGCACGCGGCGCGCTCGCTGCTGTACGGGACCAGCCGCATGATCGGGGTCTACGTCCCGCTGCTGTCGGGCACCTTCTACACCTCGCTGCTGCAGGTGATCGACACCGAACTGCGTGGCGCCGGCCTGCACATGATGGTCGCCTTCGGCGTCAGCCGCGAGGAGGCGCGGCGCCAGGCGGTGGAGGGCGTCGGCTTCCTGGTCGAACGCGGCTGCGACGGCGTGATCGTCCTCACCAATCCCCTCGAGGAAGAAGACCTGGCCGCGCTCGGCGCCAAGCGCGAGCGCGTGGTCGTGCTGAACCACAGCTTCGACAGCATCGCGCAGCAGTGCTTCACGGTCGACCACCGCCTGGGCGGCAAGCTGGCCGCGCGCGCGCTGCTCGACCACGCCCACCGCGACATCGCCGTCATCGCCGGCCCGGCCACGGTGGCCGACAACATCGACCGCATCGACGGCTTCCTGCGCGAGCTGGAAGGCGCCGGCATCGACACCGGCGCGCTGTGGATGGCCGAGCGCGACTTTTCTTCAAGCGGCGGCTGGTCCGCGGCCCGGGAACTGGTCGAATCCGGCCGCCGTTTCAGCGCCGTGTTCTGCGCCAACGACGAGATGGCGCTGGGCGCGCTGTCCTACTTCCACGAAGCCGGTATCCGCGTGCCGCAGGACGTCTCGGTGATCGGCTACGACGATGCGCCCAGCGTCGCCTATTCGGCGCCGCGCCTGACCTCGGTGCACATCCCGTGGCGTGAGATGACGCGAAATGGCGTCGCCGAGCTGCTGAACCTGTGCTACGGGATGCAAAAGCCCGTCACGCGCACCTTCCCGGTCAGCGTCAGCCTGCGCGCCTCGCTGGCGCGACGTGCCGCCGCATAGCGGTCCGCCCGAATCGCCTCACTCCGCCCGCGCATCGTAGGCCTGCTGGGCGTCCCCGATACGCTCCCCATGCTCGCTGGCCCACGCCACCAGCGCCACGAACGGTTCCTGCAAGGTGCGCCCCAGCGGCGTGATCGAATATTCGACGGCGACCTGCGACGAGGCGATCACCTTGCGGTTGACCAGGCCGTTGCGCTCCAGCCGGCGCAAGGCTTCGGTGAGCGCCTTGTGGGTGATCGGATCGAGGCGCCGCTTGATGGCGTTGAAGCGCGAGGGCTGCGTGCACAACACGGTCAGGATCAGGACCGACCACTTGTTGGCGATCTGCTCGAGGACGGGACGCGTGCTGCTGATCGCGGCGATCGTAGGGTCGATATCCAGGGGCATGCGGTTTCCTTTCATATATCTGGGATAGACATGGTGCGTAATTGACACCAAATATACGAAATGTATCATCGGCCGTCCAGACAATCTGAAAGGAAAACCCATGTTGAAGCTCGAAGGTAAAACGGCGCTGGTCACCGGCGGCGGCAGCGGCATCGGCCTGGCGGTCGCGCGGCGCTTCGCCGAAGAGGGGGCGCACGTGTTCATCACCGGCCGGCGCCAGGACCAGCTCGACGCGGCGCTGGCATCGATCGCCGGACGGGTCGAGGCGATCCAGGGCGACGTCACCGCCAGCGGCGACCTGGCGCGCCTGTTCGACACGATCAAGGCGAAGACGCCGGCGCTGGACATCCTGGTGACCTCGTCCGGCGTGTCGGAATTCGCCACGCTGGAGACGACGACGGAAGCGCATTTTGACCGCGCCTTCGATCTCAACGTGCGCGGCATGGTGTTCACCGTGCAGCATGCGATCCGGCAGATGCCGCAGGGCGGCGCCATCGTGCTGATCGGCTCGATCGCGGGCGCGATCGGCAATCCCGGCTACGGCACCTATTCGGCCACCAAGGCGGCGGTGCGTTCGTATGCGCGCACCTGGACCGTTGAACTGGCCGAACGCGGCATCCGGGTCAACACGCTCAGTCCGGGACCGATCGATACGCCGATGTTCGACCAGGCCAGCGACGAGGTGCGCGCGGCCCTGACCGCCCGCATCCCGTTCAAGCGCCTGGGCCACCCGGACGAAGTGGCCCAGGCCGCACTCTTCCTCGCTTCCAGCGACAGCGCCTACGTCGCCGGTGCCGAATTGTTCATCGACGGCGGCATGATGGCGTGACGCTCAGGCGGCCACCGTGAAGCGCGCCTTCACATGGCGCGGCTGTTCGATCTCGTCGGCGATGGCCACGGCCAGCGTGCCCACGCTGATGCCGGCCGGCTTGTCGCCCTCCATCAGCAGCTCTTCGCCGCCGAGCCGGTAGGTGGCGCCGCGCTCGCCCGGCGCCAGCATCGCGGGCGGGCTGAGGAAGGTCCAGTCCAGCGTGGTGTTGGCGCGCAGCTGGCCCAGGAAGTCGCGCGCCGCCCGCGCGCCCGGCACGATGTTGGGTGGGACGTGGTCGGTGAATGCGGGCGTGTCGACCAGCTGCACGCCCGGCGCCACGAACAGGCTGCCGGCGCCGCCCACCACCAGCAGGCGGCGCACGCCGGCGGCTTCGACGCCGCGCACGGTGGCCGCGCTGCCGGCCATGAAGCGCTCGTACAGGTCGGGGTCGTCCCAGCCCGGATTGAAGGCGGAGATGACGGCGTCCATGCCGGCGACCGCGCCGGCGACCTGCGCGTTGTCGCTGACGTCGCAGGCCAGCGCGCGCAGGTGCGGATGCGTGGGCAACCGGGCCGGGTTGCGCACCAGGGCGGTGACCTCGTGGCCGCGTTCGAGCAGCTCGTTCAGGACAGGGGCGCCGACGAAACCGGTGGCGCCGATCAGGGCAATCTTCATGGATATCTCCAGGTGGTTGGACAGTGCATCCATGCTAGTTTGTTCCCGCGCTTCAAGTAAGAGGCTAGAATCGCAAGCACCTTGAAGCGGAACTTCAGAATGGATGATCTGAGATCGATGGCCGTGTTCGCGGAAACGGTGGATGCCGGTTCCATGAGCGCGGCCGCGCGCCGCCTCGGCATGAGCCCGTCGGCCGTGAGCCAGACGATCCGCACGCTCGAAGAAGGCGCTGGCGTGGTGCTGCTGCACCGCTCGACGCGCAAGCTGAGACTGACCGAGGCGGGCGAGCGCTACTACCCGCACTGCAAGCGCGTGACCGAGGCGGCGCGCGCCGGCGCCGACGCCCTGCAGCTGGCGCGCGACGCGCCCGACGGCGAACTGCGCCTGTCGGCGCCGGTCGGCTTTGCCGGCCACATCGCGCCGGCGCTGGCGCCCCTGCTGGCGGACGCGCCGCAATTGCGCCTGCGGCTGCTGCTCGACGACGCGATGATCGACCTGATCGACGCCCGCATCGACCTGGCGCTGCGGGTCGGGACCTTGCCCGATTCGGACTGGGTGGCGCGGCCGCTGTGCGAGCTGGCGACCATCCTGTGCGCGGCGCCCGCCTACCTGGCGCGGCACGGCGTGCCGGCGGCGGCGCAGGACCTGGCCGGGCACCAGTGGCTGTCGCTGGCGCGCGCGGACACGCGGTCCTCGTTCCAGGCCGTGCCCCTGATGCTCGATTTGATGGCGGCCGACGGTGCGCGCCAGCGGATCGAAGTCCATGCCAGGATCGCCAGCAACAACCAGGTCGCGCTGCAGCAGATGTGCGAGCAGGGCCTGGGCATCGTGCGCGCGGCGCGTGCCGACGTGGCGCAGGCGCTGCGCCAGGGCGCGCTGGTGCAGGTGCTGCCGGCCTGGCGCGTGGCGCCGCTGCCGGTATGGGCGCTGACGCCGCGGCGCGAGGGCGAGGCGGCCAAGGTGCGCGCGGCGCTCGACGCCCTGCGGCGCTATTTCGCGTCGCTGCCCGGCGAATGACGTTAACAATCGCGCGCTTTTACCGTGCTGCGGCGGCCGCGGTGATGTTATGTTATTGGCACGTCGTCTTGACGAACATAGGAGGAGGGGAGCAATGAAAGGTGCAGGCGGAACCAGTGGCGGTGCGGGCCAGTTTTTTCTCGGCCTGGTGCTGATGTGCGGCGGCTTCTATCTGCTGCTGAATTCGGTGGTGGTGAGTTCCACCTTCGGGATGGGGGCGCGCCTGTTCGGCATCGGCGGCTATGGCGTGACGGGCGGGATGATCCTGATCCCGCTGGTGATCGGCATTGTCATGATCTTCTATAACGCCCGCAATGCCCTGGGCTGGCTGCTGGCGGTCGGCGCGTTCGGCGCCATGGTGTTCGGCGTGATTTCCTCGGTCAGCATGAACCTGCGCACGATGTCGGCCTTCGAGCTGCTGTGCATCCTGGCGCTGGCCTTCGGCGGCCTCGGGCTGTTCCTGCGCTCGCTGCGCGGCCAGGCCGCGCAGGAAGATGCCGAGGCGCGCCGCTTGCGGTCCTAGCTCACTGCGCCCAGTAGTCCAGCACCAGCGCCTTGGCCACGACCGGGCCCAGCGTGGCCACGAAGGCCTGGTGCGCCGGATGCGGCAGGTAGGCGTCGCGGTCTTCGGCGCTGGCGAAGGTCAGGGTGAAGCAGTGGGTGAAGCCGTCGTTCAGGCCTTCCGGGCTGACGTTGGTGCCCCATTCGTAGGCGACGATGCCGGGAATCGCCGACGGCAGTTTGGCGAAGCCGTCGACGAGGGACTGGACCTGTTCGGCGCTGGCCTCGTCCTTGAAGGCGAACAGGACGACGTGGCGCAGGGTAGTGGACGTGTTGGTCATGGCGTATCGGGTCGATAAAGAAAACCTTATCTTACCGCCTGGCCGGCAGCCTCGCTCGGCAGCTGCAAATCCGCCGCAAAGGCGAGATCCTTCTGCGCCTCCAGCGCCGCCAGCCGCTCTTTGAGCGCGGTGCGGATCGAGGCGTAGGCGCCGGCGCCCAGCGTGATGCGGCGCGGCGCCGGCACCTGGTCCGCCGAATCGATCATGATGGCGGCCATCTTGTGCGCATCCCCGGTCAGCGTGAAGCTGCCATCGGCGATCCCGCGCCGCACCGCGCCGGCCGGCGTAGCGGCGTAGTCGTCCAGTGCCGGCGCGACGTCCAGGCCGGATGCGAAGCCGGTCGCGGTCGGCCCCGGCTCGGCCAGCGTGAAGTCGATGCCGAACGGCGCCACCTCTTGCGCCACCGATTCGACGAAGCCTTCGATGCCCCACTTGGTCGCGTGGTAGATGCTGAAGTTCGGGTAGGCCATCTGCCCGCCTTCGGACGAGACCTGGATCACGCGGCCGCCGCCTTGCCGGCGCAGGTGGGGCAGGGCGGCGCGGACCAGCTGGATCGAGCCGACCAGGTTGGTGTCGACCTGGCGCCGGAGCTGCGCGTCCGACACTTCTTCCGCCGCGCCGAACAGGCCGTAGGCGGCATTGCTGACGACCACGTCGATGCGGCCCAGTTCCGCGAATGCGCGGTTCAACACGTCGTGGATGGCGGCATCGTCGGTGACGTCGAGCCGGGCGATCCACAGCTGCTGCGGATAGCGTTCGCGCAGGTCGTCGAGTGCCGCCGGCGTGCGCAGGGTGGCGGCCACGCGCTCGCCGCGCGCCAGCAGTTGTTCGGTCATGAGGCGGCCGAAGCCGCTCGAGGTGCCGGTGATGAACCAGGTGCGTTGCATGGTGTTCTCCTGTCGGTGTGTGAATGCGTAGAGACAGGATAGCGGGATCGATTACTGTTATCATCCACCGAATCTTGCATGGATTAGTGAAAATCAGCCAGCTATGAGCCAGCCCGACCTCGATGACATGCGCGCTTTCGTGGCCATCGCGACGCGCCGCAGCTTTCGCCAGGCCGCCGACGAACTCGGCGTATCGCCCTCGACGCTGAGCCACATGATGCGCGTGCTGGAACAAAAGCTGGGCGCGCGGCTGCTGAATCGCACCACCCGCAGCGTGGCGCCGACCGAGGCCGGCGAACTGTTCCTGCGCCGGATCGGACCGCTGCTGCGCGCGCTGGGCGTGGCGCTGGACGAGGTGAGCGGTTCGAACGGGCAGGCCAGCGGCAGCCTGCGCATCAACGCCAGCGAGCCGGTGGCGCGCCTGCTGCTGGAGGACACCGTGCCGGCGTTCCAGGCGCGCCATCCGGACGTGGTGCTGGACCTGTTCGTCGATAACCGCCTGGTCGACATCGTCGCCGACGGTTTCGATGCCGGCATCCGCCTGCTGGAGACGATCCCGCAGGACATGCACGTGGTGCCTTTCGGCGCGCCGGTGCGCTTCCTGCCGCTGGCCGCGCCCGGCTACCTGGCGGCGCAGGGCACGCCGCGCGTCCCCGATGACCTGCACAAGCATCGCTGCATCCACATCCGCATGCAGAGCGGAAAACCGTATCGCTGGGAGTTCGCGCGCCATGGCGAGGTGCTGGCCATCGATCCGCCCGGCTTCCTGACCTTGAACCAGCTGCACCTGATGGTCGAGGCGGCGGCGGCCGGCATGGGCATCGCCTACGTGCCGGAGTTCGCCGCGCGCGCGGCGCTGGCGAGTGGCGCATTGGTGCCGCTGCTGGAGGACTGGTGCCTGGCGCCTTCAGGCATGGGCCTGTACTACCCCGGCCACCGGCACGTGCCGGCGGCGCTGCGCGCCTTCATCGCGGTGCTGCAGGAGCGGCTGCCGCCGTCTTGAGCGCCTCGGCCGGCGGCGGCGGCGGGCGTTTTCCCATCAAATAGTAGTCGAGCGCCTTGCGCGCGATCGGCGCCGCCGAGCCGGCGCCCCAGCCGCCGTTCTCGACCACCAGGGCCAGCGCGATCTTCGGCTTGTCGGCCGGGGCGAAGGCGATGAACAGGCCGTTGTCGCGCAGGTGTTCGGGCGTCATGTTGCGGTTGTACTTGCCGCCCTTCAGGCCCACCACCTGGGCGGTGCCGGTCTTGCCGCCGGCGATGTAGCCGGCGTCGTGGAAAGCCTTGAAGCCCGAGCCGTCCTTGTCGGTGGTCACGCCGACCATCGCGCGCTTGATGAAGTCGATGTTCTGCTGCTTGAGCGGGATGCGGCCGGACGCGGCCGGCACCGTCAGCGAGCGCCCGTGGGTATGGCCGTCCTCGAGCATCTTGACCAGGTGCGGCTTCATCACCACGCCGTCGTTGGCCAGCGTGGACACCGCGTGCGCCAGCTGCAGCATCGTGTAGTTGTTGAAGCCGTTGCCGATCGAGACCGAGATGGTGTCGCCGCCGACCCATTTCTGGGCCGCGCGGTTGCGCTTGAAGCGCTCGCGCTTCCATGCCTGCGAAGGCAGCACGCCGGTCTTTTCGTGTTCGAGGTCGATGCCGGTCGGCGAGCCGAAGCCGAAGGGTTTCATGAAGCCGCTGATGGCGTCGATGCCCATGTCGTTGCCGAGCTGGTAGTAATAGGTATCGCAGGAGACGACGATCGAACGGTACATGTCGACATGGCCGTGCCCCTGCGGCACGTCGTCGTTGAAGCGGTGGCCGCCCAGCATGAAGAAGGCCGGGTCGTTGATCGCCTGTTCGGGGCGGCGCGTGCCCAGTTCCAGCGCGGCCAGCGCCATGAAGGGCTTGAAGGTCGAGCCGGGCGGGTAGGTGCCGGACAGCGGGCGGTTCATCAGCGGGCGGTCGGAGGAGGTGTTCAACTCGGACCAGGACTGGGCGTCGATGCCGTCCACGAACAAATTGGGGTCGAAGCCCGGACGCGAGACGTAGGCCAGCACGTCGCCGGTCTCGGGCTCGATCGCGACCAGGGCGCCGCGCTGGTCCCCGAAGGCCTGTTCGATCACCTTCTGCAGTTCGATGTCGATCGACAGCACCAGGTTGGTGCCCGGCACCGCCGGCGTGCGCGACAGGGTGCGCACCGCGCGCCCGCCGGCCGAGCGCTCGATTTCCTCGTAGCCGGTGTGGCCGTGCAGCTGGCGTTCGTAACTCTTTTCGATGCCTTCCTTGCCGATGTGATCGGTGCCGTTGTAGTTGGACGCGTCTTCGCCCTCGCCGATCACACTGGCTTCTTTCTGGTTGATGCGGCCGATGTAGCCCAGCACGTGCGAGGCGACCTCTTTCATCGGGTACTGGCGCAGCAAACGTGCCTGCACCTCGACGCCGGGGAAGCGGAAGCGCTCGGCGGCGAAGCGAGCGACTTCCTCGTCGGACAGGCGGGTCCGCAGCGGAATGCTGGAATAACTCGGCGCTTCCCCCATCAGCTGCTTGAAGCGCCTGCGGTCCCTGGGGTCGATGGCGACCAGCTTGGACAGTTCATCGATGACGGAATCGGGATTGGCTTCGAGTTTCGAGGGCGTGATCTCGAGCGTGTAGGCGGAATCGTTGGTGGCCAGGACCACGCCGTTGCGGTCCATGATCAGGCCGCGGGTGGGCACGATCGGCACCAGCGCGATGCGGTTGTCCTCGGCCTTGGCCATGTACTGGTTGTGCTTGACGACCTGCAGCCACACCCAGCGGGCGACCAGCAGGCCGAAGCAGATGAGGACGAAGGCCACCATCGCCACCAGGCGCATGCGGAACAGGTGGATCTCGCGATCGCTGTCTTTGAACTCGGTCATGCAGAACTCGGCCGCAAAGCGGGCGAGTATAGCAAACCGGTCAATTTAGAATGTTTCGGATTGTTACCTTGTAATTACTCGGCCGAGCCGCCGACCAGCAGCGCATCGCCATCAATACGCGTGCGGATCAGGCAATCGCGGCCCGTGGCTTTCCCCTGGCGCAGGACCAGGCCGCGCCGCAAGGCCACGCTGAGCGCGCCGGCCGCGACGCCGGTGGCGCTGTCTTCCAGGGTCGCATCCAGATGGTTGAAGTTGCGGCCTTCGTACTCGCCATCCGGGCGGCGGCACCAGGCGTAGATGCCGTTCACGCCGCTGCTTTTTCCCCAGGCGGCGATGGCGGGCAGGTCGGGCTGCAGGGCATGCAGCGCGTCCGGATCCTTGACCTCGACCAGCAGCTTCGGGCTGCCGACCGAGGCGACTTGCGGCTTCGAGACGAGGGTCGTTTCGGATGTGCCCAGCAGCGCTGCGAGCTGTTTTTCATCCAGGCCGGCATCCGGCACCGGCTGGGCCATCAGCCGCACGAAATAATCGGCGCCTTCGCGCGAGAGCGCGAGACGCTGGCCCTTCATCGCCGTCTCCACCGCGATCGCCGCCGGTGCCCCGGGACGCGCGAACAGCACCGCGGCCACGGCCAGGGTCGCGTGCAGGCACAGGGGGCTGCGCATGTGCGGGTAGAAGAAGTCGACCCGGAGGGTGCCGCCGTCTTCGTCGATGAAGACGCAGGTGGTGTTGCGTTCGCGGGCCAGCGCCTGGCGCGCGTCCAGGTCGGGCGCGGCGTGTTCGATCACCAGCGCCGGGTTCCCGCTGCCGGGACGGGCACTGAAGCAGGTCAAGGTATGGACGTGCACGTTTCTCAATTGTCGGGTTCGTAAGTTATACTGTGTTTATATACAGTAGTTTTGGTTTCAAGACTAACCCGGCAATTTTAGCCTTTAATTTCAGCCCTTATCGCAGCGACCCATGCCAACCCATCCGTTACCCGCCGCGCAGGCATTACCAGCTTATGCCGAGCTGTTCTGCCTGTCGAACTTCTCCTTCCTGCAGGGGGCTTCGCACGCGGAGGAACTGGTGGCGCGGGCGGTGCAGCTGAAGTATGCGGCGCTGGCGATCACCGACGAGTGCTCGCTGGCCGGCGTGGTGCGCGCGCATGGGGAAGCCAGGCGCGCCGGATTGCCGCTGCTGATCGGCGCCCACTTCCACTTGGAGGAGCCCGGCGGCGGCCATGCGCTGTCGCTGATCCTGCTGGCGCAAAACCGCAATGGCTACGGCAACCTGGCGGAATTCATCACGCTGGGGCGCACGCGCAGCGAAAAGGGCAGCTACCGGCTGCACCCGGCCGACATCGAGGCGCCGCCGCCAAAGCTGGCCCACCTGCGCGGCATGCCCGATTGCCTGGCGATCCTGCTGCCGGCCTACCCGAGCCACGAGCGCGCCGGCGTGGACCGCCTGCACGCCCAGGCCGCGTGGCTGGCGCGGGTGTTCGCGGGGCGCGCCTGGATCGGCCTGAACCTGCTGCACCGCGCCTTCGACGACGCGCACCGGGCGGCGGTCGAGGAAGTCGGCTGGCAGCACGGCCTGCCCATCGTCGCACTGGGCCACGTGGTCATGCACCTGCGTTCGCGCAAACCCTTGCAGGACACGCTGTCCGCCATCCGCATCGGCAAGCCGGTGGCCGAATGCGGCTACCAGCTGGCGCAGAACGCCGAGCAGCACCTGCGCTCGCGCGTGCGCCTGGCCAACATCTACCCGCGCGCGGCGCTGGCGGAAACCCTGCGCATCGCCGGCCTGTGCAGCTTCTCGCTGGACGAGCTGCGCTATGAATACCCGGACGAGGTGGTCCCGCCCGGCCACACGGCCGCCAGCCACCTGCGCAGCGAAACCTATATCGGCGCGCACCGGCGCTTCCGCGAAGGCATCCCGGCCAAGGTGCAGGGGCAGATCGAGCATGAACTGGCGCTGATCGCCGAGATGCGCTACGAGCACTACTTCCTCACCGTCTACGACATCGTGCGCTTCGCCCGCTCGCAACACATCCTGTGCCAGGGCCGCGGCTCGGCCGCCAATTCGGCGGTGTGCTACTGCCTGGGCATCACCGAGGTCGATCCGGCGCGGGGGAACCTGCTGTTCGAGCGCTTCATCTCGCGGGAGCGCAACGAGCCGCCCGACATCGACGTCGACTTCGAACACCAGCGCCGCGAAGAGGTCATCCAGTACATCTACGGCAAATACGGCCGCACCCGGGCGGCGCTGGCGGCGGTGGTCATCAGTTACCGCCCCAAGAGCGCGCTGCGCGACAGCGGCCGCGCGCTGGGCATCGACCTCGCCATCGTCGACAAGGTCTGCAAGCAGCACCACTGGTTCGACGGCAAGGCCGACCTGCTCAATCGCCTGGCCGAGAGCGGGCTCGACCCGGAAGCGCCGCTGTCGCAGCAGTGGGCGTCATTGGCCCAGCGCCTGCTCGGCTTCCCGCGCCACCTGTCCCAGCACCCGGGCGGCTTCGTGATGGCGCGCGGCCAGCTGTCGCGCCTGGTGCCGATCGAGAACGCGACCATGGAAGAGCGCAGCGTGATCCAGTGGGACAAGGACGACCTCGAGGAACTGGGGCTCATGAAAGTGGACGTGCTGGCGCTGGGCATGCTGTCGATGCTGCGGCGCGGCCTGGAACTGGTCGGCCAGCGCCGCGGCACCGTGTTCGAGATGCAGGACATCCCGCACGACGACCGCGCCACCTACGCCATGATCTGCCGGGCCGATACCGTCGGCGTGTTCCAGATCGAGTCGCGCGCGCAGATGAGCATGCTGCCGCGCATGAAGCCGCGCGAATTCTACGACCTCGTTATCGAGGTGGCCATCGTGCGGCCCGGACCGATCCAGGGCGGCATGGTGCATCCCTACCTGAAGCGGCGCGAACAAAAGGAAAGCGTCACCTACCCGAGCCCGGACATGGAAAAGGCGCTGAAGCGCACGCTGGGCGTGCCGATCTTCCAGGAGCAGGTGATGCAGGTGGCGATCCTGGCCGCAGGCTTCACGCCCGGCGAAGCGGACCAGTTGCGCCGGGCGATGGCGGCCTGGAAGCGCAAGGGCGGGCTGGAGCGCTACTACGAACGCATCGTCGGCGGCATGCTGAAGAACGGCTACGACATCGCCTTCGCCGAGCAGATCTTCAGCCAGATCCAGGGCTTCGGCGAATACGGTTTTCCCGAGTCGCACGCGGCCAGCTTCGCGCTGCTCGCCTATGCCAGCTCCTGGCTCAAGTGCCACGAGCCGGCCGCCTTCCTGTGCGCGCTGCTGAACAGCCAGCCGATGGGCTTCTACAGCCCGTCGCAGCTGGTGCAGGATGCGCGCCGCCACGGCATCGAGGTGCGCCCGGCCGACGTCATGGTGAGCGGCTGGGATTGCGTGCTGGAAGAGCTGGACCCTGCATTGGACGATCCGGCGCGCGTCCAGCCCGCGGTGCGCCTGGGCCTGCGCGTGCTGCGCGGACTCAGCCAGGAAGCGGCCGAGCGCATCGAGGTGGCGCGCGCGATCCGGCCCTTCGCCGGCGTGCCGGACCTGGCGCGCCGCGCCCACCTGGACCGCGCCGATTTGCAGGTGCTGGCCGGCGCCAACGCGCTGGCAGCGCTTGCCGGGCACCGGCGCCAGGCGCTGTGGGAAGCGGTGGGCGCGGTGCCGGACCGCGACCTGCTGCGTCCGACGGAGCCGGTCGAGGAGACGCCGCTGCTGGCGGCGCCGAGCGAAGGCCAGGACATCGTCGGCGACTACCGTGCCCAGGGCCTGACGCTGGGCCGCCATCCGCTGGCGCTGCTGCGCGCCCAGCTGCTGGCCAAGCGCTTCATCCCGGCCGAGGTCTTGCATGATTTCCAGAACGGCCAGCTGGCGCGCGCCTGCGGCATCGTCACCGTGCGCCAGCGTCCGGGCACGGCCAAGGGCGTGCTGTTCCTGACGCTGGAAGACGAGACCGGCAACGTCAACGTGATCGTCTGGCCGACGCTGGTCGAGCAGCAGCGGCGCGAGGTGCTGAATGCGCCGCTGCTGGGGGTGTACGGGGTGTGGCAGAAGGAGGGGGAGGTGCGCCACCTGGTGGCCAAGCGGCTGGTGGACATGTCGCACCTGCTGGGGAAGCTGGATACGCGGAGCCGGGATTTTTGTTAGGTAATGGGAGGTGCAGCGTGTGCTTGTCTCCATTATTACGTTGGCAGAAGCACGTCGTTCCGGCATTGCCGGAAACGACTCTCTGCGAAAGCGAAATAGTGCCCCGGCACTATTTCCCCAAGTTGCGTGCGTTTCGATAGCGTCAAGAGAACTTGGGTCCCTGCCTGCGCAGGGACGACGTAATGAGGTTAACTTAAAACTCTTCCCAATCCCCAGCCATCACCGGCTCGCGCTTGTCCGCCTTGCCCGTGATGGCCTTCGGCGCCGGCGCCGCCTTGCGCGCCACGGCCGGACGTGCCGCCGCTGCGGCCCGTGCAGCCGGAGCAGCCGGAACAGCAGTCACCGGCCTGGCGGCCGGTGCGGCCACGCTGTGCGCCCGATCCAGCCTGAACACGCTGACCACCTCGGCCAGCTTGCCGGCCTGGTCCTGCATCGAGGCGGCGGCGGCGGCCGCTTCCTCGACCAGCGCCGCGTTCTGCTGGGTCACCTGGTCCATCTGGCCGATGGCCTGGTTGACCTGCTCGATGCCGCCGGTCTGTTCCTGGCTGGCGCTGGTGATCTCGGCCATGATGTCGGTCACGCGGCGGATGCTGGTGACGACCTGTTCCATCGTGGTGCCGGCCTGGTCCACCAGCTTGGCGCCGGCGTCGACGTTGGCGACCGAGGCCGTGATCAGTTCCTTGATTTCCTTGGCCGCGGCGGCGGAGCGCTGGGCCAGGTTGCGCACTTCCGAGGCCACGACCGCGAAGCCGCGGCCCTGTTCGCCGGCTCGCGCCGCTTCCACGGCCGCGTTCAGCGCCAGGATGTTGGTCTGGAAGGCGATGCCGTCGATGACGCCGATGATGTCGGCGATGCGGCTGGCCGATTCATGGATCGCGCCCATCGTGGTCACCACGTCGCCGACCACGGCGCCGCCCTGGACCGCCACTTCGGAGGCGGCGATGGCCAGCTGGTTGGCCTGGCGCGCGTTGTCGGCGTTCTGGCGCACGGTCGTGGTCAGTTCTTCCATCGAGGCCGCTGTCTCTTCCAGCGCGCCGGCCTGCTGCTCGGTGCGGCTCGACAGGTCGAGGTTGCCCGCGCTGATCTCGCGCGAGGCGGTGGCGATGGTGTCGGTGCCGCTGCGCACCTGGCCGACGATGCCGACCAGGCTGTCGTTCATGTGGCGCAGGGCGCGCAGCAGGGCGCCGGTTTCGTCCCGGGTCGAGGCTTCGATGCGGTGGGTCAGGTCGCCGCCGGCCACGGTTTCGGCCACGGTCACGGCATCCTGGATCGGACGCACGATGCCGCGGGTGAGCAGCCACGAGAACCAGGCGCCCAGCAGCACGGCGCAGGCGGCCAGGCCCATCAGCAGCTTGGTGCTCCAGACCGCGTTGCCGTCGATGCCGCCGGCGGTGGCGTCCATGCTGGCGCGCTGCATCGTCACCAGGTCCTGCAGCAGGTCCTGGTATTTGGTGGCGGCCGGGGTGAATTCCTTGTCCAGCAGGCGGGCCGCTTCTTCCTCATTGCCGTCGGCCTTGGCCTTGACCGCGCCGTCGCGCGAGGCGCTGTAGGCCTTGCGCTGCTCGAGGATCTTTGCAAACAGTTCCTTTTCCGGACCGCTGGCCGAAATCAGGGGCTCGATCTGCTTGAGCAGTTCGGCGGCCTTCTTGACCGAAGCGGCCGAGTCGTCCTTGAAATAGGCGCCGAGCGAAGGATCGGTGCTCTTGACGATGGCGGCGGTGCGGCGGATCGAGGCGAAGTTCAGGCTGTACCAGTCGGTGATCAAGCGTTCCTTGGCCAGCGGCACGGCCATCATCGCCTTGGTCGATGTCGCGACTTCGGTCAGGCGCAGCGCGCCGACGGCGGCGATCACCACCGTCATCGCCAGGATCAGGGAAAAGCCGAGGCCCAGGCGCTTCCCGATCTTGATGTTTGCAAAAAATCCCATAACGAGTCCTTTTCTTCAGAATTGAGGCGAGCCACGCGTGAAGGAACCTGCTCGGATCGGGGAGCATGGGGCACGGACGAGGGGGCTTGCCGGAAGCGTCGATTGTACCGCTGGCACCTTTCCTTAAGGAATTAAAAGTTCCGTAAAGAAATGTATTTGCAACACTTTTGTAGGTATTATCCGACAGTACACTATGAAGATTGTTAAATTGCACATTGTTGCGTGTGGAATGATCTGTTAGGCTGAAAAAAGCGGTATGCCCCAATGCCTGCCATTTTTTGATTCACCCAAACAAAGTGAAGTCTCGATGAAGCCCTCCAGCATCCTCCGTAATACCCTCCTCGTCGCCGGCCTGATCGGCGGTGCCGCCCAGGCCGCGCAGCTGCCGGCGCCGTTCGCCACCCAGCTGAATGCCAACTACCCGGCCATCGAAACCCTGTACCAGGACCTGCACCGCAATCCGGAAATCGGCTTTGCCGAACACCAGACCGCCGCCAGGCTGGCCAAGCTGGCCAAGGAGCTGGGCTTCGAGGTCACCACCGGCGTCGGCGGCACCGGCGTGGTCGCGATCCTGAAGAACGGCCCCGGCCCGACCGTGATGCTGCGCACCGAGATGGATGCGCTGCCGGTCCAGGAAAAGACCGGCCTGCCGTACGCCAGCAAGGCGACCACCAAGAACGCCGCCGGCGAGACCGTGGCGATGGCGCATGCCTGCGGCCACGACCTGCACATGTCGGCCTGGTACGGTACCGCCAAGCTGATGGCGGACAACCGCAAGGCGTGGAGCGGCACCCTGATGCTGATCGGCCAGCCGTCCGAGGAAACCGTGCACGGCGCGGAAGCGATGCTCAAGGATGGCCTGTTCACGCGCTTCCCGAAGCCCGACTACGCGCTGTCCTTCCACGACGACGCCACCATGCCGTCCGGGACCATCATGTACCACGCCGGCCCGTTCCGCGCGTCGTCGGACGTGGTCAAGATCACCGTGTTCGGCCAGGGCGGCCACGGCGCCGTGCCGCACGAGGCGCGCGATCCGATCGTGATGGCCTCGCGCATCGTGCTGGCGCTGCAGACCCTGGTCTCGCGCGAAAACAATCCGATCGATCCGCTCGTGATCACGGTCGGCAGCATCCACGGCGGCACCGTCGCCAACATCATCCCGGACCAGGTCACGCTGCAGCTGTCGGTGCGCACCTTCAAGCCGGAGGTGCGCAAGCGCGTGTTGGCCAGCATCGCGCGCGAAGCCCGCGGCGAGGCGATCGCCGCCGGCGCGCCGAAGGAGCCGCTGGTGCAGGTCGAGCCGGGCACCGATTCGGTCTACAACGATCCGGAGCTGATCGGGCGCATGGTGAAGACCGTGCAGGGCGCGGTCGGCCCCGAGTGGGTGAAGGAGATGCCGGCCAAGATGACGTCGGAAGACTTCTCGCAGTATGGCCTGCAGCCGGGTGTGAAGGCGGTGCTGCTGCACGTCGGCGCGGTCGACGGCAAGCGCCTGGAAGAGGCGAAGAAGGCCGGCCAGCCGCTGCCGGGCACCCACTCGCCGCAATGGGCGCCGGACTTCAAGCCGACCGTGATCAACACCATCAAGGCGGAAACGGCGATCCTGCTGGATCTGATGGCGCCGAAGAAGTAATAGCTGACCGTAGTCCGCTGCATCAGCACGTCGCCCCTGCCTGCGCAGGGGCGACGGTTTTCAAGCTGCGTTATTCACTCGAACGTCATCATTCACGCCACCAGCCGCGTCCCAAAGTAAGCATGCACTTCCCCCATCCAGCGCTGGTCCGCCATGTCCGGCCAGTGATCCGTGTCGAACCCCGGCGCCGCCTGGATGCGTTCCTTCGATACGTCCATGGTGAAGCGCTTGTGCGCCGGATCCAGCGTCAAGGCCTGCCAGGGCACCGCGAACAGCTTTTCGCCGAGTCCGAGGAAGCGGCTGGTCGACATCACGGCGTAGGCGATCGTGCCCGAGCGCATGTCTACCATGAATTCCTTGATCACACCCAGGTGTTCGTTCTGCAGGTTATGGACATGGTCGCCGATCAGGGTGTTCGCGCCCATCAGCTCCGGGCCCGGCCCCTTGCCGTGCTTGTTCTTGTACATGCCGTAATCGTCGCGTTCCTCATAGGACATATGTCGTCTCTCCTCTCGTTGGAATCGCAAGGATAACCCGAGCCCGGCGGATTTCCGTTCGGGAGCTCACAATCCCGCGGGCAACGAATCACTCGTAATCGCCCTTGCCTTGTTCGAGCTCGGCGACATCGTCCAGCAGCCCGATCCGCTCGTCGGTATCCGGGTGGGTCGAGACGTAGCCCAGCGTGTTGCGCATCCAGCGCGGCAGCTTCGCGGTAGCGGCATCCTGCTGCTTTTCCAGCTTGGCCAGGATGTCGGCGAAATGGTTGACCGACAGGCGGCGGCGGTGCAGCACCTCGATGGCATAGGCATCGGCATCGAGTTCCATCTCACGCGAATAGGCCATCTGCGACAGCACCGCGGGCAGGCCGGCGGCGACTGCGCTGAAGTCGCCGAACAGCGTGGCCGACAGGGCCGCCGTCAGCGAGGAGCGCGCCATCACGCGCACCGTGTGGCGGTGCTCGACGTGGCCGGCCTCGTGGCCCAGCACGGCGATCAGTTCGGCCCTGGCGTCGTCGTCCAGTGCCTGCTTCTCGCCCAGCGCCAGGCGCACCAGGCCATCGGTGACGATGATCGTGCCGTCCGGCAGGGCCAGGGCATTGGCGCCCAGCTGGGGCGAGTCGCGTACCAGCAGGCGCAGCGGCAGGCGTCCCTGCGCCGGCTGGATGGCCGGCAGCAGCGCCTCGATCTCGGCGATGCGCTCCGCGCCCAGGCGCGAAGGGACGATCAGTTTCTGCTTCTCCAGGCTGGCCAGGCCGGCCCGGCCCACGCGCGTGTCGACCGAGGCCGGCAGGCGCGCCGCGACATGCTCGGCGGCCCAGGGCACGCCGCGCAGCCAGGCGGCCGCCAGCAGGGCGACCAGCAGCACCAGGGCGAGCAGGGCGGCCGGCCAGTATTCTTGCCAGCGCACCACGGCGCTCTTGCGGTAGCCCAGCGCCGCCAGCAACTGCTCGCGTCCCTCCCCGGCGGGGATTTCGCAGCTGGCGCCATCGGCGAAGCGCAGCATGGCGGGGGCGGCGGCGAAGGGTTCGGACAGCGCGATGGCGTCCCTGGCATAGCTGCGCTCGAAGGAGGGGGCGCTGACCACCAGGCCGGTGCTGCTCGGGAGCAGGCGCGCCGGATGCAGGCGCGCGCTGCGCCCGTCGAAGAACAATGCGTCGATCATGTGCGTCTCCTTTACCAGGACAGGTCCACGCCGAGGAAATCGGCGACGCCGTCGCCGGTCGCGGCGACCGGGCGGCTGCTTGCGCTGCGGGTGGCTTGCTCGAAGCCGTCCGGCGCGTCGACGTGCAGGTGCTCGACGCGGTAGCGCCAGGTGCGCACCGCGGCGAAGGGGCGGAACAGGCCGAGCGTCAGCAGCGTCAGCAGCACGTTGACGATCTGCAGCTTGAGGTAGCCCCAGACCGTCATCGCGCAGTCGATGCCCACGCCAGGGAAGCTGGTGGCCGACCAGGCCTTGTTGTTCATGCGTACCAGGATGAAGGGGCCGATCAGCAGGCTGTAGGCATAGAACACGAGGAGGGCGCCGAGGAACACGAGCCCGCCCGCCAGCTTGCTCGTGCCGCTGAACGCCATCCCCACCCCCACCAGGATGGCGCAGGCGAGGCCGACGCCCAGGCCGATCAAGAAGGCCTGCAGGTAGGGCATGGCCAGGCTGCCTTTCGACAGCGGGAAGCCGGCGCGCTGGTCGCCATACATCAGGTGCCTGTGCTGGTAACCCTTCATCGCGCCGTGCATCAGCGGCCAGAGCAGGTAGAGCAGGAAGAAGGCGCCCAGCATCCCGGCCTCGCCCGGCGCCAGCGCCACCAGGGCGCTGGGCACGACGAGGATGGCGACCGGCAGCAGGTAGACCAGATAGGCTTGCTTGATGCCGCCGTCGAAGCCGAAGGGCAGGCCGCGGTACCAGGTGTTCGAAAGGCGGAAGCGCAGCGCGGAACGCATCATGAAGGGCAGGCCGGCCAGCAGCAGGCCGACGATCACGGCGCCGGTGACGCGCGAGAAGCCGAAGGCGTAGTGATAGGCGGCCAGCACCGCCACCGCCAGCAGGCGGCCGCGCAGGATGGCTTTTGGATTGCCGCGGAAGTCGAAGCTGGCGCCTGCCAGGTGGGTGTTCCGGTAAAAATACTGGAGCCGGCGCGTCTTGGCCCAGGCCGAGTAGATGCCCAGCGTGGCCACCGTCAGCAGCAGGTTGACGATCCAGATGCGGAAGTACTCGGCGCCGCTGCCGGAGAAGCTCAGGGGCAGCGGGGCGGGGCGCGTACCGGGGTCCGGCAGGGTGCTGGCGAAGGGGGCGCCGTCGGTCTGGGTGTCGTCCATGATCTAGTTGTATGGAAGAAAGATATCAGTGTAGCCACAGCTTTCATTGTTTGGCAATTTTTATAAGAAACAACATGTTGACCGGATGTTGCCATGTTGTATTGAAGAACAATGTGGCCGTTTAAGGTATAATTTCAATTTCCCGCGCGTGCCGTCCGGCACCTTCTGCACAATGACCAAATTTGTATTCGTCACTGGCGGCGTCGTATCTTCCCTGGGCAAGGGAATCGCGGCCGCCTCCCTCGCCGCGATCCTCGAATCGCGCGGTCTCAAAGTCACCATGCTCAAGCTGGACCCGTACATCAACGTGGACCCGGGCACGATGAGCCCGACCCAGCACGGCGAAGTGTTCGTGACCGACGACGGCGCCGAGACCGACCTCGACCTGGGCCACTACGAGCGCTTCATCAGCACCCGCATGAAGAAGGTGAACAACTTCACCACCGGCCAGATCTACGAATCCGTGATCCGCAAGGAACGCCGCGGCGAATACCTCGGCAAGACCGTGCAGGTGATCCCGCACATCACCAACGAGATCCAGGATTACATCCGCCGCGGCGCCGAAGGCGTCGACGTGGCGCTGGTCGAGATCGGCGGCACCGTGGGCGACATCGAATCGCTGCCCTTCCTGGAAGCCGCGCGCCAGCTGTCGCTGCGCTCGGGCCGCAAGTCGACCGCCTTCGTGCACCTGACCCTGGTGCCCTGGATCGCGTCGGCCGGCGAGCTGAAGACCAAGCCGACCCAGCACTCGGTGCAGAAACTGCGTGAGATCGGCATTTCGCCGAACGCGCTGCTGTGCCGCGCCGACCGCCGCATCCCGGACGACGAGCGCGCCAAGATCTCGCTGTTCGCCAACGTCGAAGAGCAGGCCGTGATTTCCGTGTGGGACGTGGACACCATCTACAAGGTGCCGCAGGTGCTGTGCGACCAGGGCCTGGACGACATCATCCTGGAAGCCCTCGGCCTGGAAGCGCCGCCGGCCGACCTGTCGATGTGGACCAAGCTGATCCACACCCTGGAAAACCCGAAGCACGAAGTGACCATCGGCATGGTCGGCAAGTACGTCGACCTGATCGAATCGTACAAGTCCCTGACCGAGGCGCTGCGCCACGCCGGCATCCACACCGAGAGCCGCGTCAACATCGAGTACATCGACTCGGAAGAGATCGAGACCACCGGCTGCGCGCACCTGGCCAAGTACGACGCCATCCTGGTGCCGGGCGGCTTCGGCAAGCGCGGCGTGGAAGGCAAGATCATGGCCGCGCGCTATGCCCGCGAAAACAAGATCCCCTACCTGGGCATCTGCCTGGGCATGCAGGTCGCGCTGATCGAATACGCGCGCCACATGGCCGGCCTGCCGAACGCGAATTCCACCGAGTTCGATCCGGAAA
>Ga0265780_10001502_pt1 | contig 32751 bp, 20 predicted proteins | sample P1T30metagenome_FD_192432 | JGI IMG/M metagenome (GOLD analysis project Ga0265780, IMG submission 192432) | Plant litter microbial communities from East Loma Ridge, Irvine, California - P1 T30 | ecosystem: Environmental > Terrestrial > Plant litter > Unclassified | place: USA: California...
CACATAAAATACAAGCATAAACCTATATTAAACATAATCTCTATGGAGCCCAGTGCTGTACAGCGTAACGCTCTTGATAGTCATACGCCTCAACGTCTTTCGAAGAGAGCCGGCTAGCTCGTCGTTAGAGAGGCCTATCACCCCTAGCCTAGGCTCATCAGAGGACAATGCAACGTCCACCTGTTCGGCCTACCTACTCTCGTAACCATGGAAATGGATACGAGTATAAGGGGCCTGGCCTAGGCTAGCTCACGACGGTTCAGGTCTAAACTGAAGGACTGCCGAAAAAACTAGTTTCTTATTTTAATCTTGATCAATTTAAGTGAACATAATCTTACGTTGCTTTCACTAGGGCTGTGCGCCTTGCCCTTCAGTTTAACTCGGTGACCCATTATGCAAGAGGTACTCGGTCACACAGTAGGCACTCCGTAGAATGCTTCTATTTTATATGCTTCCGATGCTCTGGAATCACTTGTAGTTAATATCTATTTCACTGGCCACTATTTAGCTCTCTTTTCAATCTTTCCCTCGCGGTACTCTTCACTATCGCTCAGCGGCATTTTCAGCTGTGGAGAGAGACCTCCAAATATGTTGTAAGCCATTAAGGGCTCACGATGCACCTTACCAGACCAATCGAAATTGGATACAATTGACGCACTACGGGGCTTTTACCCTCTAAGGCAAGCAGGTATTCAATCCTGTTAGCATGTGCAATTGGGTAAGCAGCTGACCTGCTTTCGCTCACCGCTACTGACAGGTATATGGTTCTAATCTTTAGACCCTACTTGGATGATTCGGTTCAGGTCCTTAATAATTTTAGGTTTTCCTTGAGGCTGTTAAATGTATATTATTTTAACTTTTGGATTTTTACCCCCTCTATGATGCCGCTGGCTAGATCGCCCTACAAGTAACTCTATGGTTCGCCACACACACGTTTAATATATCCTAATGGTACTGTACCTTTAGGCTCTGATCTAGAGTAGTACTGACCTAAGCCATCTCAACTTGCTTTTGATCTCGTTAATTTACTATACAATCGATAGCTTAGAGATCTTATCTAATCAATGAGGTGTCATTCGCGATTTTTTAACAACTGCGTTATCAAGGACCTATGCCATAACAACTAGCAATCAGTTTAGTTGGTTTGCTATAGGATCAATAGCTTAGTGATCTCATCTAATCAAGAATAATTCAGGTGAGTGTTGTATCATTTCACGGTGTTACTACTGCGTTATTAGTGGTTAATACCATCTCAACTTTCTATCTGTTTAGTTGATCTGCTAGGAAATCAATGATTTGTCAATCTCATATCACCAAGCACTAGTCAGATGTGGGGGGGGTGCTGTGTTATGCTTTACTACATCTAAGCAAGTAGCGATTAGATGAGAGAGGGTCTATTTGTATGCATTTAGGCTATAAGCGGACAATGATACTTACATTAGGTGAGCCATCCATACCTTGACTGTGTATGATCCCTTCTTGTTCTGAGTCGTGAATGAGCTCAGTGAGATAGTGTGGGATTGATCAGTTGTTAGTGATCCTAGAGTCATCGATTGCTTAGTCATCCGTGGACGAGAAGCTTCCTTTGAGAGACGACCAGCAAGATGGACTTGTAGACCAACTAGGCTAGCTGGAAGTCGTAGTCCTTGAGAGTCTTCAAAACTAGTAAGTGGAATCGAGTTATCGATTGGCCCAGCAACACTAACAAGTGAACTCATGACACGGTTAAACGTTTGTCCTTGCAGTTCACGTGATAGGTACTCAGCAAGAATAGTAGCGTCTAGATAAGGAGAAGATAGTCGAACAAATACTAGGTTAACTGGTAGTTGGTATGCCGTTGATAGTTCTGAATGCAGAGCAGTCATAAGGCTAGTCGTTAGTGTAGCTGTACTTGTACGAGCATAGTAGGGTAGATGAACTGTCATCGCACCTGATGCCTCGTTCAGAGGTGAGGCTACTTGAGATGAGTCAGCGCTAAGTGCTAGATTATGAGATGAAAGGGCAAGTGAGGGACGACCCCAGATGAGGTCCTTATGTGCACCAAACGACTTAAGTGTTTGGCGAGTAGCTACAGTAGCAGCGTGCAGATAGGAGTCATCCGTACTGTTTGCCACATATCCGTGTAGCGCTCCTGGTCCAAGATAAAGCTTGTTCATTGGATGTGATTATTAATAGTGTACGACCGACAAAAAAATGAAATTTTTTAAGGTTATCAGATAATATTATCCGGATAGACCTATAGTCCCAAGGGGAGGGATTGAACCACCGTCTTATCGTTATGAGTGATATGCTCTGACCTATTAAGCTACCTTGGGTTTAATTAAAGAAATATAAAATTGCTTACTGTTACCTTTTTTGTGCAAATAAATAAAAGGTTAAGGGACTACAGTGATGCAGTAGCCAGAATCCTGTCTCCTGCAATTAACAGGTGTGCTGATTAGGTCTTGAATACAAGGGTCCAGCAAGGAGCGTTCATTTAAAGACCTACTACTTAATATATTTTTATAGTATAGGCCTATGATTTCTGTGCGTCTGATCCTAACTCCTGTTAGCTACTAAAAGCTTGCTGTAGTTGACACTCTGAGCTTCCAACGTTAAATTAACGATCAGCATTCGACCACTGTGGTCTCTTAATTTAGTTTAGGGGGGACTAATGATTTGGGGCTTAGTGTAGTTGGATAGCGTCCTTTAGGTATGAACATGTAAGAACACAGAACACGTAGCTTTGGATCAGAGAAACGGCTAGTTCTAGACCGATTAGGGCCACGAAGATAGCGAATGGGATTAGAGTAACCACAGCTACAACTAGACCAGCTCCGAATAGCTTAGTTAGGAAAGTAGCAAGGATCTTTAGTAGCGTGTGACCAGCTGTCATGTTACTGAACAGCCGAACACCTAGGCTAGCAGCTCGAGCAAGGTACGAAACAGTTTCGATAAGAACCAGCATAGGCGCTAGTGGCAGAGGAGTTCCTTCTGGTACGAAGAACGAGAAGAAGTGAACACCGTGTAGCCAAAGACCCATGATCGTAACAGCGATGAATACGAACACAGATAGTCCTAGAGCAGCAACACCGCTTGTAGTTACAGTGTACCCGTAAGGGATGTTACCGTTAAGGTTAGCTAGAAGGATGAACATGAATAGAGAGTAGATGAATGGAGTGTAAACTTCGTATCGGCTACCGATTTGGTCTCGGACCATACCTGATAGAGAGGCAACAGCTGATTCGATAGCAAGGCTCCATCGGCTAGGTACTAGTCGGTGGTTGTTGTTACCTACAACGTGTAGTCCAACTACTAGTCCAACTGTTAGTAGACAGTATAGAGTAAGGTTAGTCACTGCTAGAACGAATGAACCAAGTACAGGGATCATGATTGAAAGTAGAGGAACTACTTCGAATTGTTCTAGGGGTGATAGGATAAATAGTGCTGTTTGCATTTTTATTTATTAATTTAGGCCAATTCAAATTATCCACGACAGGTTAGTCGCAAAAAATCATATTTGACTGATTTAAGTATCTGATTTCCTTTTTTTGTTTGTTTGTTTTGTATGAGGGGGACTAAATATAAGTTAAAGGATTAGGCAGCTCCCCACCAGTAGACAGCAAGGTATAGTCCTAGCCAAACTACGTCAACGAACCAGTTATTATTCCAATATTTGGTCCAACACCCTTCGGTATTGTGAAGACTGTATATTGCAGAAACTTGTTTCTACTTTAGATGCCAGTCGTTGATCGAGCTACAATGTAGTACGATGCTGATAGTCACTGAGCAAAGTGATCAGCAGAAAGCTAAAATGAGAAGGCACTAATTGAAATGCCAGTATAGGATAGCAGCTTCTAGCCCAACGTGGTGCGTAGCTGTTAGGTGGTACATAGCAAGTCGAGCTAGACCAACTACTAGGAATAGAGTACCAACTAGAACGTGTAGTCCGTGAGTACCTGTAGATGCGTAGAATGTTGATCCGTAAGCACCGTCAGCCATAGTGAATCCAGCTACTGAGTATTCGTACCCTTGTAGAGCTGTGAATACGATAGCTAGAACAACAGTTAGAACTAGTCCAAGTAGAGCAGCTGATCGTCCTCGGTTGAACAGAGCGTGGTGACCGTAAGTAACCGTAGCACCGCTGCTAACTAGTAGAAGAGTGTTCAGTAGAGGGATAGCTAGAGGTGAAAGGGCAGTAACACCGGCAGGTGGCCATTGTGTACCCAGTTCAACTGTAGGTGCAAGTGAAGAGTGGAAGTCATCTGATTAAAGCTCAAAAGCCAGTAGCTCTCACCACTGAATAGACTATGTCTTAGTTAGACTCTGCAATATCACAGAGTTGTAAACCGGAAAAAATTAGTCGTTAAACACTAGTATTGAGTAGTGCTTTGATGAGGCATAATAACCTAATCTAAATTGTATTCCAGCGTAGGCTCAATGCTGAAGCCCAGAAAACAGCAAGGAAGACACAAGCTTCAGTTACGATGAACAGAGCAACCCCAAGTGATAGGTTGTGTTGTACGATCTTAGTGTGGTGTCCTAGGTAAGTACCTTCTCGAACACAGTCAGCCCACCATAGAGTCATGGCAGCAACTGTGCTTAGCATTCCTAGAACTAGCATAACACCAGCTCCTTGGATACCTGTGAAGTAAAGAGCAGCTGATGATAGCATAGATAGAACCGCACCTGAAGTAAGGATAGGCCAAGGTGACTCAAGAGTCAGGTGATGAGGGTGAGACTGGAAAGAGCTACGTAGGCTCAGAAGTAGACTCGCAATAGAGCTAGATGTGTGTTGTTGAGTCATTTTGCTTTTTTGTTATTTTATTATTACTCAAGGGGCATCAATCTGCCGGATAATGTTGCACGAATTTGGCTAAAGCCTGTACATTTAAAAGCTGAGCTGTTATGCTGTATTGCAGACCTATACCATCTCAATGGGTGGTCCAGGGTTGGCTCGTCTTATCCGCTCCAACATAATACCTGCAATACGAGAGACCTATGCATTCCAGTTAAGGGGGTGTAGTGGCTCATGTAGAATATAGATTAAGATCGTAACAGTACAGGAACAGTTCGTTCTAGAGGCCTCGCTTCTCCACGGTATCTTATAAATATCCGTTTTCTACATCCCTCACAGACCGCAAGTCCATCGCGCTTTATTCGGTCTAGGGCTTAATATATAAATCTGAATGCTAGCTTCACTATTTGCTGTACTGGAGGTTCTTGCCGTCCTAGTACCAGTCCTACTGGCTGTAGCCTTCATGACCATCATCGAACGTAAGGTTCTAGCTGCGATGCAACGTCGAGTTGGACCTAACTCCGTTGGTGTTTATGGTGTACTACAACCGTTAAGCAAGCGGTTCAACATAAATGGGTTAGTATGCTAGAAAACCCTTTTTTGGTGTAACTAGCAGGGTATTCTAACCCTCAACGACTATCTGCCCCACACAGCAAAAAATTTTAACAGAATTCCTGTGATGATATAGTCTTACGTCTCTGTTGCGGACGCTCTAAAGCTCGTGATGAAGGAAACAGTTGTACCTGCTGCTTCTAACTCCGGGCTATTCTACCTTGCCCCTGTTATCACCCTAGTCTTTGCACTTATGGGTTGGGCTGTTATGCCTTTCGGTCCAGGTGCTGCTCTTGCTGACCTTGAACTAGGGGTGCTGTACAGCCTAGCTGTCTCATCTATTGGTGTGTACGGTGTTCTACTTGCTGGTTGGTCGGCTAACGAAGCATATGCCCTAGTTGGTGGTCTACGTAGCACAGCTCAAATGGTCTCATACGAACTTGTTCTGGGATCAGCTGTTCTAGCTGTTCTGCTGATGGCCGGTACACTGAACATGACTGGTATTGTTGAAGCACAAGTGCCTATGTGGTACTGTGTTCCACTTGCACCTATGTTCATGCTATTCATCATTTCTGTTCTAGCTGAAACGAACCGTACTCCATTTGACCTACCGGAAGCTGAATCTGAACTAGTTGCTGGATTCATGACTGAACACAGTGCTATGCCGTTTGTTCTCTTCTTCCTGGGTGAATACTGTTCAATCGTTCTGATGAGCGCACTATCTGCTACACTGTTCCTTGGAGGTTGGGCAATGCCTGAGCTACTAGTTAACAACACAGTTCTATCTCTAAGTGCTATTGTTCTAGCTCTTAAGACGTGTGCAGGGTGTTTCGGTTTCGTATGGTTCCGAGCTACCCTCCCTCGAATGCGATTTGACCAACTTCTATCTTTCTGCTGGACTGGTATGCTTCCACCAACGATTGCTCTACTGCTGCTAGTACCTAGCATCATGGTTGCATTCGATATCATCCCATCATAGACCCCCTCAGGAGCTAAAAGGAGGAGTGTACAGGTGAAAGTCCAGTTGGCAGGACGTTCGCTTTGGGTGCGAGAGGCCGCTGGTTCGAGTCCAGCTCACCTGATAAGTACCTAACCCTTTCTAGTTGACAAATCTAGACCCTAGCTGACCAATCTCACTTTTAATCCTTTAGGTCTGCCCGGTACCCTCAGACACAGTTCGCGGGGGTTAAATTAATAAGAAAATGGTCTTTGTCTAAGGTAAGTTGAGATGGTATAACATTAAGAGAGCTCGAGGGGAGTTGAACCCCTGCATTCAGAGTTGCAGTCCGAACGTGAGGCCGCTCAACAAGCTCCCTCTTAGCGACTAATATTAATCAGGATCTAAAAGAGAGCGTCAGTCATTCACTTTCAATGCTACGCTACCGGGCTCGAGCTGCTGTACTGAACGATATCTTAGACTACTGATTCAGTCGAAATATCTATTTGATCTTTTGATCTTATTTTGTCTCGTATAAGGCATTTCTGTCCTTAAGTCCATTTGTTGGGCTAAGTACGCCTTTATTTTTTCCCGCACACCCCCGCGAACTACGTCAGGGGGTGGCGGGCTCATTTATGTCTCTTTGACTCAAATCTAAATCAATGACTCTGTCACTAGTCCTGTTTCTGGTTGGAACACTTGGTTTTGCACTTAACCGACGTAGTCTACTAATGCTTCTGATCAGTATTGAACTTATGCTTCTTGCTGTAACGCTACTTCTTCTAACTACTGCCAACACACAAGCTGATTCTATGGGGATGACTTTCGGTATCATTGTTATTGCTACCGCAGGAGCTGAAAGTGCCATTGGTCTCGGTATCCTAGTAGCCTACTACCGCCTACGAGGTACTCTAAGTCTAACACCTTCACCTCGATGTACCTAGCCCTCCTTATCCTTCCTTTCCTAGGCTCAGCTGCTGCTGGTCTACGAGGACGTGCTCTCGGTAGCACAGGATCACAACTGGTTGCTACTATTTGTCTGATCTCGTCTACTGTTCTAGCTCTGGTTGCTTTCTACGAAGTTGCTCTTTGTCGATCACCTGTTACTATCGTTGTAGCTGACTGGCTACAAGTAGGAGCAATGCAATCACAATGGGCCTTCTCATTTGATGACCTAACTGTTGCTATGCTTCTACCTGTACTTTGTGTATCCAGCGCGGTTCACGTATACAGTATGTCTTATATGTCTGAAGACCCACACACTCCTCGGTTCTTCAGCTACCTATCCCTATTCACTGGTAGCATGGCTCTGCTTGTAACAGCGGACTCTTATCCACTAATGTTCATGGGATGGGAACTGATCGGGGTAGCTTCATACCTACTGATTGGTTTCTGGCTTACACGGGTACAAGCTCAAAAGGCTGCTGTTAAGGCTATGACGGTTAACCGTGTAGGTGACACATCACTTAGCATCGGTTTCTTCCTTGCTCTATGGGCCTTTGGTAGTCTAGACTACTCTACTGTACTAAGCGTTGCTCCTCTCCTTAACGAAACAGTACTAACTGTGATCGGACTTCTATTCCTTGGAGGTGCGATGAGTAAGAGTGCTCAACTGCCACTACACACATGGCTTGCAGATGACTTGCGTCTGTTGTACTCAATCTTGCTAGGATTAACACTAATTCAAATTAGCAGCAAATAGTATTATTTGTCCAACGATCTCAATAGCACAGCAGTCACCTGACTGCTCTGACAAGATCTGATACATGTCGATAGGCATGTTCCTGTAAAGGATTAAACGATATGGCGATGGAAGGGCCGACACCTGTTTCTGCTCTTATTCACGCTGCTACACTAGTTACTGCTGGGGTATACCTTATGCTACGATCGTCTCCTCTCCTAGAATACGGACCAACTGCTCTTGTAGTGACGGCCTGGCTAGGAGCAGCAACTGCTGCATACGCTGCCTCTTGTGGTCTACTAGTATCTGACCTAAAGCGAGTCATCGCCTTCAGTACATGTAGCCAACTAGGTTACATGATGATGGCTGTAGGACTTAGCATGTTCAACGTAGGTCTATTCCACCTTGTCACGCACGCGTGTTTCAAGGCGCTACTATTCCTGGCTGCTGGGAGTGTTATCCACGCGATGGCTGACCAACAAGACCTACGACGACTAGGTGGTCTAGCTCAACTGATGCCATTCACATACGCTGCTATGCTGATTGGATCACTATCACTAATGGCTCTACCTGGTCTAACAGGATACTACAGTAAGGATCACCTGCTTGAACTGGCAATCGGTACTTACACCCTAAACGGATCTGTAGTCTACTGGGCTGGTACACTATCAGCTGGTCTAACTGCCTTCTACTCTCTACGACTGCTCGCTCTAGTATTCTTCGGGAACGTGAACGGTAGCCGTAATTCATACGACCACGTCCATGAAGCTCCATTCATCCTTGGTGCTCCTCTTGTATTCCTAGCTGTTCTATCGATCCTATTCGGTTACCTAGCTAAGGACCTATGGCTTGGGATGGGTACTGACTACCTGAGCGCTGCACTGCCTCAACACCCAGACCATCTTTCTCTAGTTGAAGCTGAATTCGCACTTTCAACTATCTACAAGCAACTACCACTTATCTTCACTCTGATGGGTGCATTCACTGCTGTACTGCTGTACGGACCTGGAATGCGACTGGCTGTAAGTCTGACATCTACGTCACTTAGCCGATCACTATACGGGTTCATCAACGGTCAATGGCGATGGAACGCGGCTGTAACAGGACTAGTTATCAACCCTCTAATGGGTCTAGGATTCATTGCCTCTAAGGTACTAGACCGTGGGCTGATCGAAACAGTTGGTCCATACGGACTAGCTACTGTTCTACCATCAGTTGGTCGTTCAATCGCTAGCTACGACACTTCAGTTGTAACAAGCTACGCTCTGTACATCCTAATTGGTTTCCTATCTGTAGTTCTACTACTTGTTGCCCCTTATGTTCTACCTGGTGTACCTTCAGTGTCTAGCCCTGACGTATCTCTACTACTGATTATTGTAGCTGCCCTAGGTATGCTACCTGCAATCAGCAAGTCGAGCTCATAATCCTCTCCTTCCCCCTCTATTTAGTCCCCTGTCATCATTACTGATCAATAGCATCTCAACTGGCTGTGTTACAAGTAAGTGCTACCGGTTAGTTAGATCTCTCTACTGAGTTGCTGCGACTGTTATCATCGGTATTTTTTACCATATTAATTAACATTCTATTTGTTAGGCTTAACGAGTAGGATCAGCAAAACCAAGTAGGACTACACTTCTTTAGCAAGGGCGTCAACAGCAAACACTGTCATCATCTTAAGTATATGCCATATCAATTAACAGTGTGAGCTAGTTTTGTTTTAGGTAAAGCAGTATCTAATCCTAGTGAGGCATGCCACAACACTTCCTAACCTACCAGTCTTATAGGTAGTCAAACGTGGGTCACTAGGTTTAGGACCTATAAGTACAGATAAAATATAACTCAAACTGTACAACGAACCGTGTTCTAGTGACACACAAGTCGACATTAATTTGTCTAGGCCTTTTATCATCTTGGATGGTTTAGAAAAGGATAAGGAAGCGCTTCATCGTGGCGCACCATGAAGGGTCTCTAGGCGTCTTACACATGCAAGCTAGTGCTTTAGTTTTTACGGGAACAGAGCAGCCTCACGGTCAGTAGCACTGTGGTATGTTTGTTTTGGACATTGTAAATCAATGATAATACGGCTAGCCGTTCAAAGACTAACGTCACCAATGCATCAACCCAGTCCCTAACAGCCACGCTTATTTAGGCAAGCTACGACGGGTAGGAAATAGTGATAGCTATATATCCGACACTGGCCACCCAGGGTACAATTGTACGCAGCAGTGGAGCATCCTTGGCAATGCACCGTTTGTGATTTCTTATTAAATAGGAAATTATATAGGTGTGACCAGGTGACCTAGAGTAGAAGAGTGGTTACTACGGCTCTTCTCGTTTATTTATTGCTATAATGACGCAATAAATAGCAAGCCCTGTCTAACCTCTGTGCCAGCAGTCGCGGTAAGACAGAAAGGGCAACCCTTATGGAGTTGAATGGGCGTACAGGGCACGCAGCTCGCCATAATTATATGGCTTGAGGTACCGCGAAGTGTTAATAAGATTTAGCTGAGAGCTGAGATTCTCTGACGCTTGAAGGTAGTCCTGATAGTAACACTTTGTGTATCTGACGGTCAGGTGCGAAAGCTAGGATACCGACGCAGAGTAGAGCCTGCTTAGCCCTAGCTGTAAACTATAGGAACCATAATGGACTAATTAACGACCATTATAAGGCTAACGCCTGAGTTCCTCGCCTGTATGGTATAGCCGCAAGGCTGACACACTAACGATGAGACCGCTGGTGAGCACACGGGTGCGGGGCATGCTGTTTAATCAGACAGCACGCTTAACAACTTACCATTCCTTGCATGTTTATTTTAATTTATTACAATAATCACAGGTGTTGCATGGCCGTCGTCAGTTCGTGATCGTGAGTCGTCCGGTTGATTCCACACAACGAACGCAATCCCCGTTTCTTGTATTTCTAGGTTTAATCATCTGATTAGATTTGGGTGCGCAAGAAATTATTTTCTTAAAAGGAAATAGTTAGGGGACTATGACAGGCCGTCATGGCCCTTATGGAATGGGCTACAGGCGTGCCACAAGAGCTGTTGTAACGGAGCGTGTATATTACCACTCATCCTAATCGCAGCTAGCATCCGGATCGCGCACTGACACTCGTGCGCGTGAAGGCGGAGTCCCGAGTAATCGCCCATTAGTACGGGGCGGTGAACTTTACTCTCACCGGGGTACTAACCGCTCGTCACGGGCTTGTAAGCGAGCAGTAGTAACGTAGGGCTATCATTTATTAAATTATACAACAGAGAATTTCTGATTCGTTGGTATCGTAAGATTCGTATAATAACTAATGTTTAATAAAGATGACTACCGAGCTAGGCTTGCTGACTGGTCTGAAGTCGAACCAAGGTAGCCGTAGGGGAACCTGCGGCTGATTAATAACACATATTTTTTGAAAATAGTCCCCAAATATATACTTTAAGTCTAGTCTTAATTGTGAGTAGTTAATCCTACATCATACTAGGGATCAGTCTCGATGGCTCAGTTGGTTAGAGCAGCTGAGTGAAGTTCAGCAGGCCGTGGTTCGATTCCACGTTGAGACAATTAAAAAGGCTGAAAACCTTATACCATATCAAAGACAGGGTACCCCTAATTGGTAAGGGAGCTGGTTGTAACCCAGCCGGGTTTATACCCACTGCAAGTTCGAGTCCTGCCTCTGTCATATCACTAAGTAAATCACAATTACCTTAGGTTGTAAAGGGGAGATTGGACTAACCATGAAGCCATGACCAATAGGGTAGTGGTAGCCCCCCTCGTTTTGGTCGAGGTTGCCTGCGTTCGAATCGCGGTTGGTCAGCATAAATCATATAATCTCACAAATTAAGTTAACTGATAGTCCAATCTGTATACTAAAGCGGTTAGCTCAGTGGTAGAGCGACTGGCTCTTAACCAGGAGGCCGTGAGTTCGAACCTCACCCCGCTTAAAACATAAACTAGTCAGTTCAACTCTGTAATCGGTCAACTGATCAGCTAGCCTACTCCTGTCTGCAGCATCTCATCTCAATCAACTGTTATTGTCTAGTTGATTGAGATCAGCATCTAACAAGCACTAACAGTTCGTATTTTAGCCTATTGAGATTAGCCTTACTACAACTTAACGACCATGCTACCCATTAGCGCCTCGCGTACTACTTATATTGTACAATGAAAAGCGCTCCCTTACCCCCTTTGGGGGTTAGTAAACCAAACTACAGCTGGACGATATATTCTTATATATATGGGCCTAATACTCACTAGTAGGACTGCTCACTGAGATGGCATTAACCTAAGGTGTCTTTAGTCTCCCCTCAGCCTAGATTTAATACTAAGCCCAGATGGGACCAAGTAAAGGAACCTAGACTAGGTACCTAAGTCGAATATTAATTAAAATGGTATAGAGCTAAGGTAGCCTTATGCTCTTAAAAATGAAATTTTTTTAGAGGTTGTCCTCGTACGATCTTAACGGATACTGACGCTCCCACTTCATCTGTCCTCTCTTCTCGTATGATTATAGGGGGTAGCCGGCTCGAACGGCTGCTAGCGCTGTGTAAGAACGCTGACCTAACCACTAGTCGAACCCCCCTTTCAGTTACCTCTTAGCTCTATCACCTAGACTAAGTTATCGTGATTTAAAGCAGACAGGGACACGTGGACTCGAACCACGGCTGAAGGTTTTGGAGACCTTAGTACTACCGCTATACGATATCCCTTGTGACCATCAATAGAGAACGAAATCCCAATTAGCCTTGTCATCATGGATCTGTAGCTTGGGTCACCCCGCAGAATCGAACTGCGATCTCTCCATCCACAGAGGAGCGCTCTACCGCTGAGCTAGGACAACCTGTAAGTTAGTTAGTTTTCAATTTAACCCGCGCACCCCCGCGAACTGCGTCAGGGGAGCCGGGCAGATTTAATATTAATTTATATGCCCATCTATAATTTACAGATGAGCCTGTCCACGTGTGGGTTCGAACCACAGTCTCAGGTTTACAAGACCCGCATTGGACCACTCAACTACGCGGACTGGAAAAAATTTATTTTTTTAAATATGACTCATGTCAATTAATAAATAGTATAACGCTACTGGGACTTGAACCCAGTCTTCCTGTGTGAAGGACAGGCGTGCTACCCCTACACTATAGCGTCAGTGATTGGTCTAACTAGCTTAGACCTAATTTAGATTCACTATTCGTTAATCCTGTTTAAGAAATCATGAGTATGAGCGGGGCCAGGATTCGAACCTAGATCTACAACTAATGAGGCTGGTATGTTCCGCAGATTACACTACCCCGCTTGACTACTCCTTTCCTTTAGCATCCTATTCTTATGGGGCTAAGACATCGTTAAAGATAGGATTCAGTTGGTTAAATCGATTAACTTAAATCGGACGCGGCGCGAGTCGAACACGCAAGTGGTTATCCCACGTACAGCTAGCAACCGTACTCACCTCACCATAGCTGTGCACGTCCTGTAATCTCGATCTAACTCTACTGTCCTTATATGACCTGTTTAAATGATAGTTCAACCTTTTTAACTCGACACACTCTTGACCAGTCACTAGCGTTCAGTAGGATGAGCTCGCTACGCTCTTGACCAACTATTAGCGTTCTGCTGGACCATTTTCTAGCCTTACACGTTCTTAACCAACTCATCACATCCTGCTGGACCATGGTTCTACTGACCAGCTATCTGTACTTTGTTGGATTTGTTATTTGATAGAGCGTTGATATTAACGGACATGAAGCGATTCGAACGCTTGGTGGTTTGACGCCACGTCGAGGTTCAAGCTCGATGCCTTAGACCACTAGGCTACACGTCCCTTCTCTGTTAGGGGTCTATCGGCTAACGCAAAAAAAAATTAATTTAAGAGTTAGACTAGAGCTTTGAAACGTAGACTCGGCTCACGATCAGTTGTAGGAAAGGAGGTAGTAGGTAAACTGATACAACGTACACTAGAACGGCTAGAGCTAGTAGAACAGATACAGCTTGGTTAAGGAAGAAGAAAGGTAGTGCTTGAGGCATTAGATCTTGTTATTGTATATGATCGTGATAGGCATACCATTATCACAGGAAATAGAGATTTTGATTGATTAAGTGAAAAGGAAGAGGGGACTAGCATCCATGTGCTGCAATATGTTCGACTGTACTTAGTCCTAAAACGAATTAGGATTGTACAGGGATCATGTTGAAGGCGTGGAGTGGCGTTGGTGATGGAGTACACCATTCAAGAGTAGTGCTGTGTGACGTGTTAGTCACGAATGACTTGTTATCCACGAAGAACGCAGGCACTGCCCAAGCGTTGTCGGCTACCTTTCGGTCGCTTACTAGCATGTCGTATACAGTGTATAGGAATAGCACTGTAGCACCTACACTGATGAATGAACCTACAGATGATACGTAGTTCCAACCAGCATAGGCGTCCGGGTAGTCAGGGATCCGTCGTGGCATCAATGTATTAATGAATAGTATTTCTGCAACTTGCGTTACAGTTGAGACTCTATCTCCACACCAACTCAGTCGCATATAAGTTGGAGTGCGCGGGCTTAAGGGTTTATAACCCGAGTCGTTGAACGGTCGAATAGACCGCCTAGGGTAGCGATCGTGTCGCGTCCCATAGAGTTACCGCGTATCAAGGCATAGTTTTTACCTTGTAGACCTAGGAAGTGTTGGGGCATGAACGTAGTGTTAACACCAATGAACAGAGTCCAGAAGTGAGCTGACGCTAGTCGTTCGTCATATGCAAGTCCAAAGAACTTAGGTGACCAGTAGTAGAACCCAGCGAAGATGCTGAATACAGCACCCATTGACAGTACATAGTGGAAGTGAGCAACCACGTAGTATGTGTCGTGCATCGCAACGTCCATGCTCGCGTTAGCAAGAACCACACCAGTCAGCCCACCAATAGTGAACAGACCAATGAATCCTAGAGCGAATAGCATAGGAGCTGTTAGTCGGAGAGATCCACCAAAGGCCGTCGCAAGCCATGAGAAGACCTTAATACCTGTTGGAACAGCAATGATCATAGAGGCCGCTGTGAAGTAAGCCCGTGTGTCAACGTCCATCCCAACTGCGTACATGTGGTGCCAATTTAATTTTCAGCTATTAGCTACTGTTCCATTCGGAGCAGTGTTGACCATGTCTTGCGGTTAATGACCCCTTTCGTGTCTTACCTGTGTTATTGATTGCTGCACACTTGGCTCGAAGTGACGCTTCATCCCGTACCATTCCAGCATCATACTCACGACGCAGTTCTAGCCAGCGTGCAAGAGCTCCAGCCTTCTTGGATCGTAGCGGGTGGGCAGTGAAGTAGGACTCGATCGCAGGAAGGACCATTGGACCGAGTGTCATCCGATACATGTCAACACCCGAACGAGCAGCTACGGCTGTAGGATTGGCACCGAACAGAACAGCGATATGAACTAGGATATCATAAATACGCTTTTGGTCTAGCAGAAACGCAAAGTCCAGGTCGTACTTAACGATACCAGTCACTAGGCTAGTATAGAGGCCTACCCGAGCTGAAAAGCAACCCTCTGCGTCAACAAAGCCTGCAATCCAGCTGTTAAGCAGGGATGGAAGAGGAGTAATGCAAAGATGGGCTACTCCGTAGATACCGCACCATACAGAAACCTGTGCTGCACGATAAGGCAGGACCACGTTACCATTGAAAAGAGCAAGGAGCAGGAGGAGTGATTGCTTGTCACTCACGGTCCAACGCCAGTACCCACCAGGGATAGACTTAATGTGGCCCATTCCGCCTAGAAGGGCTTGCAGGTATTGTAGCACTGCTAGCTCCTTCTGCGTAACCATAAAGTAGCCTCGTCGCTGTCCGTGCGTTGAGATAGAGCCGTCACCTTCAATAAAACCAATGGCCCATAGAAGCTCATTGGTTGAGGCAGTACAGATGTAGCCTGCTGCATTGCAGGCTACACGAAAGGGGTCGAGGTTGAAACCGCGTTCTGAATTGGTCGATGGACCGCCGGAGTACCATCGAAGTAGACCGACGGCTGCGGATAGACAGTTCATATTGAATGTGTGCTGTCCGCAATTAAGAGCATTTGTAGTAGGAGCCAGTTGACTCCAAACGATGAATCCAAGGATACCGATTGAAGCGATAGCGTACACCATACCTAGGTACATTTTTGTTTTGTGAGACTGTGTCTTTTACTGCTTTTGCGCCTCATAGTTGTTCCAAGCTGCCTTGAACGACGCTACTGCTTGTCCCTTGGGAGAAGACAGGGGAGCCGAGAAAGACCCTTGACTCGTTAGGCTATAAAATAGCGATACGAGCATAAGCCGATTTTGCTTCGCGGAGCGACATGGGTGCATGGAACTATAGTCACTAACTAGCTTGAGTACGTCAGCCTTACGATGGATTGACCACTTAAAAGCAGAACAATCAGCGTTTGCAGCATATACAACACCACCGTACACAGAAGCAAGGAGGTCAAGTAGATAACGATCGCGCTGGGACACCGTGATGAACAGCTGCCGGCTATTCCAATTAGCGTAAACACTACCATCGCTGTCGAGTAGTCCAGAGAGATAGCCGTTTAGGTATGTAAGAGGAGCAGCTGGAATGAAAGTAATACCATAAACTGAACACAGTGTCTTCATCTGACCGATGCGCACTGGGTTATGAATAAGGCCATTCAGGTGAGACAGTACTATCATAATACCATGGATGTTATGGAGCCGGTAGCGATACGCGTTCCCATTTGAGACAGCGAGTACACTACCACCATACCAGCCCTGAATGATTTGAAGACAAAGGATGTCCCGTGTCTCAACAGTAATTTCAAGTGAGCCATAGCGACCATTTGCTAGACCAAAGTACCCGTCACCGTCAATGAGTCCAGCAAGCCACTGACGATCCGAAAGAGAGGGCATAGAAGAGGATGAGGCGAGAGTAGTAACACCACGTACAGTCATTGAGATGCTTAGGAGAGCCGAGCTGAGCTGAGCTACCCCTGAGGGCATCTGCACGTAAGACCCTATAAACGGGAAGATGTGCCCTATTTCAGCCAGTAGGCAGTGAGCTACCAGACCGACGAGAATAAGGTTAATCCCAAGTATCCATTCGTGCATATAGTGATGTGCACAAGAGGGGCTCCAGAGGGGCCCCTGTGGGCCACCGGTAGGACCAAAGACTGGCTTTCCTGAGAATGTAGCCATAACATGGCTAATCATTCCGAATCCTGGGATGATCATCAGGTACACTTCAGGGTGTCCGAAGAACCAGAATAGGGGTTGGTATAGTACTGGGTCACCACCTCCGGCAGGGTCGAAGAAGGCTGTGTTGAAGTTACGGTCCGTCAGGATCATTGTCAGAGCACCAGCTAGTACTGGGATACATAGGATAATGATAACTGATTGAGATAGCATAGCCCAAACAAATAGTGGAGCCTTGTGCAGCCCTTGTCCAGGTGCTCGCATGTTCACTAGAGTAGTAATAATGTTAATACCCCGATTTGATTAAAGGTCACCAGCCCGCTGTCACTCACATAGCAGCGTAGACTCTATCTTCCGTGATTTACGTCACGTTAGGGTATTTATGAGTCGTTAAAGTAGCAGTAAATCGAATTTTGATAGCTACCTTATGCTTTGTTTGATTAGACGTTTGCATGAATGAGACCCTAAGTAAGGGCAATTGTATTACCCAGTAGAGATGAGATACCTGATAGGTGTAGGCTAAAGACAGCAAGGTCAACAGACCCACCGCTGTGCGATTGCACACCAGTTAGAGGCATGTACATAGTCCAACCGCTCAGTATCGTTATGCACCTATGTGCTACGGTGACACTTATCACCGCCTAGATCCTAGCTTGCCATTAAATTAGGCAGCGTGGAGGATCGTTGACCGTCATTCCAATTTTACGGTGCTCATGCTGTGTCTTAATTAAATCACAGGTACGAGCAGATATACGCATTGATATGTTTAAAAACATAATGGGCAGGGTACCCATTCCTTGTTCGACGAATACACTTGAAAGGATAAGTACGATCGCAGGAGGTAGTAGCCAGAAGCTAATGTTGTTCAGACGAGGGAACGCCATCACTGATATTATAGGTCGTGACCAAGCTTCGGTTTCGCAAAGCGTTAGACTGTGTCAGACACCTTAAGTTGGTGATCAGCATTGCAGTCGTTGAACCATACAAGAAATAATGGTCTCTACAGAAAAAATATTAGGTCGTAGAGGTTGAGCGGTTAGAGTTCGGATAGGGTTAGTCCGGAGCACCTACAAGAACAGGAGCCATGTAGTTAGCGAATCCGGCCATACTTGGCCGTTTAGATGATCGCCTCTAAGGCCGCATAACCCTTACGGGTATGACAAGACTGTGGCATCGTTAGACTTTAACGATCAATTACAGTCGTTGAATGAAAAATCTTTCACTGCTACTTATCCTACTGTGGGGTAAGAGGATTCTGTTGCAAAGATTAGAAATCTAGAGGAGGCATAAGCATAACCACCATGAAGTACTTAGTTGTTATTGTCAGAAAGACACAGTATATCGCTATATTGAACAGACTGGATCTTACCTTATAAGGATGAGCTAAACAGTCGTTGAATATCCGACCCAACGTAGGGTAGGATACTGCTGAGTTAAGCAAGAAAACTCATTTCAGCATGAGGGCTACAAAGATGATGATCTAATTTAAATCATCATGATACCGTGAGTAGTAGCGACAACGTTGTAGAGTTGGTGGTTACCGGCAAGGAACTGGTTACCAGGGGCGGCCAGTTCAAGTCGGATTAGAATACTGAATGCTGTTCCTAGCAGTCCAGTAAACACACTAAAAATAAGGTACAGGGTACCGATATCCTTAGCGTTGGTAGAGTAGAGCCAACGCGTAAACATTAAATAAAAATTAAATTAGAAGTGATTGGCACACTTAGTTAAAGACGGCGGTTAGGACGGATATTAATAAATTAAGATCAGTAATGAAACAACGGAAAATTAGATTTCACGTGTGCAGTAGATACTGCTCTCGATTATTTTCTTAGACCTAGAGATCTAGAAACAACAGTTGACGGCTATAGTCTAACTGCTTTATGCGGCATCTGAGTAAACAGATGTACATATGGGTTATTTTTTTATGCGGGTATTGACAAGTATTTACAGGAGTGAGATAGGCCAGAGCGACCAGTCGTCCTGTACCTTTAGATCCTAAATCTGATTTCTGAATCTGAGATAAAATTAAACAGGCTGATCAGACTTAGTCTGGTTGGGTTTTTTGGGATGGCATACTGCACTAATAATAAGAGTATGTGCTAATGAATACTAATCTCAACTTACCTGCTAGCACTAGGATGTGATAAGGTCAATACATATCACATTGATGATGACAGTTTACTCTGCTTAGTCTAATCCTAACTTCTCTGATTGCATTAGATCTACTGATTGCCATTACACCCCTGGTAAGGGGTAGAGATGCGATAGATATAACAAGATAGTAATAGCAACTGACTTATCGACCCAAAAAAAGAGACTGATTGGTCTCTTGATGAAGCTATGTATTAATGAGACGATAGAGCAAAGGAAGAAAGTGATACGCAGTCGACGGGGTTCGAACCCGCTCCCACTACGTTGACAACGTAGGACACTACCATTATGCTACGACTGCACTACTCATTTACAATATCCCTGTCTTAATACTTATGCCTCATCAGTGCTCTATACCATATTAATTAACTTTTTCACACTTAGTGCTATTAGGCAAGTTGGAATCAGCATAATTAGTATGGGCTACTAGGATGAGGGGGACTAAGATTGAATAGAGATAGATTAAGAAACAGTGTAGAGTACGCTAGTAACAGCGGCTTCAATACCGTCCATTAGGATAGCAGGTACAACACCTAGTAGTAGAGTAAGAAGTACAAGAGGTAGTAGAACAGCTAGTTCACGTCGAGTAAGATCAACTGTGTAAGCTAGGTGAGGACCGTAGCTACCAGCAACTAGTCGACCGAATAGCCAGATACTGTAACAGGCAGATAGAACGATACCTGTTGATCCAAGTACACCTGCTACTACTGATTGTCCTAGAACACCAGATAGACATAGGAATTCACCCACCCAGTTCATTGAGAGAGGTACACCCATGTTAGCACATGTCATCAGGAAGAAGACAAGACTGAACAGAGGCATAACACTAGCCAGTCCTCGGTAGTAACGGATTGATCGGCTATGGTATCGGTCGTACAGTACACCACCTACTAGCATGAATAGAGCTGGAGATACCAGTCCGTGTGCAAGTGATAGGAATACAGCACCAGTGATACCAACCATGCTGTTTGAGAATAGACCAAGTACTACAACCGCCATGTGGCTGACTGATGAGTAAGCAACTAGAGCCTTGAAGTCAGATTGTCGTAGAGTAGCAAGACTTGAGTAAACTAGACTAACAACGGCTACTGTTTGGACTAGAGGACCGTAGTAGTTACAAGCGTCAGGTAGAATAGGAAGCATAACTCGTAGAACACCGTAAGTGGCAAGCTTAAGCACTGTACCAGCTAGGACCATAGATCCAGCAAGAGGAGCGTCAGCGTGAGCACGTGGTAGCCATACGTGTACTGGTACTAGAGGAGTCTTAATTGCAAGAGCAATCGCGAAACATACCCAAAGTACTCGTTGTACGGCAGGATCTAGGCTGATCGTGTGTAGGATAGCTAGGTCTGTTGTACCTGTGCTAGCGTATAGACCAACAATAGCAAGTAGCATGAATAGCGATCCTCCTAGTGTGTATAGGAATAGAAGCATAGCTGAACGTACTCGAGTAGGTGATCCACCCCAAATACCAACTGTGAAGAACAGAGGGATAAGGACAGCTTCGAATGATACGTAGAACATAAGTAGGTCTAGTAGACTGAACACAGCTAGTAGTAGACCACAAGTTAGTAGTTGGAACACGTTGAAAAGACGAACACTGTGGCTAACGTTGCTCCATGAAGCAAGTAGACAAATAGGTGTAAGTAGACCAGTTAGTAGAACATAGTAAACGCTAAGACCGTCTAGTCCAAGTTGAGCTGTACCAAATCCAACTGGTGCGTAATAGACTAGTTGGAATCCTGGTGTACAAGGGTCATATTGTAGCCAAAGGTAGAAACAAAGTCCACAAGTAACAAGACTGACTGATAGTGATACCAGCTTAACTTGTTCTGCTAGCTTAGCAGTGTGGTCCTTCAGAGGTAGCAGTACTAGTGCACCCATCAGAGGAACAAGAATTGTGATTGCAAGCATTTAATTTATTAATTTTAAAGAACCTAGGCAGAAAGAGTTTTAAGTTTACTGCTCATTTAGGTCATAATTAACCAGATGAGGTAGTATAAGGCAGCTCAATACTAACTTAACAGATAAAAATGAGATTGAGCTAAAGTAAATTGAGATAACATAGCGCTGCTATATAGTGATAGATATATTATAAAAGATAGATAGATCTCACGTACCGCTATCACCAACTCAGATGCGCGAAGGTTAGATCAAATGAGCACTCACTCTCAGGCTATAAAGTTAGCCAACAAAGGATCACAACATTCCTCCTGTTAAGGGGGGTAGAGATGGATAACCTTAGCGCTCCAAAAACATTGAGTGGACCACTTAAGCAAAATAAACTAGCCAACCTTTTCATCAGTGGATCCTATTGATAAGATGGTATATCTTTAAGCCTGCTCGATACTAGCTTAACAGATCAGAGTCATCTAAGGTAAATTAAGACGGTATAACACTGTCATATAGTGGGACATATATTCCTAATGAATACGCTAGAAGGCTGTTATCTAATGAGCATTAGCTACCGTACACTTAGTCTAACGTACCGCGATCACCAACTCAGATGCGTTAGGGTGAGATCAAATGAGCACCTCATTACAGGCTATAAGGTTAGCCAAACAGGGGCCATAATTGAGATGGCTTAGCGCTCTCTACCCCCTTAACAGGGGGTGTATTTTAAGGATTAGGGGGACTAATATGTTTAAACATGGGTAAGTAGAAGGCTAAGCTTGTGATTGGATGAATTCAAGGTACTCCTCGAGCGTGACCGCTTCGATAGCGATAGGCATGAAGGCGTGGTAAACACCGCACAGTTCAGAACATTGTCCGTAGTATGTACCTAGTCGTTGGATCAGAACAGAAGTTTGGTTTAGTCGACCAGGACAGGCGTCAATCTTTAGTCCTAGGGCAGGCACAGCGAAGTCGTGAATAACATCAGCGCCAGTTACAACGATTCGAATATGCGTGTCAACTGGTAGTACCAGTCGGTTGTCAACTTCTAGCAGACGTAGTTGTCCGTCTTCTAGTTCGTCAACAGGAGTCATGTAACTGTCGAAAGCTACGGCTTCTCCGTCGTCGCTCATGAAGTCAGAAAGTTCGTAAGACCAGTACCATTGGTGTCCAACAACCTTCACCGTCATTGATGGGCTGATTACTTCGTCCATAAGGTAAAGTAGCTTGAATGATGGGAAAGCGATAGCCACTAGTACTAGGGCTGGTGTTACTGTCCAAACCACTTCAATAAGAGTACCGTGGTTGGCGTATCGGTGAGAGATAGGAGATCGGCTTTCGCTGAAGGTAGTAACAACAGAAGCCATTACCCATCCTACGGCTACACCAATCACGATTAGGTAGAAGAAGATTGTGTCGTGCAGTTCAGTAATCCCTTCGAATGTTGGGCTTGCACCGTCTTGGAATCCAAGCAGCCATGGCTCGGGAGCGTCACAAGTCGCCATGAAGAAAGACGTTAGTAGGTTAAGCATTAAAAGTTTTTTTTACGTCGTATAGCTAGTCGTGCTGGACACTGGATTAGACCTTGTCCTGCGGCTCTATTAGTATAGAGTTCTGACATGTCCTGGTGAATTAGATAACCTATAAGCGCTAAGGCCTATAGTAAAAAGAACTGATTGAATCGAACAACCATTAAAAAAAAATGAAACAAATTTCTTTAAGAGCATATAAACTCTAAGCGTCCTGCTGTTCCTTATTTACTTAATCTTAGCTCTCCTTTAGAAAGAGCAACTAGAACCAGATGAGACTGAGTTACTAATATTTCCCTAGTAGTGAGTGACTAGTACTCCCTTAAAGTACTATGTAATCAATATCTAGCCTTACTATTAAGATCTAGACAGATCAATATTATCTCAACTAACTATATCAAACGATTAATATGAGGGCTGATGAACACTGTCTTGCAGATCAAACAAGACTGCTAGGGCCTTGTCAAACTGTTATCATTTTAGACCTATACTATTTCAATTAGTGAATTGGGGTTAGATAGGCAAATGTTAAAATAAACTAAACAGTACGCCTTGAATAGATAAACTGGTGAGTACGTCTAGAGGACCACAGATGAGGGGGACTAGTATAGGTAGATTAAATCTAAGATAGTTGGGATGGTGAGGTGTTAGTAGTAACAGATACATGAGTGATAGCACTTCGTTGGTCTGTAATAGCAAGTACACCACTTGCCACTTCAACTACAAATCCAAGAGTAAGGACAAGGAAGAAGACTACTGCTACCCAGAAACCGTATCCTCCTACGTGTCCTAGGCTAGGTGCTAGGGGCATAAGAGTAGCGACTTCAAGGTCAAAGGCTAGGAACAGAACAGCAACTAGATAGAAGCTAATCGTGAACGGAGCTCGTGTTTGACCACGTACTGCATCGTATCCGCACTCGTAAGTAGATACCTTTTCTGTGTCCGGTCGAGTTGTTGCAAGTAGAGCATTAACAAGAAGTAGGATTGCAGCAAGTACGGGAACGATAATGACTAGAGAGTACATAGCTGCCATTATGAGTTGTACAGTGTAAGGGCAAGTAGACGTGTGCCATCGAGTAGTAGGTCAGGTGATGCGTTAAACATAACAATCATCAGTGTCATAACAGAAATTGTGTAGCTATGGATCCAAGAAACAGGTGCTCCAACCATGATCTTCTTTAGAGTTACAGGTGCTCCTGAGTTGTTAGAAGATCCGATTGCTTGACGGGTTGTAAAGTAGTTTTCAGGTAGAGCTACATCGCTGTAAACTGGACCGTTAATACCCTTAATAGCTGATACGTCGAAGTGAGTTGTACGGATAACAGATAGGTAGTAACCAGCACTAATCACACTTGTAATTACCGCTACCACTGCTACAAAGATGTATCCAGTGTTAATAGCTCCGTATAGAACAGCTTGCTTTCCAAAGAACCCTAGTAGAGGCGGTACACCAGCCATAGAGAACAGAACAACAGCTAGACATGCAGAAAGTACAGGTTGAGATGAGAACGAAGCTGATAGCTCAGAAATAAGACCAATGTCAGACACTGGTGCGTTCGTCCCTGCTCCACGTGCTCGTGCGTAGCTCAGTCCAAGAAGAATACTGAATGATAGCAGAGCAGTAAGAGAATATTGGATAAGGTAGAAGATGAATGCAGAAGCAGACTCTTGAGTACAGATGCTAGCGGCTAGTAGTAGGAATCCCATGTGAGAAACAGTAGAGTAAGCAAGTAGACGCTTGATTCGTCGTTGTGCTAGACCAACTACTGTACCAACAACTAGTGATAGAACAGTGCTAACAAGAAGGATTGTAGTCCATACATCGTAGCTACCTCCGTCTAGGGATACTAGAAGAGAACCTGAAATATTAGTAGTTAGAGTAAGGATTAGCATTAGTAGACTGATCTTAGGTAGAACAGCTAGCCAAGTTGTTACGATTGTAGGTACACCGTCATAAACGTCAGGACCCCAATGGTGGTAAGGAGCAGCTGTAACCTTAAATAGTAGACCAGTACTGATTGCTGCGAATCCAAGGATGATGGCCCATTGGTTAGACACAACATCGTTACCAACAGCAAGTAGACTAGCTAGCCCTTCAAGTGAAGTAAGACCAGTTTGGCTGTAGACAAGAGCAAACCCAAGTAGGATAAGGGATGATGATAGTCCACCAAGTAGGAAGTAAAGTAGACCACTGTGAGTGGCTGACTCAGAATCACGGTAAAGAGCAGCAAGTACATAAACTGCGAATGATTGTAGTTCAAGGGCTAGGTAAACAGTGATCATGTCACCGCTTGCCACAAGTAGACAGCCTCCAATTGTTGAAATAAGAGCAAACAGTGGGTATGTAGCAACACGTGGAACAGCAGTCATACCTTGAGTCTTGTAAGGAGCCCAAGGAACAAGAGCAAGTGCACCAAGAACAAGTAGAACAACTTGAGCGATTAGTGCTACACCAGTGACGTCAAGTACACCACTGTAGAGGCTAAGGCCCGTTCCCACACCAGTCCAGCTATATGAGTTGGCGGCCAGCCCAGCAGCTGAGACTAGAGTGAGTGAGGTAACCCGAGTAAGAAGAACAGGAGTAGCATGAACAGAAGGCAGCGCTACGGCTGTAAGAATAATAAATAGAGCTAGGACTAGCATAACCTAATAAAATTAATTTTATATACTTGATAGGGGGGGGTTAAGATTGATTATCAATAAATCAGATTCTCTCTTTTAGGTTCCTACTTATTAACCTTAATTCATCTTAATTAATATTAATACAAGCACCGAGGCTCGAACTCGGACCCTCTCCTTGGAAGGGAGAAACGCTACCGTTACGCCATACTTGTGATCGATAAATCCCTGTACAGTTAGATCAATCAATACTAGACCTAATCCCAGAACAATCAGCGATCCTCTGAGTACTCAAAGTTGAGATCCATCAATACTACTCTATTCATCAACTCAGTTAGAATCCTATCAATACTACTCTATTCATCAACTCAGTTAGAGTCCTATCAATGCATTACAGAAAGATGAAATAGCGATTAACTTATGAGTAAAATGATGCTAGACTGCTTAAATTAAAAAAAAAACAAGAAAACTGCTAAACTGCCAACAAAGGCTAAATCAAGAGGGCCCCATTAAGATGCTAAAAAAATCCATTTTTTTAGCATATCACTCTATTGCCAGTCTAAAAGCGTCCCGCGTATACCAATATGGCAACTAATTCAATTATTGATCTAATTATTTCTTAGATTATTAGGAACCCTTTTTTTCCTCTTTTACCTCCCCTAATCCCCACCGAACCTTCCCCTTTAGGTCAGGTTCAGCGTGGCTTAGCGAATGGGCGTTAAACTCGTTAAAAAGGGGGGTTTAAGTGCACAAACTTAGTTTTAGTAAGGTCTATTAATTGATATAGTTATATAGTAGTGACTATTAGTTGATATAGTTATATATAGTAATGACTACTACTCTATTAAGTTATATATAGTAATGACTACTACACTATATAGAGTAATACTGTAATGATAACTACACTATATAGTTATTGACAGTAATGACTACTAGTTGTAATGAGATTGAGATGAGTAACTACTACATTATTGACTACTTTGCAGTAATGACTACTACACTATTGAGTACTCTAAGTAACTAGCTTAAAACTAAAATCAGTAATGACAACTACACTATTAAGAAGAGTGATAACTAGTAGATAGAGAGCTTAACAGTAATGACAACTACTTAATCAATACAGTAATGACAACTACTCAATTGAGATTGAGAAGAGTGATAACTAGTAGAAAAATAAGATTAGAGCAAGAAAACGTAGCCTTAAAGTCTAAATCAGCCCTAGACGTCGCGGGGACTCTGATAAAAATATGTTTAGGGATGACCTAATAGTAGAGCTAGCTAATCATCAATTACTAATAGTAGAGCTAGCTTTATGGACGAACAATCCTATCCTATCGTGTAGTTTACTAAACAAAGCTATCACAGCCTTACCCTTTTTCTAAAAAAAAAAGAGAGGCAAGAAAGAGGAATGGAAAAACAAAAAAAACAATGGCTGCTGCAAAGTTCATTGGTGCTGGTCTAGCCGCTATCGGTCTATCAGGTGCCGGAGTTGGGATCGGTAACGTATTCGCTGCTCTAATCTCAGGAACAGCTCGAAACCCAAGCGTACGAGGTTAAATCATGTTGTCCTCGACCTTAGCATTCAAATTGCAAGAAAATAATATTATTCTTAGCAGCTGATAGACCTCAGTTCAACGACCACGTATGCTCATGGTTATTATCATGATTGTTATGGTCTTAATCGTATCGGGTGATACGCTGTCAACAATACAACTAATCGTTTTAGCAACTATTCACTTACGCTATTCTTGGATTCGCTCTAGCTGAAGCTACAGGGCTAAAGAAGACATAACCCTGTTCTCAAATATTCAAATTGCTAGAAAATAAATTATCCCTAGCAGCTGAGACAACTCAGTTCAACGACCACATATATGCATTTTACTAACTTAAATGTCTGTCATGGTCTTAATCGTATTGATGGATACGCTGTACACTCCTTTTTTAAAGGAAAACAAATAACAAACTGTATTCGCTCTTATGGTTGCTTTCCTAGTTCTTTACTCATAATAATAACCCTACTCACTCGACTCACGAGTTAGTCCCCTTTTACTAAGATAGATGTGATCAATAATATTTACGATAGATGTGATCAATAATATTTACTTTAGCAGCTAAAGGTAAGAAGTAACGTGAGTGCTGTAATTGGTAGCCAGGCGTGCCTTAGGAGCGCGTGCCGCAAGGCGTGCAGGTTCAAGTCCTGTCTCACGTATCTTAGTTTAGTGATTGATCTAGCAACTAGCGTATACAATCATCAAAACGTATGAGATAAGCCTAAGTTAGCTCGTATACAAAGTAGGATAAACCCGCATTAAACAATCTAAGGTCACCAAATCTAGATCCATGTCTGAATACTAATTTGACAAGCTAGTGAGTCTAAAATAATAAGCATATGAGCAGTCTAAATACTGATTTGCAAGTCTGACCACGAGTGTGTTTGATCTGATCTGAAAATAAACAATATAAGCCTAAGCTGGCTTTTTTTCGTCTACAAACCAAGGATTGATAGTGAGTAGTGATAGTGATAGTGATAGTGAGTAGTGATAGTGATAGTGATAGTGATAGTGAGTAGGATAACACCTGCATTGGACAAACTAAAGCACCAAATCTAGATCAATATATGAATACTAGTTTGACAAGCTAGTGAGTCTAAAGGATAAGTATCTGACCAGTCTAAGTACCAGAGAGAGGTCCAGCAAGACTAACTATTGGTAAACGTATACGATAGACCTAAGCTAGCTCGACTACTCACACTCATTTAACCCTTACCCTCTAAGGGGGTTAGAGCAATAGCGAGTAGGATAATAACAGCGTCAGAGCAACCTAAGGGAACCAGATAAGGTCCAACTAGACTGACCATCAATAAAATTTTAAGAGCGCAAGCGAGTAGATAATTAAAGACTAGCAATGAGCAACCTAAAGCACCGAGTAGTGTTGAGTTGATGAGTTGAACTCGACCTTTCTTTTTTTAAGATAAAGAGTAGTCACGCATTTTCAAAGGCAACCCAAGCTCGTTTAATCAAATGGACCGCCTTTAAGTAAAAGACAAAGTGAGACAATGGATCAACGATTAAAAAAAATGAAATTTTTTCTAGTCTTCCGGGTCTATCAACGCTTTAGGGACCAAGAGACGGCATAATAATAAAAAATGAGGTCGAACTGGGTTTATTTTAGATCGTTGACCTAACAAAATAAAGGCAGAGCGTATGCAAAATTGAATTGAAAAAAAATACACTTGGGAGGCTAAGAGCTTCATAGTCACACCAAGTGACTCGGGAAGCTGCACACAGCCTCCCCTTCGCTGCTACTTGGTGTCGACAGGAGCCTGTAGCTTTTTATGGGTCACTGGTACGGTGACTTCCTTTTTTTAATCGGATAAAATTAAAAAAAGGGAATAAGAAGCTGCAAAAAAGGGCTCAAGAACAAAAATGAAAAAAAAAGAAGGCGCAATTACTTTATTTCTTATCAAACAGCATCCTTCCACCTGGATAAGAAAATCTCGTTATGAGAGCTAAGACAACGTGAGTAAAAATTCCTTTTTCTAGTGCGCCGAGATTAGAAATGCGGCTTTTCAACACCTGGCCGGATTCGAACCAACAACCAATCGTGCCGAAAACGAAGACTCTGACCATTGAGCTACAGGTGCTGCTTTTTATTCTTGCTTCTCTCTCCTTTAGATCCCCCTCTCACACTCTACCCCTTCCCAGTTCGACCTCAACCTTTAATGCTTTAACTGATCACTTCAATTTAACCTCATTTATTGGTCACTAATCAGTTTTTGTTTTCAACTAACTGTCTTGTTCTAGCTGTTTGATCACTTAGCGTTATGCCATATTTTTGCATCAATGCGCAACTTTTTTAGTGTTTGACCTTTAATGATCTATCTATCCGTTCTATTTAGATAGATCTAAGTCAGAATAAAAAAAAATGCATTCCACGTTATCTTAGATCGATCGCAGACGTTTACATCCGCAACTCTTGTAGTGTTTGACCTTTAATCTTTATGTGTTCTCAACTCTGTTCAGCCCGGGTCGTTGGTCAGGTCCCGATTAAAGCTCTAACCTTTAATGCTTAAGAATTCTCAACTTTGTTTGCAAGAGCTGTCAGTCAGGAGACCTGGTCCCTTTTTGGGTGCTGTTTGATCACTTAACGTTATAGCATACGTTTTGATGAATGCTGAACTTTTTTAGTGTTTGACCTTTAGTGCTTTATCTATCCGTTCTATTTAGATAGATTTAAGTCAGGAGTACTGGTCCTTTGTTGGATTATGCGATCACTTAGCCTTATGCCATAATTTTACCAGTGATTTGTGGTCTGTCTAACCTTACTTGCTATTCAGGATTCTCAGCTCGTTCTGGTTTAGGACTCGTAGTTTGATGACTACTCGTCAGCCTTGCGTAGTCTTAGATCTATCCCATACGTTTACTTGTGATTTGATATTTTAGGTCTGGCCTCTTAGGAGTACTTGGTCTGTCAACTCTGTTTGATCTGAGTTGCAAGTTAGATTACCAGATCGTTCTAGTTTAGGATTCGTAGTTATGCGTAGTCTTAGCCTTAACCCATAATTTTACAGAACTGCTCTTGAGTAGAGTATCGTATACGTTCTATTTACTATTAGTCGTCCATCTCAATTACTCGCTTAATCGTCAGTCTATGGCTATCCTATATTTCTACTCTTCCTGTAATCGTAGCATAGCTACTCGTAGGTCTGGATCAGAATTGTACGATCTCTATTATAGCAGAAACATCTGACTAATCTTACTTTAGTTGACAAATACAGTTACACTTCCTGTTCATAGTAGTAATAATAGTAGTAATAATAGTAGTAATAGTCACTATATATAGCTATTGAGAGTAATAGACCTTACTTAAACTAAGTTTGTGCACTTAAACCCCCCTTTTTAACGAGTTTAACGCCCATTCACTAAGCCACGCTGAACCTGACCTAAAGGGGAAGGTTCGGTGGGGATTAGGGGAGGTAAAAGAGGAAAAAAAGGGCTCTTCAGAAGCTAGAGAAAGTTAGGTAGTTGCATGGTTAGTTAAACTAGTCATCATTTAAATATACGCGGGACGCTTTTAAATCGGCAATTGAAGTGATACGCTTTAAAAAATGAATTTTCACCTTTTTTTTTGGCGTTTCACCTTTTAATAAAAAAGCAGGCGCCCTCTTGATCTAACCTACGTTACCCCTGATCTATACTATACCAACGCTGTTGAGTCTTGGGTCCGTACACATAAGAGTAGAGTTAAGGGGACTAAATAATAGGCTAATCTACGAAGCGTCTAGGTCAGCTAGAGTGTTTTCGATGATTCCGACAACCGGAACTAGAACAACGTACCAAGCGAAGTAAAGGATACTTGCAATAGCACCGATTGTAATGAATGGTTCTTCAGCGTGTTGTGATCCAAGCCATCCTAGTAGTACTAGGTCAACGACTAGGAACCAGAATGCTGCTCGCCATAGTGGTCGGAATTGTCCACCTCGAACACGGCTAGTGTCTAGTAGGGGCATAGCTAGTAGGATCAGTAGAGATCCAAGCATAGCTACAACACCTAGAAGCTTGTTAGGCACGGCTCGTAGGATAGCGTAGTATGGTAGTAGGTACCACTCAGGCACAATTGACGAAGGAGTACTCATTGGGTTTGCTGGGATGTAGTTGTCGCTGTGGCCTAGCAGGTTGGGTGCGTAGCACACCACCCCGACAATGGCCCCCATGAAGACGAACATAGTCACCAGGTCCTTGAATAGGAAGTAAGGGTGCATAGGTAGCTTGTCACCGTTACTTGATAGTCCTAGAGGGTTGCTTGACCCGTGCGTGTGCAGAGTCATCATGTGTACTAGAGCAAGAGCTGATAGCACGAATGGAAGGACGAAGTGCAGACTGAAGAACCGGTTTAGGGTAGCGTTGTTAACACTGAACCCACCCCAGACAAACTGAACGAAGTCTTGTCCAATCCATGGAATAGCTGATAGCATGTTAGTAATAACAGTAGCACCCCATAGAGACATTTGCCCGTAAGGCAGAACGTAACCTAGGAAAGCGATAGCCATCATTAGGACTAGCATGATCACACCAACTGACCATGGTGCTACACGTGGGGCCTTGAATGACCCGTAGTATAGACCACGTCCGATGTGACAGTATACTAGAATGAAGAAGAAGCTAGCACCGTTAGCGTGTAGGTAACGTAGAAGCCATCCGTAGTTCACGTCCCGCATGATGTGTTCAACGCTGACGAAGGCAAGGTCGACGTTAGGCGTGTAGTGCATCGCTAGGATCACACCTGTTACGATTTGAAGTCCTAGACAAGTAGCAAGTAGAGACCCAAAGTTCCAGGCGTACGACAGGTTAGACGGTTGAGGGCTGTCCACAACGTACGAGTTAACCAGTCGTAGAAGAGGGTTTTGCTTTAGCAGACGCATCTTGATTTATATAAATACAGCAAAGTACAATAATCTGGTTTAATTACAAATCCAAATTAGAACCGTATAAACTACCCATGGGGCGTGTGTAAAAGAAGTAGCGCAGTGCTAACTTAAGGAGCCTTTACGGACTCATAGATGTTGGTGATTTTAACTTACGATAACCATCGTTATGTTAGTCTTTAAAAAGGGTTGCAAATTATAACCTTAGTTTTACTGCAAATAAAAATCTGTTTCAAACGGAGAGACCACTCCTCCTTTAGGTCCTGATAATTGGTCTAAGGGGTGGTATATTATTAGACACACGTGGATTTGAACCACGACGACAGCCGACATCAACGACTTGCACTACCGTTATGCTATGCGTCTCCCTTTTAGTAACTGACCTATCCGATCTGAGACCTAAAGGTATAGTTTTGTTCTTAATTGTGATTTGAGTTCTTTCAGATGAATGATGTATCATCGTCGTACCATTGTGGGATGCTCAGATGGCCTTTGGTGAGTAGAAGCTAACTGAAAGTGGGGTGGTAGTATAGTTGGTAGTACAATGTGTTTGCATCACATTATCCTCGGTTCGAGTCCGAGCCGCTCCAGTTCTGTAAATTTATGGCTACACGATATGACAGCCACAAAAAATAGCGATAAGCGGATTTGAGCTTAAACAGAGTACGCGCTCTGATATTCTGACTCTACGATAGGAGAGCTGCATGTAATCACGATCTGTGGTCCTAGCTACAAGGCTAGATCCGTGACTTGAAATTCTGGCCTACGATAAAAGAGCTCATCTAACAGCGACCCATGGACCTAACCTAAAACAGAGGCAGTGACCCATAGCACGACATGGCTGCGCTATGTAATCCCAATTAATAGACTTACACTAAAGCTGAGGGGGACTAGGTCTACGCGCTGTATTGACGTGATCGTAGACAAAGAGCAATAGGTCCAAGCATAGCTAGTAGCAGCACAAAGCTGATTAGCATTAGCCATAGGAATCCGTATGTGTATAGGCTTAGTCCTAGAGCT
>Ga0265780_10001503_pt1 | contig 32730 bp, 32 predicted proteins | sample P1T30metagenome_FD_192432 | JGI IMG/M metagenome (GOLD analysis project Ga0265780, IMG submission 192432) | Plant litter microbial communities from East Loma Ridge, Irvine, California - P1 T30 | ecosystem: Environmental > Terrestrial > Plant litter > Unclassified | place: USA: California...
AAATCAATAGCGTTCTTCTGCGACGGTAGCAGAATCGGTTGCAGTCGACAGCCAGCCGGCGGTCGCAACCACCTACCGAAGGCAGGGGACGCTCATGACCAGCACAAGCAGCACCGGCGCGGGCGCGACAGGCCTGGTCCGGGACGTGGCATTCGTCGGGCAGTTGATGGAGAGCCTGTCGGTACCGGTATTCGTGCTGGACACCAGTGCGCGCGTCGCGATCTGGAACCGCGCCTGCGTGCAGCTCACCGGCGTGCAGGCGGCCGACGTGCTCGGCACCGGCAATCACTGGCAAAGTTTCTATGATCTGCAGCGCCCGACGCTGGCCGATATGGTGCTGGCCAACCGGCGGGAGCGCGGCTTGCACGCCGGCCTGCGCCGTCCGGCCGCGCCGGGCGACGGCTGCTGTGCGCTCGGCCTGACGCTGGAATCCTGGTGCGACATGCCGCGCGCGGGTCAGCGGCGTTACCTGGCGGCCGACGCCAGCCCGATCTACGACGCCGCGGGCCGGCTGTGCGCCGTGGTGGAGACGCTGCGCGACCTGACCGATGAAAAAATGGCCCAGATCGCCCTCGAACAGCTGGCCACGCGCGACGGCCTGACGGGCCTGGCCAACCGGCGCTGCTTCGACGACACGCTGCACGCCGAATGGGCGCGCGCGCTGCGCCAGGTGCAGCCTTTGTCGCTGCTGATGGTCGATGTGGATAATTTCAAGGCGTATAACGACGCTCACGGCCACCTGGGCGGCGATGAGTGCCTGAAACGGGTGGCGCGTGCGGTGGCGAGCGAGATGCGCGCCAACGACCTGGTGGCGCGTTACGGCGGCGAAGAATTCGCCGTCATCCTGCCCAACCAGTCGCTCAAGGGTGCGGCCATCGTGGCCGAAAGAATCCGCTGCCGGGTCGAGCAGCTGCAACTGCCCTGCCACTTCACGCCGGGCCACGTCACGGTGTCGATCGGCGCCGCGACCGCCCTCGCCGGCCCCGACAACCACGCCAGCCAGCTGGTGGCGATCGCCGACGCCGCCCTGTACCGCGCCAAGCACCTGGGCCGCAACCGGATCAGCCTGCCGCTGACCGAGGCCGCGTAGCGCCGCCCCTGAGCAGACAGGTCCTGGCGGCGCTGGATGGCCCAGTGGCGCCAACGCCGGGCGAACCACGCCCGGCCAACGTTGCCGTTGGCCAGGCGCTACGCACTGTGCGCTTAACGCATCATGCGTTCCCAGCCATGACGCACGGCCGACTTCATCTTGTCCCAGGTCGACTGTTCCGCCGGATAGCGGGTATCCCAGTCGACGCGCAGGTCGTTCTCGACGTCGTTCCACGGACGGCCACGGTACTTCTCGTTCATGGCCATCTCGGAACCGTAGCTGTAGGCGGGACGGTACTCATCGTAGGCGTCGCTGCCGGTGCCGGTGCCGGTGCCGGTGCCGGTGCCCGTATTCGCGCTGCTGCCATAGACCGAGTTCCAGTGGTTACGGTAGTAGACGTCGTCATCGTCGTCGGTCATGCGATCCCAGCCGCGACGCACGGCCGCCTTCATCTTGTCCCAGGTCGACGGGCCGTCGTCGGTGGAATAGCGGCTATCCCAGTCGCTGCGCAGGTCGGTCTCGACCGCGTCCCAGCTGCGGCCACGGTACTGGTCGTTGCGGGCCATGTCGGAACCGTAGGCATAGGCCGGACGGTATTCGTCGTACGAGCCGCCGCTGGCGCCGTAGGTCGAATTCCAGTGGCTGCGGTAGTAGCTGTCGTCGTCATTGTCGTCGGTCATCCGATCCCAGCCGTGCCGCACGGCGTTCTTGACGCGGTCCCAGGCCGACGGCTCGCTGCTGTCGCTGCCGGTGGTCGAGAAGTCGCGGGTGCCGTCGATGCGGTTGTCCCAGCCGCTGCGCAGGTCGGTCTCGACATCGTCCCATGGACGATTACGGTACATCTCGCTGCGGCGCATCTCGGTGCCGTACGAATACGCCGGCTTCAGGTCCTCGTATTTTTCGCCGCTGGCCGAATAGGTGCTGTCGTAGTGGCTGCGGTACTGGTCGTCGTCATCGTCGCGCGTCAGGCGTTCCCAGCCGTGACGGACGGCGGCCTTGGCCTTGTCCCAGGTCGACGGCTCGGAACCGCTGGCGTAGCGGCTGTCCCAGTCGCTGCGCAGGTCGGTCTCGATATCGTCCCAGGCGCGGTTGGTGTAGCGGCCGCTGCGGGCGGCTTCGCTGCCGTAGTCATAGGCCGGCTTGTACTCGTCGTAGGCCGCGCCGCTGGCGCCGTAGGTGCTGTTGAAATGATTGCGGTAGTAGCTGTCCTCGTCGTCCCAGGCGCCGACGGTGCTCGAGCCCGAACCGGCGCCGATGCCGGTCGCGGTGCCGAGCGCCGAGTCCGACTGGGCGCGCGAGAAGATGCGCACGCCGCCATTGCGCTGCTTGTCCAGGCTGCTGCCGCCGGAGAGCGAGCCGCTGCCGGACTGCGTGTCGCGCTGAAGCGAGTCGGTGCGCGCCGAACCGTCAAGCGCCGAGCCCTGCAGCGAGCGGTCCTGCGCCGGATCCTGCAGCCGGTCTTCGCGCAGGGTCGAGCTCTGCAGCGACGTGCCGCCGGTCGCGGTCAGTCCGCTTTGCGCCTGCGATTCCTGGTAGGTACTGCCGGTCGGTTCGATCTTGTTCATCGATTGCTGCTGGAACGGCGCCGGATCGCCTGGATTGTCCAGCATCGGCGAGGCTGCCTGCTGCGACGAGCCGGGCGTACCCGACTGGCTCGACATCGCACCCGCGCGCTGCATGCCGGCGCTGGCGCCCAAGCCCATTGCGCCGGCGCTCATGCCGGAAGCGGCCAGGTCCGGCGTGCCGGTGGCGTTCTCGTCGATGTCGGTCGGGCCGTAGCGCTCGACGATGTCGGCGCCGCGCTCGACTTCGGGCAGCGAATCGGCCACCAGGGTCAGCACGTGGTGGCCGCGGGTGACGGCGCCCTCGTAGCGGCTGGCGTGTTCGGCGTTGTCCGAGCCGAACAGGTCGGAGAAGAAGTTCTTGATGCCGGCGGTGAAGCCGGTATCGCCATCCGCGCTGCGGGTGGTGGTGTCGAGGTCGGAGCCAGTGAGGCTGTCGCTCTGGCCGGTCGGATCGGCGTTGGACAGGCGGACGTCGGTGCGGGAGAAGCCCGAGGACAGCAGTTCATTCATCGCGTTTTGCGCGTCGGTGCGGTTATCGAATACCGCGACAAGAGTGTGTTGCATGGTGGTTCCTCCGGAAAAGAGTGATCCTGGCGCGTGCGACGGCGTCGCTGCTACGTTCACGCTATGTTGTCAAGATTACTCGATTGCGGATGGGTGTCGCGCACCATTGACGCCCGGAAATTTAGCAGCCAGGCAAACCGCGCGACGCTCAGGCGAACGGGTTGTCGACGGTCGTGACGGCCGGCGGCGGCAGCTGTTGCGGCAGCTCGCGCGCCTCGAGCGCGGCGACGATGTCGCCCAGCACTGCCTGCAGGCGGCGCGCCAGTGCGAGGCCCGCGACATCGGCGGTCAGGTCGACGTCGCCCGAGATGGTGATGCGGTCGACCCGGTTCTCCAGCATCAGGTTGCCAATGCCGAGGACGTCGGCTTCGTTGGCGAACGGGGTGAAGGCGGCGGCTTTCTTCTTGCTCATGGTGGCTCCTGTTACGATCGGTTCTTGCGCTGCTTGATCTTCGGCAGGCGCAGCATGCGTTCTTTCTGGCGGGTGGACAGCGTCGGCAGCAGCTCGATGCCGACGATGCGCTCCAGTTCGGCCACCGGCACCACCTGGATCGGCGCGTCGGCGCGGTTCTCGGTGAACCAGGCGGCGGCCAGCTTCTGGCGCGGACTGTACACCACCTTGTACAGGTGGCTAGGCACGATCACGTTCCCCACTTTTTTCAGGCTCGACCCGAGGAAGGCCGGGCCGGTGATCACGTACAAGTCCCCTTCCTTCCTGGCCATGGTGCGCACCGCACCCTCGATCGGGGCCCAGATATGGCGGTTATGGTCGCGGTCCTGCGGCACCATGTTTGCCAGCGAAAAGCTCTCGCGCTGGGTGCGGCGGTCCGGCATGTCGGCGTTCGGCGCCAGGTGGCCGCGGTCGAAGCCGCTGCGGGCATAGTCGGACAGTTCGGCGCGCTGGCCGCGCGGCAGGCGCTGCTCGGCGTGGAACTTGTCGTCGCGCTCCAGCCCTTGCGCCCGCTTCAGGTTGTCGGCGCGCAGGTATTCGGCCGACCACAAGGGGGTGCGGGTGACGCCCGAGTGCACGACGCCGAACACTCCGTAGCACAGCTCGCGCGTCGCGGCGGCCAGTTTCTGGTTGCGGATTTCCGGCGCGCGGCCATCGAGGTAATGGACCGGGCAGCTGGCGCCCTGGGCGGCGGCGGCGGCGAACAGGGCGCCGGCGACGGCCAGGCGGGCAAGCAGCTTGCCCATGGTGTGACGAAACATGATGGGATGACGTAATGAAAACAGCGGCATTTTAGCTGAGCAAATATCTGCTGAGCATAAAAAAGCATGGCATGCATATCGCGGCCGCTGTGGGCTCACGGGTTGCGCACGATTGCGTGAGCAATTCCCTCAAGAATGTTTTAGAATTGCTGCTTTCTCAATAAGATTTTCCGTTTGGGAAACAAGTGCCACGCGAATGACCTACCCGCCGATCCCGGAGGATCTGCGCCGTTTCGTCCTGACGAGCGTTCCCTCCGTGCCCTTCCTGGAAGCCTTGCTCCTGCTGCGCGCCGACCCGAGCCAGCAATGGGAGAGCGCCATGCTGGCCAGGCGGTTGTACATCCGCGAGCGCGTGGCCAGCGAATTGCTGGCCGATCTGTGCACCGCCGGCATTGCCCAGCCGTGCCCGCCACCAACCCAGCACTGCTATAGCTACGCCCCTTCCAGCGAGGACTTGCGCGAGCGCATCGATCGCCTGGCGGACGTGTATGCCAGGCAGCTGGTCGAGGTCACCCACCTGATCCATTCCGGCCTCGAACGCAAGGCGCAGCAGTTCGCCGACGCCTTCCGCTGGCGAAAGGGCGACTGACATGGAGTAAGCGGGCGGCCTGGCTGGCAAATAAAGAAAAATTCCGGCGCACACTGCGTCAAAAAATATTAAGAAACACCACACGGACTGTGCGTTATGGGCGAATTGATCTACACCCTTTGCATGCTGACCTCGCTTGCCTGCGCCTGGCTGCTGATTGCCAGCTACCGGCGCACCCGCCATCGCCTGCTGTTCTGGAGCGGCGCCTGTTTCGCGGTCATGACGCTGAATAATTTCTTGCTGCTGCTCGACAAGGTGGTGTTCCCGACCGAGGTCGACCTGCTGCCGTGGCGGCAGGCCAGCGCACTGCTCGCCTGCCTGTTGCTGTTATACGGCCTGATCTACGAGAAGGAGTAAGGGATGGACTACCTGATGGCCGGCGCGATCGCCATGGCCTCGATGACGATCGCCCTGTTCTTCCTGCGCTTCTGGCGCAACAGCGGCGACCGTTTCTTCCTCTATTTTGCGCTCTCGTTCGCGATCGAGGGGCTGCACCGTCTGTATGCCGTGATCCAGGACGGCGGCGGCGAGGATTCGCCGCTGCATTACCTGATCCGGCTGCTCGCGTATGGCCTGATCCTGTGGGCGATCCTCGAGAAAAACCTGCCGCGCAAGAAACGCGAGCGCTGAAACCGACGAGCGAAACGGGCGACACCCGTGCGCCCGGCAGGCCTACCCTGCGCGATAATCCGATCACATCACAACGTCAATTGGAGGACAGAATGAGCGCACCCGACCAGCCAGACCGCAAGCAGGATACGCCGGCGCCCGCCGGCGGCCAGGATAACCGTTCCGACAACCTGTTGCCGGGCGAGCAAGGCGCCGAGGACGGGCGTTTCGATGTAGCCGAGGAGGTCAGCCTCGACCAGCATTCCGACGAAGCGCGCCGCATCGGCCAGGCGCCCTCGGACGGGATCGCGGACGCCTTGCCCGAAGCCCTCAAGACCCCGGTCGCATCGCAGCAGGTGCCCCGGAAACCGTAAGCCCGGCGCCCCGGCAGGCGCGCCGCCGGGGCCTGCCGTGGACATCGCCCCTGTGTCGCGCCTGGAACGCTTGAAAAACTATAACAATGGGGCAGAAGCATTTGACTGAATCAAACGTGACCGACAGCCGCACCAGCGTCCTGTTCATCTGCAAACGTCCGATTCCGGATCCCGTCGTGACCGACGTGTTCGGCGAATTCGGCCAGCCCGTCATCCAGGCGTACTCGCTGGCCGAAGGCCTGGCGCGCGCAGGCGAGCGCGATTTCGCCCTGATCCTGGTCGGTTATTCGGGCGACGCCGACGGCATGCTCGATATGGTGGCCGCCGTGCGCGCCAATGCCCGCTCCAGCCACACCCCGGTGCTGGCCATCGGCCTGCCCCAGCCGATGCCTTTCCCGCAAGAGCGGCTGTACGAAGCCGGCGCCATCGCGGTGGTGAGCGAGCCGCTGTCTCCGGTAATCCTGCGCGCCAAGGCGCGCTTCTACCTCGACGCGTTCGAGACCCAGGTCGCGCGGCGCCGCGCCAGCGAGGCCTTGTCCGAAACCCGGCTGCGCCTGGAGCGCATCATCGAAGCTGCGGAACTGGGCGTCTGGTCATGGCGGATCGATGGCGACAGGGTCGAGGCCGACGTTCGCGTGGCCGACCTGTTCGGCGTCCCGCGCGCCGAGCGCGAAAGCGCGCCGCTGGCGCGCTACCTGGCGGCCATCCATCCGGCCGACGCCGACGCCACCCGCGCCCTCATCGGCGACGCCATCGCGCGCCGCGGCGCCTATGCCGCCACCTACCGGATCCAGCAGGAAGGCGGCTGGCGCTGGGTGATCGCGCGCGGCCATGTCGAAGTCGACGCCGACGGCGCGCCCAGCGAGGTGCGCGGCGTCGTGATCGACGCCACGCGCCAGCTGATGGCCGAGCAGCAGTTGCGTGCGACCGAAGAGCGCTACCGCACCGTGTTCGATTCGATCGACGAGGGCCTGTGCGTCATCGACATGTTGTATGACCGCGCAGGCCGCCCATGCGACTACCGCTTCATCGAGACCAATCCCGCCTTCATCAAGCACACCGGCCTGGCCGGTGCGGTCGGCAAGACGATCCGCGAGATGGTGCCGAACCACGAGCAGCACTGCTTCGACGTCTATGGCAAGGTGGCCGAGACGGGCCAGCCGGTGCGCTTCGAGGACGAGGCGCGCGGCCTGCAGCGCTGGTACGACGTGTACGCCACCCGCGTGGGCGGCCCCGAGCAGCGCCGCGTGGCGGTGCTGTTTACCGACATCACCGAACGGCGCCGCGCCGAAATCGCGCTGCGCGAGATGGCGGCCGACCTGTCCGAGGCCAACCGCCTCAAGACCGAATTCCTCGCCACCCTGGCGCACGAACTGCGCAACCCGCTGGCGCCGATCCGCAGCGGGCTGCAGTTCATCCGGCGCGCGCCGGGCGACGCCGCCGCCGTGGGGCGGGTGTACGAGATCATGGAGCGCCAGCTGGATCACCTGGTCAACCTGGTCGACGACCTGCTGGACGTGGCGCGCATCACGCGCGGCCAGGTCGTGCTGCGCTGCGAGCAGGTCGATCTCGCAACGATCCTCGAGGCGGCGGTGGAGACCAGCATGCCGCTGATCGAAGCCGCGCGCCACCAGTTCGACCTGCGCCTGCCCTCGGAATCCCTGGCGCTGCACGCCGATCCGACCCGCCTGACGCAGGTGGTCAGCAACCTGCTCAATAATGCGGCGCGCTACACGCCGAAGGGTGGGCGCATCGTCCTGGCGGCCGAGCGCGACGGCGACCATGCGGTGCTGGCGGTGTCGGACAACGGGATCGGCATCGCGCCCGAGGCGCTGGAAGACGTGTTTCGCATGTTCACCCAGGTCGGCCAGGCGCAGCAGCCCGGCTCGGGCGGGCTGGGCATCGGCCTGTCGCTGGTGCGCAGCCTGGTCGAACTGCATGGCGGCACGGTGGCGGCCGCCAGCGCCGGCACCAATGCCGGCAGCGTGTTCACGGTGCGCCTGCCGCTGGCGGCGACGCCCGCCCCTGGCGATGCGTCCGCCACACCGGTGGCGGATGGGGCCGCGCCCGGAGGACGCAGCGTGCTGGTGGTCGACGACAATCGCGACGCCGCCGAAACGCTGGCCGCGCTGCTGAACATGCTGGGCCACAGCGCGCCGGTCGCCAACGACGGCCGCCAGGCGCTGCGCATGCTCCCCAGCCTGCATCCGGACGTGGTATTCCTGGACCTGGGCATGCCCGGCATGTCGGGCTACGAAGTGGCGGCGGCGATCCGCGCCGACGCCCGCTTCGCCGGCATGCGCCTGGTGGCGCTGACCGGCTGGGGCGGAGAAGCCGACCGCGCCCGCACGCGCGCGGCTGGCTTCGACGAACACCTGACCAAGCCGGCGACGGTCGAGGCGATCGAGGAAGTGCTCAGGCGCCTGTAGCGCCCCGCAAGGTGCGGCTGAAGCAAAAAAAGGCAGGCGCTGCGAAGCGCCGGCCTTTTTTTGTCGGTGCAGTGGACGATCAGCCGGCCTGGGCGACTGGCGTCGTCTCGGCGGCGATGCGCTGGGTTTCCTGCTCCTGGCTGGCGCTGAAGAAGCGCTCCACCTTGTTGCCCGGTTCGGCGCTGCCGATCAGCGCATGCATGCGGCTGGCGGTCAGGTCCCACGACGTGCCGGCGACGACTTCGCGCATGCGCGTGGCCATCGCCTGGCGCTGCTCGGCGCTCAGGGCCAGCTGGCGTTCGCAGGCTGCGATGTACTCGGCGTGCGATGCGGCGATCTCCACCACGTCGCCATACGGTACCTTGACGTCGGTGATCGGGGTCGAGACCGACGGCAGCTCGGCCGCCATGTACTCGAGCACCTTGGTCGGGCTGATGAACTTGGTCGAATCATTGATCGCGAACGGCAGCAGGCAGACGTCCCAGCCGGCCAGGAACTGCGGCAGCTCGTTATACGTGCGCTGGCCCATGTAGTGGACGTTGGGCTGCTTCGGCAGCGTCGCGGGATCGATCTTGACCACCGGCCCCACCAGCACGATCTGCCATTCGGGATGCGCATCGGCCATGCTCGACACCAGGTCGACGTCGAAGCGCTCGTCGATCACGCCATAGAAGCCCAGGCGCGGATGCGCGATGTGGGCCTGGTCGGGGTGCGAGATCGTGTTGTCCTGCGCCTGACGGAAGTGGGCGGCGTCGACGCTGCTCGAGAAGCAGTGAGCGTTGGCGTGGCGGTCGCGCTTGGACTGGTACAGGCTCGGGCCGCCGGTGAAGACGACGTCGGCGATGTTCAGCAGTGCGCTCTCGCGCTGCAGCAGCTGCTTGGGGGCGTTCTTGAACATGGCCAGCTCGTCCATGCAGTCGTAGACGACCTTGGACGGCTTGAAGCACTGCAGAAGCGGCAGCGCCATCGGGGTATAGAACCAGACCACCGGCTGTTCGCCGGCCGGGACCAGGTCGGACAGCAGCGTCTGCAAGGTCGGCAGCTGGTCGTCGTGGAAGCCCCATTGCTGGATCGGCGTATGTGGACGGCAGACGGTGATGTTCTTGGCGACCTGGGTCTTTTCCAGGCGTGCCTCGCCCTCGGTATGCATCGGCTCTTCCACGAAGAGGATGTCGTAGTGCTCCGCCAGACGCGTCATCAGGTGCTGGGGGCGCTGGAACACGAAATCCCAACGGAGGTGGCAAAACACGATCAGAGTCGGCATAGTGATTTCCTTTCGCCTGTGCTGGCGCAATATTGTTGATTATCTAGGACCGCGCCGGTTCTTCTCTCTCTCTCAAAGATCGTGACTCACACGGGAACCAAGCCGGACCCCGGAATCGTATCATGCAATTTTCCTAATAATTTCATTTATGCTAAGCAATATTGCGCTGCAAGAATTCGACTACCTCGCCGTACTGCTGAGCTTCATAGGGAGAGGTCGTCTGCCAGGCAATCCTGTGTAAGGCGCGTCCTACAGTAATGCAGGTAAATCCACTACGAAAACAGGCGCGAAAGTTGTCATTCGGCAGTGGAAAACCGGTCCGGAATCGCCGGTTTACCGCTCCTCGAGTCATTCACGATAGGGTTCGGCGCCCTCGGCGTGGCCGTCGGCGCTGAAGCCAGCGGCGGTCGAAACGCCTTCCAGCCCGAGCGTCAGCAGCGCCTCGCACAGTTCGTCGACCTCTTCCACCAGATCGGCCGCCAGGTCGACCGGCTTTTCGACGCTTCCCCACGGCAATCCGCCGTCGATGGCGTACAAATTGACGCGCAGCACAATATGCTCGTCCTGTTCGAGCGGCGCGACCGCCGCGTGCACGGCGTCAGGCGCCAGGTCCTTGGCCGCCAGCAGGCGTTTCGCTTCGGCCAGCAGGCCGAGCGTCGCCAGTTCGCCCACGCCCTGTTCCTTGGCGCCGTAGAACAGGTCCTGGTACAGGAAGCTCAGTTCCAGCCGCTCCGGGTCGGCCGCCAGGCAGCGCGCCACCAGCGGGGCGACCGCCAGCGTCCAGTCGCGATAGCGCACCATGCGCCGCTCGAAATACGCGTCGCTGCCCGCCTCGTCAGCCGGGATGCGGTAGAACGGGTCGTCGGCGCGCTTGAGCGAGAAGCCGAGCAGGAAGCGCAGCTCGAGCGCCGTCTCGTCGGGCGCCACCGGCTCACCTGTCCAGCCGCGCATGCTGGCCTCGATGGTGGGCGCAGGCTGCAGCTTCTTCTCGAGCAGCGAGGCGGCGGCTTCGCGCAGCATCTCGTGCAGCACGCCATACGAGATATGGTCGATCTCGGCCAGGTCGTAGGCATGCTGCAGCAGCACCACGCGCGCACCCTTGCTGTCCAGGCCATGGTCCTGGAAGCTGGCCGCCAGCGCCTCGAACGCCGGCTGGTCCTGGAACGTCTCAAGCGCCGCCAGGCCGCCGCGGCTGCGCACGAACAGCGGCACCAGGAACGCATCGATCTCGTATTCCGGACCGTCGTCGCGCCGGATGCGCAAGGTCGCCGCTTCTTCTTCGACGCGCGCGCGCAGCAGGCGGCAGGCCAGCGGATCGGTGTAGCGCGCCACCTCGATCGCCTCGTACAGGACCTCGTCGCGCTTCTTGCGGATCGCTTTCCGCACCAGCGCCGCCAGGGCATCGCGCTGCTCGCTGCCGGCGCCGGCGTCGTCCTCGCGCTCGGCGATCTCGAGGGCCATGTCGGCCATCAGCTGGGCGTCGGCGCTGTTATCGGTGCTGGGGGCCGAGGCGCGCGCATGGTTCGAGGTGCGGGGAGCGGGACGCTTGTTCTTTGGCATATCGTGACGGGGTAGGAGTGATCGAGGTCGCATGGTAACACCGCGTCGGCGCGGCGGGGACCCGCGAGCGGCCGACCGTTCCCAGTGTTATGCTTCGGACAAAAACGCCTCCAGGAAGCCTTCCCATGCCGCCCTCCACGCCGCCCGCGACGCCATCCCCGACGCCGCCCTCCCCCCTCGACCGATTCTTCCAGCTGCGCGACAACGGCACTACCATCCGCACCGAGCTGATGGCCGGCCTGACCACGTTCCTGACGATGGTCTACATCATTTTCGTGAACCCCTCGATCCTTGGCGACGCCGGCATGCCGAAGGATGCGGTGTTCGTCGCCACCTGCCTGGTCGCCGCCGGCGGCACCGCCGTCATGGGCCTGTACGCCAACTACCCGATCGCGATGGCGCCCGGCATGGGGCTGAACGCCTATTTCGCCTACGCCGTCGTGCTCGGCATGGGCATTCCCTGGCAGGCGGCCCTGGGTGCGGTATTCATCTCGGGCTGCCTGTTCATCCTGGCCACCATGCTAGGGCTGCGCGCCATGATCGTGGACGGCATCCCGCGCTCGATGCGGGTCGCGATCACGGTCGGGCTGGGCATGTTCCTGGCGCTGATCGCACTCAAGAACGCCGGCATCGTGGTGGCCAGCGAGGCCACCCTGGTCAAGGCCGGCGACCTGCACGCACCCGCGGCCCTGATGTCGATCGCCGGGTTCTTCGCCATCGTCGCGCTCGACCGCCTGAAGGTACGGGGCGCGATCCTGATCGGCATCGTGCTGGTGACGGTGCTCAGCTTTTTCTTCGGCGGCAACACCTACCAGGGGATCTTCTCGGCGCCGCCGTCCATTGCGCCTACCTTCCTCCAGCTCGACATCCCCGGCGCACTGTCGGCCGGCATCCTGAACGTGGTGCTGGTGTTCTTCCTGGTCGAGCTGTTCGACGCCACCGGCACGCTGATGGGCGTGGCGCGCCGCGCCGGCCTGCTCGTCGAAGGCAAGATGGACCGGCTGCACAAGGCGCTGCTGGCCGACAGCGGCGCCATCGTCGCCGGCAGTGTGCTGGGCACCTCCAGCACCACCGCCTATCTGGAGAGCGCGTCCGGCGTGCAGGCCGGCGGGCGGACCGGGCTGACCGCGCTGACGGTGGCGGTCCTGTTCCTGGCCTGCCTGTTCATCGCGCCGCTGGCACAGGCCGTGCCGCCCTACGCCACCGCCCCGGCGCTGCTGTTCGTGGCCTGCCTGATGCTGTCCGACCTGGGCGACGTCGAATGGGGCGACACCACCGAGAGCATTCCCGCCGCGGTCACCGCACTGGCGATGCCGTTCACGTACTCGATCGCCGAGGGCATCGCCTTCGGCTTCATCAGCTACGCCGTGCTCAAGCTGCTGACCGGACGCGCGCGCGAAGTCAAGCCGGTGGTATGGGTGATCGCCGGGCTGTTCGCCTTCAAGATCGCGTATGTAGGAACGTAGGCCGCCTCTCCACGCGATCGTGCCCGATTGCATCGCAATACGCTGTCTTTGCGTTACAATGTCCGCCAAATCCGCGGTAGAGCCTGCCGCGCACGATCCACCAACGACCGCCGGCCGTGGCATGGCCCTCGCACCCTTGGGGTCCGGACCATGCGGCCGCACAGATGCTGATGAAATCACTCCCGATCCTGGCGCTGGCGCTTGCCGGCGTCCACGGCGCGGCACTGGCCGCCCCCGACCTTCCCCAGATTGGCGACGTCCATGCGCCGCTGGTGGTGGCCATGCCGTCGATTCCCGATGGCGGCTGGTTCACCTCGGCCGAACTGGGCGCGATCACGACGTCCGGCAATACCCGCGGCACCTCGGTGACCGGCAAGATCGACGCCCGCCACGAGACCTCGCGCTGGAGCCACGAGTTCATCGCCAGCGGCTACTTCAAGGAAGACGAATACGAGGACGACGAGGGCGTGCGCCAGAAGAGCCGCTCGGCCGAGCGCTGGGCCACGTCGGCCAAGGCGTCGCGCAAGCTGATGGGCCAGGGCCGGCGCGCCTTCATCCTCGGCAGCCACGTCAACGACAAGTTCGGCGCCTATACCGAATACTCGACCATCGGCATCGGTTACGGCACCCGCTGGTACACGTCCCCCGACAAGACGCTCGACATGGAGATCGGTCCCGGCTATTCGGTCGGCAAGCGCTACAGCGACGACGACGAGCCCGAGGAAGAGCGCGGCATGACGGTGCGCGGGGCCGCCCAGTTCCGCTGGCAGGTCAGCCCGTCGGCCTTCTTTGCCCAGACCGTCAGCGTCGAGAAAGGCACCGGCAACACGCATTCGGTGGCCGAGACCTCGCTCTCGACCAAGATCAACGGCAGCATGCAGATGAAGGCCGGTTTCAGCATCCGTAACGACAGCGTCGTCCCGGACGACAAGAAAAATACCGACACCCAGACCTCGCTGACGATGGTCTATTCGTTCTAGGAACCTGTCTGCCGCGCAGCTTCCACGTCCCGGGCGCGCCAGGCCAGTTCCAGCGCGCCATCGCTACTGTGCTGGAGCGTGAACCCCAGGCTCGCGTACAGCGCGCGGGCGGCGCCGTTGTCGGCCCGTACGCGCAGCGCGAGCGCCGTGCATTCGTCCTGCAGCGCGCGCAATGCCTGGCGTGCGATCCCGCGCCGGCGCGCGGCGCGCGCGACCGACAGGTCGACCACCCGCGCCATGGGGCCCGAGCGCTCCAGCACCAGCCGGCCGACAGCCATCCCCTCATGTTCGAGCACCCAGGTTTCGGCCGCCGGATAACGCCGCGCGTAGTCGTCGCGCTGCATCTGTTGCTGGTGGCGCGCAATGCCCTCGATCACGGAACGCGGCACCGGCAGTGCGCCCAGATCAGGCCGCGCATCGAGGTATAGCGCGGCGAGAAACGCGCTGTCGCCGGCGCACGGCGCGCGCCGCCTCACCGCGCCATCTGGCCGCGCGCGATGGCCAGCGCGACAAGGCTGATCAGCGCCGCGCCGCTCAGGTAGTAGCCGACGAAGGCGATGCCGTGGTTGGTCGCCAGCCACAGGGCGATATACGGCGCCACCGAGGCGCCCAGGATGCCGGCCAGGTTGAACGTGAGCGAGGCGCCCGTATAGCGCACCTCGGGCGGGAACATCTCGGCCAGCAGCGTGCCCAGCGGTCCGTAGGTGAAGCCCACCAGACACATGCCGAGCACCATGAACCCGCCCACCGCGAGCCAGCCTCCGGCGCCGAACAGCGGCCCGTACAACAGGCCGAAGACGGCGATCGCGGCGCTCACCAGCATCATCGCCGTGCGCCGCCCGTGGCGGTCGGCCAGCAGCGCTGACAGCGGAATGGTAAGCGCGAAGAACACCACCGAGAACAGCTGCAGCAGCAGGAACTGCTGGCGCGTATAGCCCAGCTGCGCGGTGCCCCAGCTCAGCGCGAACACCGTCATCAGGTAGAAGATCACGAAGGTCGACAGCGCGATCATGGTGCCCAGCACCAGCGCGCGCCCGTGCTCGCGCAGCACGGTCGCCACCGGCAGCTTGACGCGCGCATCGCTGTCGATCACCTTCTGGAAATCGGGCGTCTCGGTAATCCTGAGGCGGATGTACAGGCCCACGACCACCAGGATGGCGCTGGCCAGGAAGGGGATCCGCCAGCCCCAGGCGAAGAACGCCTCGTCACTCATCAGTTCGCCCAGCAGCAGGAACACGCCGCCGGACAGGAAGAAGCCGATCGGCGCGCCCAGTTGCGGGAACATGCCGTACCAGGCGCGCTTGCCGGGCGGGGCGTTCTCGGTGGCGAGCAGCACCGCCCCGCCCCACTCGCCGCCCAGCCCCAGGCCCTGGCCGAAGCGGCACAGCGCCAGCAGCAGGGGCGCGGCCACGCCGATCTGGGCGTAGGTCGGCAGCAGCCCGATCAGGATGGTGGAGATCCCCATGGTGAGCAGGGCCGCGACCAGGGTCGCCTTGCGGCCGACGCGGTCGCCGAAATGCCCGAACACGGCCGAGCCGACCGGACGCGCGAAAAAGGCGATGGCGAACGTCGCCAGCGACTGCAGCACCGCCGCGTCCGGGTCGCCGCTCGGGAAGAACAGGCGCGGGAACACCAGCACGGCGGCGGTGGCGTAGATATAGAAATCGTAGAACTCGATCGTGGTGCCGATCAAGCTGGCGAACAGGACGGTGCGCGGCTTGTTGGCCTGGGCGCTGGCGCCCGCAGCCACGCTCATGCGCCCGCCGCTGCGAGGGCCTGGCGCACGCTCTGCGCGTCGTCCGGGCGCACCACGCGCGCGACCTCCTGGCCGTCTTTCAGCACCACCACGGTCGGCCACAGCTTGACACGGAACGAGCGTCCCAGCTTGCGGCCGGGACCATCCTCGACCTTGATGTGGCGCGCGGCGGGGAACTCGGCCAGCGCCTGGTCGATCAGCGGCTCGGCGGCGCGGCAGTAGCCGCACCAGTTGGCGCCGAAGTCGAGGGCCACCAGGCCGGGGGTCGCGTCGATGGCGCTGCGTTCGGGTTGGGCGGTGTCGTAGGGTGCGGCCATGGGGTCTCCTTGTTCGTGCCTTGTTCGTGCCTTGTTCCTGGCTCGTTCTTGAATCGCTCCTGCCTCGTTCTTGCGTCGATGTGCAGGAAGGTCAGCGCAAGCGTACCTGAAAATGGGCGCGCCCGGCACCCCCTCGCTGCGGCTGCGCCCCGGCAATGCGGGCTGAACGTGTGACACCTAACGGAGCCGCTCCCGCGAGACTGTCACCCTGTCGATTCCATCTTCACAGGAGCATGCCATGTCGGATGATCTCAGCAAGCGCGGCCAGCAGGACCGCAGCCGCATCAACGTCAACGAGGAACACGAAGTGCGCTACTGGACCGAGGCCCTGGGCGTCTCGCGCGAACAGCTGGTCGCCGCCGTCGAACGGGTCGGCGTGAGCGCAGACGCGGTGCGCGCCCACCTGGGCGCCAGTTAAGTAGGCGCCAATTAAGGAGGCGCCAGTCAAGGCAGGCGCCAGCCAAGGGACCGCCACCTCCACCCGACTTTCCCCATTCAAGGAGTATCCGATGGAAATACCGAAGCAACAGCAGCAGCCGCCTGGCCGCGAGGCCGACCTGACGCCCAAGGCCGATCACGGCGAGACCAGCTACCGCGGTTCCGGCCGCCTGCAGGACAAGGCGACCGTGATCACCGGCGCCGACAGCGGCATCGGCCGCGCGGTCGCGCTGGCCTACGCGCGCGAAGGGGCCGATGTCCTGATTTCCTACCTCAGCGAGCACGAGGACGCGCAGGAAACCGCGCGCCTGGTCGAGGAAGCCGGCCGCCGCGCCATCCTGGTGCCGGGCGACATTGCCGACCCCGCGCATTGCCGCGCGATCGTGGACAAGGCGGTGGCCGAATTCGGCCGCATCGACGTGCTGGTGAATAACGCCGCCTTCCAGATGTCGCACGATTCGATCGAGGAGATCCCCGACGACGAATGGGACTACACCTTCAAGGTCAACATCACGGCGATGTTCCACATCTGCAAGGCAGCGGTCAAGCACATGCCGTCCGGCTCGTCGATCATCAACACCACCTCGATCAACTCGGACAATCCGAAGCCGACGCTGTTGGCCTACGCCACCACCAAGGGTGCGATCGCCAACTTCACCGCCGGCCTGGCCCAGCTGCTGGCCGAGAAAGGCATCCGCGCCAACTCGGTGGCGCCGGGCCCGATCTGGACCCCGCTGATCCCGTCGACAATGCCGCCCGACCAGGTCGAGGGGTTCGGCAGCCAGGTGCCGATGAAACGTCCCGGCCAGCCGAAGGAACTGGCGCCGGTGTACGTGATGCTGGCGTCGGACGAAGCGAGCTATATCTCGGGCGCGCGCATCGCGGTGACCGGCGGCACGCCGATCCTCTGATTCGGCTCCCGCACACCCCGGCCGACCGTCCATGGGAACATTCATACGCAGCCTGATCCTGGCCGCCATCCTCGTCCTGGCCTACGGACTGCTGGAACCGACGATCGAACGGGCCCTGTACACGATGCGCCTGGCCGCCATGCCCAAGCCGGTCTACCTGCCGGTGCCGGTCGAGGGCGTGGCGCCGCGCGCGCTGCGCGACACCTGGCATGGCGCGCGCAGCGAAGGACGCAAGCACGAGGGCATCGACATCTTCGCCAGGCGCGGCACACCCGTGCTGTCGAGCACCGAGGGCATCGTCACCCGGGTCGGCACCAACCGCCTTGGCGGCCTGGTCGTGTGGGTGATGGGGCCGGGCCGCCAGCGGCATTATTACGCCCACCTTGACCGCTATGGCCAGGTCGAGGCCGGGATGCGCATCGAGGCCGGGCAAGTGCTCGGCTTTGTCGGCAACAGCGGCAATGCGAAAGGCACGCCGCCGCACCTGCACTACGGCGTCTACGATCTCGACGGCGCCCTGAATCCCTACCCGCTGCTCAAGGCCGATCCGTCCACGGCGCCTCCGCGCCTGGCGCAGGAGGCCGGTCGCCCGACGGGGTCGGCACGGTAGCCGGCGGCGCGGTCGGGACGTTTTCCAGCGGCGCGGGCGGCTCGAGCGGCGGGATCTCTTCCACCGGTGCCGGCAGCTCCAGCGGTGCGTCCTGCGGGCCTTGCGGCAGCACGTCTTCCGGCATCTCCTCGAAGATCTCTTCGACTTCTTCCTCTGGCTGGTAGCGGCGCGCGGGCGCCGCGCGGCCGCCCGGCAGCAAGGCCTTGGCGTCGAGCCGTTCGGCGTCGAACGCGCCGCGGAAGAAGTCGCCCACCACCAGCGCGGCGTTGTGGCCGCCCTGTCCCCAGTAGCTGCTGCGGATCGTGACGCGGTTGTCGTTGAAGCCGACCCAGGCGCCCGCCACCAGGTTTGGATGCATCATGATGAACCAGCCGTCCTGGTTGTTCTGGCTGGTGCCGGTCTTGGCAGCCAGGTCGCCATAGATGCCGAAACGGTTACGCACGCCGTTGCCGGTGCCGCGCACGACCACGCCGCGCAGCATGTCGATCAGTGCCACGGCCGACTCTTGCGACATGGCGCGCTGCGGCGCGCCGGTGCCGAATTCGGCGATCAGGTTGCCGTCGCGGTCCTCGATGCGGCGCACGAAGATCGGCGTGCGGTAGTCGCCCTGGGCGGCGATGGTGGCGTAGCTGCTGACCATTTCGAGCAGGGTCACCGGGCTGGTGCCCAGCGCCAGCGACGGCACGGCCTCCAGCTTGCTCTGGCGGATGCCGAGGTTCTGGGCCAGACGTACGATCGGCCCGATCCCGACTTCCTGGCTGACCTGAGCCGTGATGGCGTTCTTGGAGAAGATCAAGCCATCGCGCATCGGCATCGAACGGCCGCTATTGCCGTCCATATCGGTCGGGCGCCAGGTGCTGCCGTCGGCGCCGCGGAATTCCTTCACCGCATCGCGGAAAGGCTGGTCGGGCGGGATCCCCCGTTCCAGCGCGGCGCCATACACGAACGGCTTGAAGGTCGATCCCGGCTGGCGCGCGGCCTGGGCCACGTGGTCGAACTGGTCGCGCTCGAAATCGCGGCTGCCGACCCAGGCCTTGACTTCGCCGGTGGCCGGATCGATCGCGACGAAGCCGGTCTCGAGGCGCGCCTTGCTGGCCTTGAGCTCGTCCATGAACTTGCGCTCGCCGTTGAGGCGCGCGAGCGCCGCCGCCGCTTCTTCGCCGCCTTCGAGCGCGGCGCGGTACTCGCCGCTTTCGCGCACGAAGGCATCCAGCTCGCGCCCGTGGGTGATCCAGTAGTACGAGAACGGGGCGATATTCGGCCGCATTGCCGTGTACACGCCGGTCGAGGTCGAGCGCGGCACATTCGGGTTCGCCCATTCCACGTCGGCGATGGCCTGCAGCGTATCGGCCTGGCGCTTGACCGCCCGCTCGGCGGCCGCCTGCAGCGCGGGATCGAGGGTGGTGCGCACCACCAGGCCGTCGAGCTGCAGGTTGACATCGTTCTCGTCGGCCCAGTCGAGCAGCCACTTGCGCACATGGTGGGTAAAATGATTGTCCTTGCCGCTGCGGTCCGGCAGGCGCGCGAAGCGCAGGCGCAGCGGCCGCTTTACCAGCAGCGCATAGCGCTGGTCGTCGATCTCGCCGCGCTTGCGCATCTGGCCCAGCACCACGTTGCGGCGCGCCACCGAGCGCTCGGGCTTGGATACGGGATTGTAGTAATGGGTACCCTTCAGCATGCCGACCAGCGTGGCCGCCTCGAGGATGTCGAGTTTGAGCGCCGGTTTGCCGAAATACGTGCGCGCCGCCATCTCGATGCCATACGCGTTGTACAGGAATGGCACCGTGTTCAGGTAGGCCTCCAGGATCTGGGTCTTGCTGTAGGTATTCTCGATCTTGACCGCGGTGATCAGCTCGCGCATCTTGCGGTTGATGCTGCGCGCACGCCCGATCTCCTGCGGGAACATATTGCGCGCCAGCTGCTGGGTGATCGTCGAGCCGCCCTGCGGATCGCCCTTCACGTTCGCCCACATGGCGCCGGCGACGCGCTTGAAGTCGATGCCGTGGTGCTGGTAGAAGCGGTGATCCTCGGTCGCGACCAGCGCCTGCACCACATACGGCGAGATCTGCGACAGCTTCACCCGCTCCTGCAAGCCCTTCTCGAAGGTGCCGAGCGGCTTGCCGCCGGCGTCCAGGATCACGGTGGGGCGCGAGCGGCTGGCCTGTTCCAGGTCGTCGATGCCGGGCGTGAGCGGGATCAGCACCAGCAGCCAGGCCAGGATCGCCAGCAGGCCGGCGGCCATCGTCCACAGCGACACCAGGGCCAGCTTGACGGGCAGCGGGCGGCCGTGCAGGCGGTCCCTGGCGCCGCGTCTCAATAGCCCTGCCCGGCTCCTGGCCGCAGCCACCAGCTTGAGCATTGCCCGCTTGATCCGTTGCCGCGCCGTTGTCTGACCGGTCTGCGCCGCGTAACCGTTTTCGCCCTTAAAGTCCACTCGCTGTCCCTGCCGTGATAAATCTGTCAATGTACGGCAAGTATAGCCGACCGCAGCTTGCACCACGGCACGACTGGACACCCGGCGAAACGGGGACTATGCGGCACTGGCGGCGGGCTCCATGCGCCGCGCGCGCAGCAGCGGCTCGACCCGCTCGACCGGCTGCGGGCGGCTGAAGACATGGCCCTGGACCTCGTCGCAGCCGCAGCCGCGCAGGTAGTCCAGCTGCTCGATGGTCTCGACGCCTTCGGCGATCACGTGCATGCGCAGGCCATGGGCCAGCGAGATGATGGCGTCCACCATGGCGGCGCCGTCGGCGCTGCCTACCATGTCGTGGACGAAGGAGCGGTCGATCTTGAGCACGTCGACCGGCAGGCGCTTGAGGTATTGCAGGCTCGAATAGCCGGTGCCGAAGTCGTCGATCGACAGCTTGACCCCCATGCGCTTCAGGCATTCCATGGTCGTGATCGCCCCTTCGACGTCCGCCATCATCATGCTCTCGGTCAGTTCGATCTCGAGCGTCTCGGGCGGCAGGCCGGTTTCGCGCAGCACCCGCTCGATCGTGGCCAGCAGGTCGGGCTCGGCGAACTGGCGCGCCGACAGGTTTACCGCGATGCGCAGCGGCCCCAGGCCGGCGCGCTGCCAGCGCCGGTTCTGGCGGCAGGCCGTCTGCAGCACCCAGGCCCCGATCGGCACGATCAGGCCGGTTTCTTCGGCCAGCGCGATGAAACGGTCGGGGCGCACGGTGCCGAGCAGCGGGTGGCGCCAGCGGATCAGCGCCTCGTTGCCGACCACGCAGCCGCTGGCCAGGTCGACCTGCGGCTGGAAGTACAATTCGAACTGCTCGTCCTGCAGCGCGTGGCGCAGCGCGCTTTCGAGGGCCAGGCGGTCGAAGGCCTGGGCGTTCATGTGCGGCGCATAGAACTGCACCGCGTTGCGCCCGCCGCCCTTGGCGCGGTACATCGCGATCTCGGCGTGCTTGACGAGGGTGTCGGCATCGACGCCGTCGGCCGGATAGGCGGCCACGCCGGCGCTGCAGCTGAGCACCAGGCGCTGGCCGGCCAGCGTCACCGGCTCGGCCACCGCTTCGCGCACCTGCTGGATGCGGACCGCGGCCTGGCGCTCGTCGCCGCAGTTGCACAGCACCAGCACGAAGTCGTCGCCCCCAACCCGGGCCGCCGTGTCGGCCGGCCGGATCGCACCCTTGATGCGCGTCGCCAGCATGCGCAGCGCCTCGTCGCCGGCGCGCCGCCCGAGCGTGTCGTTGATCAGCTTGAAGTGGTCGAAGTCGAGCAGCACCGTCCATACCGGCCGGCCGCCGCTGGTGGCGATGGCGCGTTCGATGCGATCGGCCAGCAGCGCGCGGTTGGCAAGGCCGGTCAGCGTGTCGTAGTGGGCGTGGCGTTCGAGCTCGGCCTCGTAGCGCTTGGCGGTGGTGACGTCGTAGACGGTGACGACGAAATGGCTGGCCTGGCCATCGGGCCGGCGCACCGGCGCCACGTACACGTCGGTGACCAGCTCGACGCCGTCGCGCGTGTGCGCCGCCACCAGCGCGTGCTCTTCGCGCTGCTGGTGCAGGGCGCGGCGCAGCTCCTGCACCGCCGGCTGGTCGGCGTCGATGCCGGCCAGCAGCTTGAGCGGCTGGCCGGCCAGTTCGCGCGGCGGGTAGCCGAAGATGCGCTCGCAGGCCGGGTTGGCGTATTCGATCGGGAAGCCGGGGCGCTCCGCGTCGACCATCAGGATCGGATTGGCGCTCGCCTCCATCGCGCGCTCGTACAATCGCAGCGACCCGGTGGCGAGTTCGAGCGCCGCGGTGCGTTGCTCGACCAGCGCCTCGATGCGGCGTGTGCGCGCCACCCGCTGCTGGACCAGCGCGGCCGTGGCCAGGCTCAGCACCAGGCCGAGCAGCATGGCCACCAGTTCGGCCGTATGGCTGCCGAGCGCCGCCGGCTGCTCCTCGACCACCACTTGCCAGGGGCTGCCGGCAATGTCGAAATGCTCGACCCGGCGCAGCACCATCGTGTCGAGCAGCTTTTCCCAGGTACCCACGGGCTGGGCCGGCTGGCCGTGCTGGTAGCTGGTCACGGTATTGCCGAGCGCATCCGGCCCGCGCAGCGCCAGCGCGAAATCGCCGTCGAGCAGACGCACCGCGTTCAAGGTGGCGCCGACCAGCAGGGCGACATCGATCACGACTTCGGTGTCGCCCACCACCGCGGCGCGGCGCGCGGCGACGCTGGTCGGGCGCGATCCCGCGCGGTAGACCGGCATCACGATCAACACGCCATGGCGCTTGCCGCCGCCCTGCAACAGGTCGATGACGGGGCTGGCCGCCGGTTCGCCGTTGTCGATCGCGCGCTGGGTATAGGCGCGCTGGGGCGCATAGGCCCAGGCGTCGTAGCCGAACGTGACTTCGTTGCCCAGGATCGGCACCACGTAGTCGTTGACCAGGTAGCGCGCCCGCGCTCCGGCCCGCACCAGGCCGGCGGGGCCACGCTCGCGGATCTCGAAACCGGGCCAGAAAGAGCGCCGTTCGGCCTCGAAGGCGGGCCGCTCGGCGCTGCTCACGAAGCGGTGGAATACCAGCGCCTGCAAATAGCGGTGGCGCGCCACCAGCGGCTGCGCAAATGCGTCGAACTCTTCGCGCGTGATCTCGGTGGAGGCGCGAAACAGCAGGTTGACGGCGCGCGCGGCGTCGGTGGCTTCGGCAAACGCACGCGTGACCGCAGCCACCCGCACCTCGGCGCGCTGGGTGAACTCGGCTTCGGTGCGCTCGTATTCGATGCGGCGCACCGCCCCGCCCAGCAGCATGGTGAGCGTCAGGCCGAGTATGCACGTGCCAACCGCGGCCCTCGACAGGCCGCGGCCCTGGTGGTGCCGAGGGCTGACGGAAGCACTTCGCATGGACCGATGCTAGCGCAGAACGAGGCTGGCGGGGCGAGCGTTACAAGAAAAAAGGAGGGCGCCGCGCACCGCGGTGGCGGCTGTTGCATTATCATCTCGCTCATGCCGTCCAAACCCCTGCCCGACCCGTTCCTGCCGCCCGCCGACGCCCCGCCACAACGCGTGCTGCGCCAGTTCCGCATCGTCTTCAATGCCGTCAAGTCGCACTTTCGCCAGCTCGAGCGCGATTCCGGACTCGGCGGCGCCCAGGTGTGGGCGCTGTCGGTGATCGACAACCAGCCCGGGATTGGCGCCACCAGCCTGGGACGGGCGATGGACATTCACCAGTCGACCGCCAGCAACCTGGTGCGCGGGCTGGTGGAACGCGGCTACGTGGCGGCGGCGCGCGAAGGCGCCGACCGCCGCAACGTCGCCCTGCGCATCCTGCCGGCCGGCCAGGAAGTATTACGGCGCGCGCCGGCGCCGCTGGCGGGCGTGCTGCCCAACGCTTTGGCCACGCTCGACGATGCGACGCTGCTGCGCCTGGAGCAAGACCTGGGCGCCCTGATTGCCAGGCTGGATGCGGACGAGGCCGCCGGCCGCATTCCGCTCGGCGATTCCTAGTACCAGCGCAGCCTGCACCAAGCTCAAGCGTCGCCGCGGAAGCGCCGCAGGCCCAGGTTGACCATGGCTTCGACGCTGCCCTCGTGCTGGTGCACGATGCGCAGCTGCTCGGCGTCGCCCACCGACCGCGTCATGTGCGCCAGGTGGGCCAGCGCCGCGCTCGATCCCAGTTTGTCGGCGTGCGGCGCGATGCGCGCCAGCGTGGCCAGGATATCCTCGCGCAACAGCACTGGTCGATGTTCCTGCGGCAACACGATACTGCCGTCCAGGCCGAAACGGCAGGCCTGGAACCGGTTGTAGTTGTAGACCAGGTAGTCGTCTTCGCGCGGCGCCGCCTCGTTGCCCTCTAGCAGGTAACTGCACAGCGCCTGCAGATAGGCCGCCAGCGCCGCCGCGTGCTCGACCGTCAGCGGCGTATCGCACACGCGTAGCTCGATGGTGCCGTACTCCGGTTTCGGGCGCAGGTCCCAATAGAAGTCCTTCATGCTGCGCACGATGCCGGTGTCTTCCATGCGCGCAAAATAGTCGCGCGCGAAATCGTCCCATTTGAGCAGGAACGGCGCCCGCCCCGACAGCGGGAAGGCGAACACCGAATTCAGGCGGGACGAATGGAACTGGGTGTCGCTGCCCTGCAGGAATGGCGACGAGGCCGACAGCGCGATGAAGTGCGGGATGTAGCGGTTGAGCGCATGCAGCAGGAACAGCGCGTTGTCGCCGCTGCCGCAGCCGATATGCACGTGCTGGCCGAACACGGTGAACTGCTTCGCCAGGTAGCCGTACAGCGCCGAGACTTCGCGAAAGCGCGGCTTCTCGTAGATGCGGCGCTCGGTCCACTGCTGGAAAGGATGGGTGCCGCCACCGCACACGCCCACGTTCAGGCGGTCGCCCGCGCGCAGCAGCGTGTCGCGGATCACGCGCAGTTCGTCCACCAGCGGCGCATGGCCGGTATGGATGCTGCTATTGATCTCGATCATGCTCTCGGTGATCTCGGGCGTGACGGCGCCGGGAAACGGCGCGCGCGCCAGCAGGTCGAGCATGTCGGGCGAGGCCGGGGTCAGGTCGAAATCCGACAGGCCCACCAGCTGGAGCTCGAGCTCGACCCCCATGGTCAGCGCATCGGAGCGGGCGAATTCAGGCAGCGGCATCGTGGTTCTCCTGGTGGTCTTTGCGGTGTCTGGCCGCGCCCGACTCGCGCGCGCCGCTCAGCGCGCCCTGGGTCAGGATCGGCGCCAGCACCTCGAGGATCATGGCCATCGCGGCCAACGGGGCCAGCGGCGCCAGCGTGTCGAACAGGTCGACACCCGAGCGCCGGGTCTGTTCGATCAGGATGATGGCGAATACCGTCATCGGCATCAGCGCCACCCCGGTCAGCGCGCCCTTGCGCGCCGAGATGCCCGATACGCGCGCGGTCGCGGTGCACACCGCCACTTTCACCAGCGCGCGCACCAGCAGCAGGAGCAGGCCGAGCAGCAGGCCTTCGGCGGTCGGCTGCCAGGCGATCAGGGTCGCCACGAAGAAGAACAGCAGCACGGTCAAGAGGTCGCCCAGGGCGCCGAAATTGCGCTGCGCGGGGCTCAGGGTGACGCGGCGGTGGCGCGCCACCAGGCCGAAGGTCAGCGCGGCCAGTACCGGCGAGAGCTTGAGCACGTGGGTGATCGCCACCAGCAGGAACACGAAGACGGCGAAGGTGAGCGTCGCGTTGGCGCGCGCATGGCCGGCGACGCGCTGCCACAGCGGCAACAGGTAGCCAAGCGCCGCACCCAGGCCGCTGGAGGCGGCCAGCACCACCAGGCCGGTCCAGCTGGCGTGGACGACGTCGCCCGAGGTCTGGAACACCCCGACCCCCACCGTCACATTGAAGACGAACACGGCAAGCACGCAATTGAGCGCCGTCAGGTGCATGGCGCGCTCGGTGACCTGACCCCCGCCGCCCTGCTCGTTGACGATGCGCAGCAGCCCGGCCGGCGAACTGGCCATGGCCAGCGCCGCCAGCAGGCAGGCCGGCAGGACGTCGGTGCCGCAGGTGCGCGCGACGAAATACACGGCGGCCCAGGTGAGGCCTGCTTCCAGCAGCGACGTCACCAGCAACCACGGGTTGGTGCGCAACCAGCGCAGGTTGATGCGGTACCCGAGTTCGAACAGTATCAAGCCGAAACCGAGGTTGGCCAGCATCATGAAGTTGTCGGCCTGGGCCGGCGGCAGGTAGCCGCTCGAGAGGTTGCCGAACACGAAGCCACACAGGCCATAGATGGAGATGCGGGGCACGTTCGCCCAGCGGTACAGCAGCTCGCCCGCCATCCAGGCCAGCGTCAGCGCCAGCGGCCAGGCCAGCGCATGCGTGAGTGACAGCAATTCGCTCATCAAGAATCTCCGGTGGGGCGCGCCAGGGGCGGCGCGCAGCCGCGCAGGCGCGATCGCCGCGGGCGCGCCAATGCGCCAGGCCGCGACCGCGGCGATGGGACGGCGTCGTGAAATCGAAAAATTCCCCCCGGCGAACGCGGGGGGAGAAAAGAAACGGGGTGAGCCGCCTCATCGCTGATCGGGGCACCCGGATCACCTGAACCGGTTGCCACATAGCTATACTGCCCGAAAAATATAATCGTGGCAACCCTATTTGTGCGAATGTACAGACAGGCAAGCCTCCCCGCTTTTCACCTTGGCCGAGCCTGCGCGTGCGTTTCGCAGAGTCAACAGCTTTCCGGCAAGCGCGCTATGATGGCAGCAAGACAACAATTGGAGGCGGCATGGACGGGTTGGCGGGATGGTTGCAGGCGCTCTTGTGGGGCTTGCTGGCAGGCGGTGCGCTGCTGCTGGGCGCCTTGATCGGCGTGCGCTGGCAGGTGCCGCAGCGGCTGGTCGCGGCCGTCATGGCGTTCGGTAGCGGCGTGCTGATTTCCGCCCTGTCGTTCGAAATGATGGACGAGGCGATCGAGACCGGCGGCATCGCCTCGACCGCCGCCGGCTTCCTGGTGGGCGCCGCCGTCTACACGGCCGCCAACTGGCTGCTGGCGCGCAAGGGCGCGCGCCACCGCAAGCGTTCCGCCCCGCACCTGGCGGCCGAGCACAAGGACGCCAGCGGCGCCGCGCTCGCAATCGGCGCCTTGCTCGACGGCATCCCCGAATCGATCGTGATCGGCTTGTCGCTGCTTGGCGGCGAAGGCGTCAGCGTGGCGGTGGTGGTCGCGGTGTTCCTGTCGAATCTGCCGGAGGGCCTGTCGAGCGCGGTCGGGATGAAGCATACCGGGCGCTCGCCGGCGCATATCTATGGCATCTGGGCCGGCATCGCCGTCGCCTCGGGCGTGGCGGCGCTGCTCGGCTACACGGTCTTCCACCGCTTCCCGCCCGAACTGCTGGCGGCGATCACGGCCGTGGCGGCTGGGGGCGTGCTGGCGATGGTGGTCGACACGATGATTCCCGAGGCGTTCGAAGAGACCCATGACTTCGCGGGCCTGATCGTGGCGGGAGGCTTCCTGGCGGCGTTCGCGCTGAGCAAGATGGCGGGCTGAGCCGCTTGTCGACGGAATTGACATCCGCGTGACATCGGCCCCGGGCGATCGTGCCAAGCGCTTGTTCTACGCAGGTTTATCACCTCAGGCACGGATCATGCTCAAGAGTATTTCGGCGACCACCGCCGCGCATGCCCTTCGCCGCCATGGCGCAACCGGAACGATCGGAGTGACTTTTGACATTCGTGAAAAAACTGAAAAACGCGGCACTGGCCGCCCTGCTGCTGTCCGCTGGTATGGCGAATGCGGCCCTGTACCAATATCAGTTGAGCGGCGACTACGCGGCCAGCTGGCGGCTCGACACGGTTGCCGGTCCCGACTATGGCGCCGACGGCCTGGGCCTGGTGTGGTTCGACGTCGCAGGGTCATTCCCGGGTTCGGCGGAGGGCGTGGCCGACGTGACCTTCTATGCGGCGGATTTCGGCGGCGGTGTGGAGCTGTTCGATTTCTATGGCGACCAGTTCCTGGTGGTCACCGACGGCCAGCAACTGTATTCCGGCCCCGAAAGCAATCCGATCCTGGCGCTGGGCGCGTTCGCGCTGACGCAGTTCAACGGCAGCGGGAACTATGTGCTGACGGTCACCGACCTCGACGCCCTGCCAGATCCGGTCGACGTGCCCGAACCGGCCACCGGCGCGCTGCTGATCGGGGGCCTCGGCCTGCTGTACGCGCAACGCCGGCGCCAACAGGCGGCGTGATCCATCCAGGCGGCTAGGCTGGCGCCTGTCAGCGTTGCCGCCCTGCCCGCTGCGGCCCGGCCCCGTTCTGCGTCTTGAGGTAAGCGACGATGTCACTGACCTGCCGTTCGCTCATGAAGTTGAAGAACCGCATCTTGTTACCGGGTGCGACACGGTTGGTGTCGCGGATGAAGGCGACGAGCGTCTGCTCGTTCCATACCAGCGTGGACTGTTTCAGCGCAGGCGAATAGGCGTAGCCGGCGACGGCGCCCGCCTTGCGGCCGACCACGCCGTTCAGGTGTGGCCCGAATACATTGCCCGCATTGGGCCCGATCTGATGGCAGCCGGCGCAGCGTGCGAACAGGCGCTGCCCGGCCTGGACCCGGGCGGGGTCGGGCGTGAGCGGCGTGGGCGGCGCAGGTGGCGCAGGTGGCGCGGCCTGGACCAGCCGGGCCGCCGCAGCGCCCGCCAGCAACAGCATGGCGCAGCCCCGGCGCATGGTCATTTCACCCGCTGCTTCTCGAGCTTGCGCGCCAGCGTGCGGCGGTGCATGCCCAGGCGCCGCGCGGCTTCCGAGATATTGAAGTCGGTTTCGGCCAGCACTGCGTGGATGCGCTCCCATTCCAGCGTTTTGATCGAGGTGGAGCGGTTGGTGACCTCGATGTCGGCGCTGCCGGCCACGTGGCCGAAAGCGGCCTCGATATCGTCGGCGTCGGACGGCTTGGCCAGATACTGCACCGCGCCCAGCTTGATCGCCTCGACCGCGGTGGCGATGCTGGCGAAGCCCGTCAGCACCACGATCAGCATGTCCGGATCGTGCTCGTGCAGCAGCTGGACGCAGCTCAGGCCCGAGGAGTTGCCCTTGAGTTTCAGGTCGACCACGGCGTAGCCGGGATTGTGGTGGGCCAGCAGTGCGGCCGCCTCGTCGTGGCCGGTGGCGCCCAGCACCCGGTAGCCGCGCCGCTCGAAGGAGCGGCTCAGGGTGCGGGCGAAGGCCTCGTCGTCTTCGATGATGAGCAATAGCGGCTCAGGGTTCTGCATCGTCTCTTTCCTCTTCCAGTTCGATTGCCGCCAGCGGCAGGCGCAGGGCCACCTCTGCCCCTCGCCCTTCGTCGTCGCGGCGGTTGCGCGCCGTGACGGTGCCGCCCAGCTTGCGCACCACGTTTACGGCCAGGAACAGCCCCAGGCCGCCCCCCGGCTTGCCCTTGGTCGACTGGTAGGGCTTGCCGAACTGGGCCAGCATGCTGGGGGCGAACCCGGGACCGCGGTCGAACACGGTCAGCACCAGCGTGCGCTCGTCGATGTGGGCGTCCATATACACCCAGTCGGGCGAGGCCTCGAGCGCATTGTCGAGCAGGTTGTCGATGGTCTGGCGCAGGGCCGAGTCGCTCGCCACCGCGATATGGTCGGCGATGCGGTTATTGTAGATGAAGGTGCGCACCGGACGGCTGGTTTCCCAGTGCGCGGCCAGGCCGTCCAGGAAGTTGCTGATCGTGGTGCGCTCGGCCGACTCGCCGCGCGCCTCGCCGGCCGACAGCAGGATGCCGCTGACGATTGCCTTGCAGCGCTTGAGCTGGGTCTGCATCTCGGTCAGCTCTTCGAGCAGTTCGGGGTCGTCGCGAAACGCCGGCATGCGCTTCCAGTCGCCCAGGATCACCGACACCGTCGATAGCGGCGTGCCCAGCTCGTGGGCCGCGCCGCTGGCCAGCAGGCCCATGCGCACGATGTGTTCTTCCTCGGCGGCGCGCTGGCGCAGCGCGGCCAGCTGGGTCGCCTTGTCGCGCACATTGTCCGAGATGCGCGAGATGAACATCACCAGCAGCGCCGCGTTCAGGGCGAAACACACCAGCAGGCCCTGGATGTACAGGCTGCCCATGCCGCGCGCATGGTCGAACGGCAGCATCAGCGGCTGGGCGTACATCGCCAGCCCTGCCATGCAGGCAATCGTGACCACCACGATGATCCAGGTCCACAGCACGTCGAGCAGCACCGCCGAGACGATCACCTGCAGCAGGTAGAGGAAGGCGAACGGGTTGGTCGTGCCGCCCGACAGGTACAGCAGCACGGTCAGGCTCGAGACGTCGACCAGGATGGCCATGAACATCTCGCCGTTCGAGACCGGACGGCGTTCGTGCCAGCGCATGTGGCTGGCGACGTTGAAGGCGATCAGGCAGGCCAGCACCTGCAGCATGTGCACCAGCGGCAGCTCGATCCCGAAGATCAGGATGGCGGCGGCGATGGTCGTGATCTGCCCGATGACGGCGATCCAGCGCAACTCGATGAGTTGCAGCATGTTCTTGTGGCCGGCGGCGAACTCGACGTTGGCGGCGGCGGCGGACGGCGACGAACGCGCCGCCCTGGCGAAGAAATCCAGCGGAGATTGCATCGAAACCCGTTATCTCGGTAGCGGCCGCCCGGCGACTGCAGGCGGCGTCTTAATCGTCGGTGTCGCGCCGGCGTCTGGTTTCGTAGCGGACGACCCACCACACGGCAGCGGCCACCATGAGGGCGAGAGCATACCAAGTGAGTGCGTAGACGAGGTGATTATTTGGGAAAGAAATGACGGTCAGCCCGCCGACCGCGCGCTCGGGCGCCGCCGCCGGGTCCTGGCCGCGGCCGGCGTCGACGAAATACGGTGCGACGCGCGACGCATCCAGGCCGCGCGCGGCGGCGATGGCGCCGACTTCGCGCGCATACCAGCGGTTGTTGACCGGGTCGTTGTCGCGCAGGAAACCGCTTTTGGGCTCGGCGATGCGCAGCAGGCCGGTGACCTGCAGCGCCTCGGCGGGGGTGGTCGCGCAGGCATTGGCGCCGGCCTTGCGGGCGGGATAACGGGAGGCGATGTCGCCGCTCGATGGAATGAAACCGCGGTTGACGAGGACGATGTGGCCGTCTTGCGTGCACAAGGGCGTGAGCAGCCAGAAACCGGCGCCCAGTTCGGACAGCGCCTGGACCGGGGTGGTGAATTCGTAGAGATAATGGCCCGACAGGCGTACGCGCCGGTATTCGTCGGACTCTTTCGAGACGTGCGGCCATTGCGCCACCGGGGGCGGCGCAACGGGATCCGCGTGAACGCGTGCGTCGACGCGTTCGATCAGGTCGAGTTTCCATTGCAGGCGAAACACCTGCCAGGTCCCCAGACCGGCAAACAGCACGAACAGCAGCAGGGCCCCCACCGCCAGCAGGCGCCGCACGAAGGCGGAGCGTGGCGGCGGCTGGGTGCTTGCAGGCCCGGCGGGCTGTCCGTGCACCACGGCCATTTAGGTCATGTCGTGGGTATTGGCCGGACCCATGCCAGGCATCATATTGGTATTCATATGATGCATGACCCAGATCGAACCGGCCATCACGATGACCAGGATGACGACGGTCAGGATCAGCGCCATCATGTTCCAGCCGCCTTCCGCCTTCGAGTTCAGGTGCAGGAAGTAGATCATTTGCACGATCAACTGGACTGCGGCGAAGCCGAGGATGACCCAGCGGGTCGTTTCAGGCGCCAGCACATTGCCCATCACCAGCCAGAACGGGATGATGGTCAGGATTGCCGCCAGCGCGAAGCCGACCAGGTAATCCTTCTGGCTGTAGTGCGTCACATAGACGTCGTGGCCATGGTGGCCGTGGTCGTGGTGGTCGCTCATGGCAGCACTCCCATCAGGTAGACAAAGGTGAAGACGAAGATCCAGATCAGATCCAGGAAGTGCCAGAACAGCGACAGGCACGACAGGCGGCGCATGTTTTCCGGGGTCAGGCCATGCTTGCCGAGCTGGAAGAACAGCGTGACAAGCCAGACGATACCGAAGGTCACGTGCAGGCCGTGGGTGCCCACCAGCGCGAAGAACGCCGTCAGGAAGCCCGAACGCTGGGGACCGGCGCCCATGTGGATCAGGTGCTGGAACTCATAGATCTCGACCGACAGGAAGGCCAGGCCCAGGATGCCGGTAACGGCCAGCCACATGCGCGCCTTGCCCACGTTCTTGGCTTGCGCCGCGATCATGGCGAAGCCGAAGGTCAGCGACGACACCAGCAGGAATGCGGTGTTGAGCGCGATCAGCGGCAACTCGAACAGCTCCGCGCCGGTAGGACCGCCGGCGTAGCTGCGGCCCTGCACCGCGTAGGTGGCGAACAGGGACGCGAAGATGAGGCAGTCGCTCATCAGGTAGAGCCAGAAGCCCAGCAGCGTACCCTGCTCCGGGTGGTGGTCGCGGACGATATAGCGTCCGCTCACGTCATCGGCGACGCTGCCGCCGGTTACAGATGCGTTAATTTCAGACATGGCTTTCCAGCATACGGGTGCGTTCCGCTTCGGTCCGGGCCACTTCTTCGGCCGGGATGTAGAAGTCACGCTTGTAGTTGAAGGTATGGATGATGATCGCGGCCATCATGGCGACGAAGGCCGCGACGGTCAGCGCCCACATATGCCAGATGATGCCGAAGCCGACCGCACACGCCAGGGCCGAGATGATGATGCCGGCGCCGGTGTTCTTTGGCATGTGGATCGCCACGAAGTCCTTCAGCGGACGACGGTAGCCGTTTTTCTTCATGTCGGCGAAGGTGTCGTTGTCGAACACCACGGGCGTGAACGCGAAGTTGTAGTCTGGCGGTGGCGACGAGGTCGACCATTCCAGCGTACGGCCTTCCCATGGGTCGCCGGTGAAGTCGCGCAGGCGAGCGGTGTTACGGTCGCGGAAGCTGACATAGATCTGCATCAGCAGCGCGGCGATACCGCCGGCAATCATCAGGGTGCCCACGAACGAGATCTGGAACAGCCACTGCACCGAAGGATCATCGAAGTGGCTGACACGGCGGGTGTAGCCCATGAAGCCCAGGATGTACGGTGGGGTGAACGCGACCCAGAAGCCGATCGACCACAGCCAG
>Ga0265780_10001504_pt1 | contig 32724 bp, 29 predicted proteins | sample P1T30metagenome_FD_192432 | JGI IMG/M metagenome (GOLD analysis project Ga0265780, IMG submission 192432) | Plant litter microbial communities from East Loma Ridge, Irvine, California - P1 T30 | ecosystem: Environmental > Terrestrial > Plant litter > Unclassified | place: USA: California...
TCTTAGCTCGACCACCTCAATGGCAAGTAGGGAGGATTTCATAGCAGGGTAAGACGGAGTGCCGTATGCTATTTCTTTCTTTTAAAAAGTAGAACTCCCCATTAGCAACTGGTCGGTAAGCCAGGTTAATGCCATCTAGGCTAGTTAGTTCGTAGCACATGGTGAGGTGGTTCTTTCTATTTGTTAGCTGTAGGTAGCTGGTAAAAGACTCCACCGGCACCTTTGTGCCGCACTGGGGCGATTTGTTAGAGAGCGTATAGGAGTCAACCTCTGGGCCTCCGCCGCTGTAGTATTGCGTGCACCTATCCTTGGTAAATACCAGCGTCCAGTTCTTATCCGTTGCCGAAACCCAGGTGCCCACAATAAGCTCGCTGTCAGGTCGAGGACGAGGTTTGAAGCTCAGGCAACTAGCAGCTAGTAGCAAATAAGCAGAAAGGCGTTGCGTGGGAAGCATGGGAGTGGAAGGGCTAAGTAGGGCGGGTGAAGGCTTGGCAGCAGGGTGATGGTTTCTTCCTTTTCTTTGAGTAATTCCTTCGGCAACTTATGGGCACAGTAGTAGCTGATTTGCTGCCGGGGGAAGCAATAGGCGTTAGTTATGGATGCACCCCGGTAAACGTCCCATTCGTGATAGTGTGGGTGGTCGTGGTGCCCGAGGTAGTAGTTGTAATTTTGCCGGAGAAGGTGCCGGAAAAACTCCCATTGCTGGTTGCCGCGAGCGTCGTTACATCATTATCGTAAAGCGTGCCAGTACCAGTTCCAGTAGGAAAATAGGCCATCGTAACAAGCGTGTAGGCCGTAGCCGGTTGGCTTGCCAGCTTATTAAACTCTAGCAAGAGGTATTCCTGACTAGTCGCGTTCTCAGTCGGCAGAAATAGTTGTAGGTAATCGTAAGCAGGCCGGTTGCCATTGCTGGCGAAATTGGTTAGCGTCGCCTTCACGGTGCAATTGCGGCTTATGCCGTCGAGTTTATAGTTGCCATTGCCCCAAGTTGTAGCAGGCGTGGCGTCCTCCTTCTTGGAGCAGCCCAGGGTGCTCAGCAGCAGGGTAGCAGCTAGGGGAATAGTGAGTGAGCGAAGTTTCATAGCAGGGTAAGGAAAAGAAGCTGAAGTGACGACAGCACCAATCGCTTGGCTTTACAGAAATATAGTAAGTAGGGTCCGGCTTATAACTTATCCCGCAGCTGGGAAGTCCTGAATAACACGCCCATCGAGAAGATGCCCTTCTCTGCGAGTATATCTGTCACCACCTTGCGCAGGCGGTTAGACCGCCTGCGCAAGTATTAGTTTAGCGTACGAGTAAGCGCGCGCCCAGCGTGACAGTGGCAGTGTGTACGCGGATGGTGTACACCCCCATAGCCAGGCTGGCCAAGTCAAGGGAAAATTGCTGCGTAGTGGCGGGGAGCGTGTGCTGATAGACAACTTGTCCCAGCGCATTAAGCACCTCAACGCGCTTGACTAGCAGAGAGGCTGGTAGCCGTACTTCCGCCGAGAGATGAGCCGGATTAGGGTACACCTGTAAGCCGGATGCAGTAGTTGCGGCAGTGGCAGCCAACACCACCGCCTGGCTGGCGGAAGGTAGCGACGCACAGCCAGCTGCCGAAGTCACGACCACCGTGTAGCTGCCCTGCTGGGCCGTATAGGTCGAGCCGGTAGCCCCCGCAATAGCCACACTATTAAGATACCACTGGTTGCCCGTAGCGCTGCTGCTGGTCAGGACAGTACCCGTGCTGCTTGACGTAGTCGTAATAGTTGGCTGGGGGGGCGTGGGACTGGCCGACACGGTCACGGACACCGTAGGGCCGGCGCAGCCGGTGGCACTACTGCCCACGACGGTATACTGGCCAGCCGCGCTCACCGTGATGCTGGCTGTCGTGGCCCCGGTGCTCCACTGATAAGCGGCTGACCCGCTGGCAGTAAGCACGAGCGAGCTGCCCTGGCACAGGCTAAGCGGGCTAGGAGCCGTGATAGTGGCCGTTGGTCCCGTTTCGATAGTTACCGCCACTGGCTGACGAGGACCTTCACAGGCCGTCGCGCCGGAGCCGGTGCTGATGGCCACGTAGTACGTGCTGCTTTGGCTTAGGCTAGGCGTATTGAATACACTGTTGAGCGAGCCAGTAGCAGCCAGCGGCTGCCCACCGGTAGCCTGGGCGTACCACACGTAGCTGCCAGTTGTGCTGAGGCCTGTGCCGACTAAGGTAGCAGAACCCGCGCCGCAACGGCTGGCCCCAGCTGTAGTCGCTAAATAATGCACGCAGAAAGCCCCTGGCGGTGTAGCAGTGCCCCCACTGGTGGTGACGACCAGTGGACCAGCTGTTGCGCCCGCCGGTACCGTACACGTGAGCGTAGTGCCGCCGGCCCCCACGGCCACAGCCGAGGCCAGTATGCCATTAAACGATACGCTCGTATTGCCTGTCAAAAAGTTGGTGCCCGTGATGGTAACGACGGTACCCGGTGGACCGCTCAGCGGCGAGAAGCCAGTAGCTGTCGGGGCCGGGTACACGCCCGTGCCAGTCAGCAGTATCTGGTAGGTGCCCAGGCCGGAAACTACTTCGAGCAAACCAGTGCGAGCACCTGCCGCGCTGGGCGTGAAGCTAACGAGCACTGTGGATGCGCCACCCGCGGGCACCACCGTAGGCACCGCGCCGCTCAGCGTGAAGTCGTTGGTAGCGCGCACGCCAAGGGGTAACGGGGCGGTGCCAGTGTTAGCCAGCGTGAAGCTTACTGTCCCCGACGAGCTACCGATAGCCTGCGACCCGAAAGTATAGGTCGAGCCGCTGGCGTAAGCAGTAGCGCCCACGGCTAGCGCTAATTGCGGAGCCGTCACTACAAAGGAGGTGGCACTGGTAGCGGTGCCGCTGGGGGTAGTCACTGTTACCAAACCAGTCGTGGCACCCGCGGGTACGGTGAACGTCAGGCTGGTACCCGCCGCGTTCACTACGAAGCCCAGAATAGCCTGCCCATTCAGCAGCAGTGTGGTGGCACCGGTCAGGTTAGTGCCGGCTAGGGTTACGACAGTGCCTGTCACCCCGCTGCTGGGTGTGAAACTTATAATCGTGGGCGCGCTGCCCGACAGCACCAGGACAGCGTTGGAGGTGGCTACGCAGCCGTTCAGGGTGGCCGTTACGGAGTAAGTTCCGGGCTGAGTCACCGTCAAAGTAGGAGTGGTTTGGCCCCCCGGATTCCAGTTGTAGCTGACACCAGTCGATAGGGCCGTTGGTGTCAGGTTGGGCAAGCCATCGGCAGTCAGGCGCACCAGGGAGGCGGGCCCCGGCTGTCCATTGTAGGTGGTGAAGTTGCCGCCCGCCAGCAGGCGGCCATCGGACAGCTGCGCTAATTCCTGTACGTAGCCAAGAAAGTTAAAGCCGGCCCCACCCCCGTTGAAGCTGGGGTCGAACGCCCCTGTATCGGCCACCCGCAACAGGTAGCGCGATAGGTTTGTCTGATTGTTGAACGCAGTGAACCCGCCACCCACGACAATCTTGCCGGTGGGTTGCAGGACCAGCGCGTCCACGCCCCCCACAAAGCCGCGCCCGCCCAGGTTAAACGCCGGGTCGACCGTGCCCGTGCCCGTGAGGCGTATTAAGCCTTCGGGCACAAACTGGCCATTGTAAGCGCTGATGGCGCCGCCCGCCAGCAGTTTGCCATCGGGCTGAAGTAGGAGCACTTGGACAAAGCAGTCGGTGCCCGTGCCGCCGGGGTTGAAGGTAGTATCGAGCGCTCCGCTGGTAGTGAGGCGAGCCAGGTGGTCGGGGCAGGTGGCATTGCCACTAAAGGTCGAGAACTCGCCACCCAGCACTACCCGACCGTCGGCTTGCAGGGCCAGCGCATACACCACCGAGCCCACGCCGCCCGAGCAAGTAGCCGAGCGCCCCGTAACGCCGGTGCCGGTGCTAAAGCTGGCGTCGCGCTGACCGGTGGCCGTTACTTGCATGATACCTTGAGGGCAGGTAAGGCCATTGAAGCTATACATGGAGCCGCCGACCACGAGTTGGCCGGTCGGCCGCAACGCCAAGGCGTTGACGCGACCGCCAAAGCCGCTGCCGCCCGCATTATAGCTGGTGTCGAGTGAGCCATCCACATTCAGGCGCACCAGGTTGTCGGGGCAGTTCAGCCCATTGTAGCTGCCGAAGCCGCCGCCCACCAGCAGCTTGCCATCGGGTTGTTGTACGATGGCAAACACAGCCACGTCGACCCCAAACGCCCGGAAGCCATACCCACCGGGGTTGAACGTGGGGTCCAAGGTGCCATCGGGCAGCAGGCGCACCAGGAAGTCGGGGCAATCTGTCCCGTTGTAGCGCGTAAAGCCCCCGCCGACTACGATACGGCCGTCGGGCTGCACCAGCGTCACCAGTACTGGGCCATCGAAGCCCTGACCGCCCACGTTGAAGCCGGGGTTGCTTGCCGCGGCCGTAAGCACTTGGCTGCCACCTGGGGCTAAGCTTATTGGGCCAGTTGGGCTGACCTGCACTACGTGGCCGCAGTTAGCGGCCGTGGGCAGCGAGCCCGTACCGCTCACAACGACAACATTAGACGTGGCAGAGCACCCACCCCGCGTGGCCGTTACCGAATATGTGCCTGGTTGGGTTACGTAAATGCCGGGCGTCGTCTGGCCGCCGGGGCTCCAACTGTAGCTGATATTCTCCGTCAGTATCACATGGTCGTTAAGCAAGCCATCAGGAAAAATCCGGCCCAGGTAGCCGGCCCCATACGACGTAAGCGTGTTGTAATCAAAGAAGCGCGTGAACGTGCCGCCCACCAGCAGCTGCCCATCGGGCTCGACCACAATGGCTTGCACTACGTTGTCAAAAGCCCCCCGGCCGCTGTTAAACGTGGCGTCGAGCACGCCGCTGGCGCTCAGGCGCACTGCGCCGCCGACTGGCTGCGCGTTGTAGTTGTCGAAGCCGCCTCCGACCAATATTTTGCCGTCGGGTTGCACCGTTAGGGACGTGACGTAGCCCGCAAAGTTGCTGGTGCGAAAGCCCGTACCGCCCGCAAAGGCTTGTAGCACGCCGTTGGTATCGAGACGCACCAGCGCATCGGGGCAGTCTTGGCCGTTGTAAGTCGAAAACCCGCCGCCCACGAGCACGGTGCCACTCGGCTCCAGCAAGATGGTGTAGACGGTGGAGTTAAAGCTGCGCCGACTAAACGTGGCGTCTAGCACCCCATCCGCGCTCAGGCGCGCAATGCCGTAACCAGTAGCCACGCTGTTGTACGCGGCAAACCCACCTACTGCGAGCAGCTGCCCGCTAGGCAAGGCCACTACGCCGGTCACGCCCGCGTTAAATCCACCCTGCGAGCCGCTAAAGTTATTGAAAGAGTTGTCGTAGGAGCCATCCGCATTCAGGCGCATCAGGTTATTGGGACAGAAAAAGCCGTTGTATTTCACAAAGCCCCCACCCACGACAATTTTACCGTTTTGCAGTACCAGGGCCGATACCCCGGCTGGCGCGGCCGGGCTGGCCGTGGCAAAGCCGCTGCCGCCGATATTGAACGTGGGGTCGAGCGTGCCATCGGCCAGCAGGCGCACCAGGCCGTCGGCGGTAGCGGCGCTGCCGTTGTAACTGGTGAAGCTGCCGCCAACCAAAATTTTGCCGTCCGGTTGAAGCAGCAGCGTCGACACGCTATTATTGAAGCCCGTCCCACCGGGATTAAAGTTGGAGTCCAGGGTACCGTCGGCTAGCAGGCGCACCAGCCGCGCCGGGCAGGGTTGCCCATTGTAAGTGGTGAAGGAGCCCCCTGCCAGTCGCCGGCCGTCGGGCAAGGCCAGCAGCGTTTTTACGTCGGCATCGAAGCCGCTGCCCCCTACATTAAATGCTTGCGTCACCACGGTTGGCTTCAGGAGCTGGCCGCCGCTGCCGGGCAGTGTTAGCGGCCCCGGTGGGTCAATTACTGCCGCAATAGCGCAAGTGCTCGGTGGGGTTACTACCACGATGTTCGAGCGAGTAGTGCAGCCGTTGGCCGTCACGGCCACCGAGTAACTGCCGGCCTGCGTTACCGTGACACTAGGGGTAGTTTGGCCGCCGGGGCTCCACTGGTAGGTGGCGGGCGTTGTCAGTGGTGAAGGCTGGTTGTCGAGGGTGCCATCGGGACGCGTGCGCATAAAGTAGGGCGGACTAGCCGCTCCATTATAGCCCAATAACTGGCCGCCCACCAACGCTTGATTACCGTTTTGAATGGCTACCACCTGCACGCTGCTAGCCATGTACGGCGTGTTACCAACGCCCGCCCCCGTGCCGTTAAACGAGGGGTCAACCGCGCCTGTGGCCGTAAGTCGCATCAAATCATAGGGCACCGCTTGGCCGTTGTAACTAGTGAAAATGCCCCCCACCACTACCTTGCCATCGGGCTGCAAGGCCAGGCTATTTAGGATATAGTTCAGGGTGCTGCCGCCTAGGCCCGTGCCGCCGCCAAAGCTCGTGTCGAGCAGTCCCGTGGGCAGCACCCGCACTACGCCGGCGGGGCAGGCAGCTTGGTTAAAGGTATTAAATGTACCGCCCGCCAGGATGCTGCCATTGGGCTGCAAGGCCAGGGTTTCAACGCCGGTGTTATAGAAGGAGCTATATATGCCACCTCTAAAACCTTCTCCTCCGGAATTGAAAGTGGTATCCAGCGTGCCATCTGCATTGAGCCGGGCCACACCGTCGGGGCAGCTTGGCCCATTGCCATTATACGCGCCGAAGTAGCCGCCCAGCACGATTTTGCCGTCAGGCTGCATCAGTATTGCTTCTACGCTGCCGCCACTAATTCCCCACTGGGCATTGGTCGCCGTAGGTAGGGCGATGAAAGTAGTGAGGGAGCCATTGACATTAAGGCGCGTTAGATTTGTGCTACAGCTCAGACCATTATAAGTAAGATAATTGCCACCCACTATGATTTGCCCATTGGTAGTTAGCCCTAGGCTTTGTACCGAGGAAGGGTACGTATCAGGGCGCCCGTAGCCTGTGCCGCCGGCGTTAAATGCCGTATCCACCGAGCCATCCGCATTGAGTCGGACTAGCTTATCGGGGCAGCTTGCCGCGCCGTTGTAGGCCAAAAACGAGCCGCCGATCAGCAGCTTGCCATCGGGCTGCTCAAGCAGCGCGCTCACGCTAGCATCAAAGCCCCGAGTAGCCTGGCCCGCCACAGTGGGGTTAAATGACTGATCGAGAGAACCATCGGTATTAAGGCGCGCTAGGTAGTCGGGGCAGTCCGCCCCGTTGTAGTTCTTGAAGCGGCCCCCCACTAGAATTTTGCCATTGGCCTGCACCAGGATAGTTTCCACGGCCGCATCAAAGCCGCTGCCACTGAAGTTGAAGCCGGCGGTGGAAATGGTCGTCGTCAGCGTGTGGGAGCTGCCGGCCATCGGCACGGTCAGCGGACCATTGGGGGTCACCGCTACCGAGAAGTTGCATTGAGCTTCCGCAACCGGCCGTGTCATCAACCCGAGTAGCAGCCCACTAACTAGCTTTAAAAACAGTAAGTACGTTTTCTTCATCTAGGATGTTATTTTGAAAGCTATTATGTTAATGAGGGAGCAGCTTATAGTAGTAAAAGCTGCCTAAAAGCCACTAGTTGTTCACCTTATCAGGTAAGCAAGGAAGTGAGCTGAAGAGTCGGCAAACTTAGTCAGCCTTGAAAGGCAACTAAACAGTAATCTGCAAAATTACTTAACGTTCAGCGCACTCTCCCTCTCCACGCGAGAAATAGTCAACCTACGGCCGCACGTCACCAAACGTGCCGGCCGTGATAGTATGCGCCGGCGTGCTAAAGTCCGTACCCGAGAAGGTGCCCGTAAAGCTACCGTTGCTCGTTTCGATGAGGGGAATGATAAGGCGCAGGCCGTGGCCCAGGCGCGGGGATGCGCAGTACTAGCACCCTACTGCGGACCCTGCTCTATGACGAGGCGTGGCGGCTGGGTATTAAGGGGAAGGAGTAAGTATAGGTGCAGCAGGGAAGCTGGCGCGGCAACTGAACGGGCTGGGGCAGATAAGGGAATCACATAATTGCCTTACGCTCCTGCGCTAGGCGAACATAGCAAGGGTTGTCCTTGCCTAGCGCGCGGCCGGCGAGCTGGGCGGCGCCGGTGGTCGCGTCCTGGTAGCGGTTGAGCACCTGGTTGATGTTGTCGAGGTAAGTCCCAGACTTTTGGCTCGGTCCCACTTCTTGTCCCTTCTAGCCCAAAGGCAGGCACTGCCCGTCCCAGCAGAAAGTGAGCCAAGCCCTTCTTATCGGCTCGCAGCCGCAGCTGACGGGTTACTTGTATAGGCTCGCAGAGTAGGAAGCAGCTATGCCTTAGCTACCCAGCAACCCGACCCGCGTTCGCTGCCGGCAGCCTGAAATACGTGAAGTCGTGATTCGACCGTACCAACTCGTACTCAGGCAAGTTTAGGTACTTAGCGTAGAGCTGGTAGCGCTGCTCGACAGAATGCTCCTGTTTGATAAAGTGCGTGACGATGTCAGGCTCGATTTCTTCAAAAAACCGGCGTTTAACCGCGAAAATGACTTTCCAGAGCTCGGCCTTCAAGGGCTTGGGATAGCTGGCGAAACTGCTACCTACTCGCTCACCGCGCTTATAGAGCGCAAACGAACTCTCGTAAATGTACTGGCCCTCGTAATCCTGAGAGATAACCTGGTACGTTTGAATGAGCTGGCCCCAGTCAGGGTGCAGGTAGCTTAGGTCGTACGTGAGCTGCCAGCCGTCTTCGGTCCAGCCAACGTGGAGGCGGGCGGGGTCTAATCCTGCTTGGTCGGGCATGAAGGGGTAGCTCGCTTCCTGGCTGCGGAAGCGACGCGCTCGGCGGTGCTCATGCCCGTCATTTTCTCCGCTAATTCGTAGAGCCGCTGGTGGCCAGCCGCTGCCTCCTGACGCTGGGCTTCTTGCAGCGCTACAGCGCGCTCGTAGTCGGTTGTAGGTTGTGGCGTCATGGCGGTGGAGGAAGACTCGCGGAACCGTACTGGCTCCGGATTGGTAGCTAAAGTTACGATGAGTATAGCAACCAAGCACAGAGCGGAGTGGTTCGGGGGAGACAAAACGAAAGCGCCCCCGCCAATAGCGACAGGGACCCTTTGTTATAAGTCTATAAGCTATGGATGTGCATCCGTGAACACGCCTTCCGTTAATGCACTGCCGGCGCTGCTGCTAACGCTGGGGCTTGTACCGGAGAAGGTGCCCGAGCAGCTGCCCCCAGCAGTAGGAGCGCTCATGAAACGCAAGTTGTCCACGTAAGACCGGGTCAGCATTGTCGCGTTGCTATTGACTTGGGTCATGTGCAACGCGCCTACAAAATGATAGGTAGAAACGGGGCTGCCCACGTTTTTACTGAAGCTAAGCATCAGGTTGTCAAAACTACCCTGGGCATTCGAAGGGAGGGTAGGCTGTATCTGTAATCGGTCTTGATAAAAGCCTGCCCGATTTGGATACTCAAATGCTGTTGCTTGGCAGCTGACTAACTGGCCATCGAGTTTATAACTTCCTGTATTAGGGATAACTGGTGGCTTGGCCTCCTCTTTCTTGGTGCAGCCCAGGGTGCTCAGCAGCAAGTTGGCTAGAAGGGGCGTGGCGAGTAAGTGGAGTTGCAGTAGGAAAATAGCCGGCGCTGGTACTTGGATGTTGCCCCCGGTATTGCCTATGAAGCCAATAGAGCCAAACCCTACTACGTAGGATGCGCTAAATATAAAAAAATACCTCCTACGCCCCCTTCCTATCAATAGGTAAGCTTTTGACAACGACGTCTTTCGCAATGCCCCCAGCGGCCACGAGCGCGCCGGATTTCAGGATGCCGTCAATCACTTTCATGTGCTCCTCGTCAATCCAGCCCCACTGGGGAATGAGCATGTGCCAGGCTCGGACAGAAACCGTGACGCAGAAAAGGCCCAGGGTAAAGCGAATGAGAAATTTAGTAACCCACAGCAGGCTCTTTCGAACCTCTTTGCGAAAGAGGTCATCTTCCTCCCTTACCGCCTCCACCACGGCATCGGCCGTTACGACTTGTCCTTCCCGATTAGCGGCTTTCGAGATAGCGTCAAAGTTGATGGGTTCCTCTGCCATTAGGCTGCAACGCGCGCCAGGGAGCGGTAATGCTCCTTAATGATGTCTTGGGCAATGATGCCGTTGGGAGGAGTCAAGCTCCAGGGCGTGGCGGGCTTGTGGGTAATGGCCGACAAATACAGGCCGCTCTTGTCGCCATAGGCGTTCCAGACGTTCTCCAGCAGGTCGCGCGTACGGGTGTCGGCCTCTGGTATAGTAGGGGAGGCGAATCCTTTCAGGAGATTTCCCCACTGAAAAAAGCTTAGCAGCTTCGTTACGCGCCCCCGGCCATACTCCTTTAGTTGGCGGTAGAGGCTGGGAATGACCGGCCCATACGTCCAAGCCTCCACTGCCTCGTTAATGAGTGGTTCGTTCAGTAAGCCTAGACTCCAGCCATGCGAGATATAGACGAGCTTGAGTAGCTTCATAGGAGTTACCTCGATACCCGTATCGAGCGACTTTTGAATGAAGTAGTTAGCTACCGCTATGGGGGGATATAGGCCGCTAGTAGGTTCCATAGGTTTAAGCAGGGCAATAGGCCCACGTAGTGGGTTCTCAGGCTAAATATATTAGCTGGTAAGCAAAGGTGCAACGCGCTTCGTTAGCATTAGGTTTAGGAGCAGTGGTTGACTAGCTCGAGGAACTAGCCTTAGCCGGCGTTCGTAGACTTAGGAGTAGGAGCAAGCAAGCCCCTACTGGCAGCCCATGCTGCACCAGCAGGTTGCCGGCCTCTAGGGGAGTATCATAGCTGGCAGGGGAGAGCCCGCCTTTTGTAGTAAACGAAGAGTAGTAAGGGGTTGGCCCCGAAGAGCAGGAAGTATTGCTCTGGGCTTTTGTGCGGGGCGAAGTAGCCGCACCCCAGTATAAAGTCGGTTATAAAGCTGACGGTAAAAGTCAGGTAGAGCAGTTCAGAGGCCCATACTTCATACCGGTGCTGCTGGGTAGTAGTCATTTAATGTAGCCTGACTTCAATAAGTTAATCGTTTCCTCTTTAGCCGCAAGAAGCGCTTCTTTTGCCTCAAGCTGGCTAGTTAAAACCCCCACCTCCCGTCGCAGCTCTTCGCACCCCGAGCACACATCCTCCCCCCGCCGCTCCTGCAGCTGCTCGTTAAACCCCGAGGCCAGAATACCTGTGGGAATGGCAAACAGCCCTAGTCCCAGGACGGCAATTACACTACTAAACACTTTCCCCGCCGGCGTAATCGGGTACACGTCACCGTAGCCGACGGTGGTAAGGGTGGCCACCCCCCACCACATGGTATCGGGAATACTGCCAAACTTATCGGGCTGGGCCTCACTCTCGATGGAGTACATCACGCTGGACACGAGCAGCAAAATCAACCCTATCATGCCTAGCGTCACGAGCAACTCCGCTCGCTTGCGCCGGACTACCTGCCCAATCACGTGCAACGCCCGCACGTAGCGCGTCACTTTCAATAGGCGCAGTAGCCGCACCAGGCGCAAGAATCGTAAGTCAAGCAGCCCCATCGACAAGTAGAAGGGGAACACGGCCACCAAGTCGATGATAGCCAACGGACTCAAGATAAAGCGCAGGCGCCCCCACCAGGGCTGGCGGTAGCGTGGGTCTTCCACGCAGGACCACACACGCAGGGCATATTCGAGCGTGAAAATGTAAATGGATACGAGCTCGATACCCGCAAATAAGGGGTGGTAGTGGGCATCGATTCCCTTCACCGAATCCAGCACCACGGTGGCCGTATTCAGCAGCACTAGCCCTATCAAGCCCCAATCGGTCAAGCGCTCCAGCGTCGTCTGCCCCCCGTCGTGGGAGTTGAGTAGGTCGTAGAAGCGGGCGCGTAAGGAACGGGGTGGCATAGGGGGCCAAGTTACGAGAATAGCGAAGTGAAAAGCCACAATTCCGTGACCTAGCGCTAGGAATTACCTAACTTTCACGCATGCTTCCCACTCGCCTAGTCGCCTTCCTGGTTGCAGCGTACGCGCTGGTCGCTTCCAGCCAAGTGCATGCCCAGCAGCCGACCACTTCCGTCCGCATCCAGTTGGGGCGCTGCGACCAGCGGGTGGTCTACAACCTGCCCGCCCAGCGCTTCGACCAAACCGCCCAGGCCATCGCCCGCGCCACGGGCTGCTTCATCCGCTGTCCCGATAAGTCGCTGGTCAACGTGCCCGTGCAGCCGGTGCGCGGCCGGCTTACGCGTCGCCAAGCGTTGCGCGTGGCCCTGCGCGGCACCTCCTTGCGCATTGTGCGGGAAACCCCTAACCTGATGGAGGTAGCGCGCGAGCCCGCCCGTTAGGGCAAGGGATAAACCTTGTTCAGTAAGGTAGGGGACGGCGCGCCGACTGAACAGGCAAGCAGCCCGCCAACTGCTGCGACTCTAGAGTACCGAGTCTACCAAAGGCAGTATGCGTTTTAACTCGCTCTGCACCAAGGACCAGTCCCTAGTCAAGGAGACAAACTTTTGCTTCCGCCAAAAGGCTACTCTTAGCTCGAGCAAATCGTGGCGATAGAACACGTTGAGCAGGCTTTCCAGGTCGTGCAGGATAGTCGTCTCCTCCGGGTAAATAGGGGTAGCGCGCTGCTTCAAGTAGCCTCGCCAAAGCTGCTCCCCAATTTGAGCCAGCGTGCGAGCGCGCATCCAGTGCCACGGTTCGCTGCCGTCGGCTTCGTTTAGCAGTATCGGCAACATCCAATCAACATCTGCTTGATTACGTGAGCGGGGAGGGGAGAGCTCGGGCATAGCGAGGACAATAAAAAAGCTTTTGAATCACGCTATTTATTTCGCAACGTCATGAAGGGCAAGTGGATGATGCTACTATCGGCCTGCGAGTGTCTGCTCTGCCCGGTCGTGGATTTTACCCATTCGCTCGAATTAAGGCCAGAAACAAAAGTCGGCCAATACAATAGGCCCAAACCCCTACACCCCCTACGCTCAGCACCCAGGCACTACCTGGCGTGCGTGCAGGTAGTGCCTGGGTGCTGAGCGTAGGTGCGCAGGGCTCCGCTGGGGTAGGAACGAGTGCTTACGCTGATTGCGGGATAATGCTAATCATATTGTCTTCGCTGGGCTCCTTGGCCGGCTTCAACTCCAGGGCCTGATCAGCTTGCACCCGGCGGCGGCGCTGTACGGGGGGCAACGACACCGATGCGCCAGTTGCTAAAGACTGCTCAACGGCGGCTAGCACGCGCACATCCAGCAGGCCTTCTTCCCCGTCGGCTTCCGGATGACGGTCGTGCAGGATGCAGTCGGAAAAGTATTGAGTTTCGTTGCCAAACTGCTCGACCGGCTTGAACTCGTGCGTCTGACTTCCCTCTTCCGTTTTCTCGATGTACGAGATGCCAACTTTGGGCCCAAACATGAAGCAGGGCGAGGCGTACACTGTGGCCTTGGTACCGATCAGCGTAAAGCTCTCAGCTGACGCCGTCGCGTAGCTGACGGTGAACTGGGCGGTGCGCTCACTGGCGAAGCGCAAGGTCACGGCCACTGTATCGTGAAAGTTGAAGCCGCGCTCCGGCGTCTTCGTGCCTACCGCATACACGCTTATAGGCTCCTCGCCGAAAAGGTTGCGGACCGCGTTGAGGGGATAAGTACCCATGTCGGGCACCGGCCCGCCCCAATACCCATTGTGGCCCCGCGAGTTGGCTTCCGCTACGTTCTGAGCGAAAACGGACGTGAAGGCCCGCAGTTCGCCAAAATCTCCCTGTTGGGCCCGCGTAAACAACTCGACATTACCGGGCTCATGGTGCAGGCGGTATGCAATCATGAGTTTAGCCCCGCTTTTTTGCTGCGCTGCTAGGATTTGCTCGGCTTCCGCCACGCTGGAGGCCATGGGTTTTTCGAGTAGCACATGAATACCCGCCTCCAGCGCGGCAACCACGAACGGGGTATGCAGCGCATTGGGGGTAGCCACGTACACGGCGTCGATTTCACCAGAGGCCAGCAGCGCGTCATACTGCTCGTACGACCACGCCTTGATGTCGTATTGGTCGGCCAGTTCATCGGCCTTCACCGGGTCACCGGTTACCAGGGCCGCGAGTTCGGAGTTGTTGGTGCGCGCAATGCCGGGCATAAATGCCTGCTGCGAAATCTGACCACCCGCCACGACGGCGTAGCGAATTTTCTTCGAGTGTTCGAACATACTATTTTAGATAATAAGGCCCCGCACTAGCCGCGGAAGCGAATTCATACTCTTGCAGGGCGTAGTGTGCGGGCCGATAGGCACCTGGCCCGATTACCCTGCGACTTTCGCACCCAGCTTAAGAAGCAGTTACGAATATGTATGTCGAGGTGCCGCACGTACGCTCTATTGCTATACGGCATACTTGGGTGGGTGTTCCTACGATGCCCGGCAATAGGTAAACTCGGTAGCAATACGGCTAGCCCAGCAACTGGTGGCGAAGCAGCGCTAGTAGTACAAGTAGTGGTGTTGCTAGCCTAGCCGTGGCCCCCAATTGCGACTTGCTGGTCAGCGGCAGCTTTGGCCCCGCCGGCACCGTGCGTAACGGGTGCAGCGTGGCCCGCTGAGATAGCCGCACCTGTACTACCTGGGACCGCTCCCAAGCCGCCGGCCTGGTCAAGGTGCTAGCCAGCGGCACGGTAATCTTGGCTGGGCATTTTGCCCTGCCGGGCAGCCCGCGCCTCGTTAACCTAGCCCAGTGGAACGAGGCAACCTAGGAGCCTTTGGCCGGCAGCCTTAATGACTACGCCCAGCAGCTAGAGGCCGTGCCGGGCGGTGGGCTGGCGGTGGCTGGTCGCTTCACTGCCAATGCCAACAGCACGCAGTCGCTGGGGCACGTGGGGGTATACCAGGAGCGCTAACGCGAGAGGAGCTACCAAAAAAAGCCCCGACCGACCGGTCGAGGCTTTTTGTATGCAGGCCTATTTCTTTACCTATTCCAGCAGCAGGCGCAGGGCTTGCGTACCGGTGCGCACCAAGTAGACGCCGGGCGCCAGGCCCGCCGGCAGGGCCAGCGCAGCCGCGCCGTTGGCATCGGTCGCAGCCGTCAGAACGGTGCGTCCCAGCACATCCAATACCTGCACCGAGGCGTGCGCAGGAGCCCCCGTCAGCGTGGTGAGGCGCGTGGTCGGATTGGGAAAGAGAGCCAGCCCCGCTCCCGAGGACGTCAACGTCACGGCCCGCACCGGCGAGTAGGTGCTGGTCCCATCGAGGTCCACCTGCCGCAAGCGGTAGTAGAGCGTCGTCGCGCCGCTGGGCAAGGCCGCATCCGTGAAGGCGTACGTGTGGGCAGCGCTGCTGGTGCCCGCGGCGGGCCGCGCGCCCAGACGGGTAAAGGTTACGGCGTCCAAGCTGCGCTCGACCTCAAAGCGGGCGGCGTTCAGCTCGGAGGCGGTGTGCCAGTCCAGCTGCACGGCCCGGCCGGCGAGCTGGGCGGTGAAGTCCAGCAGCGTCACGGGCAGCGGGGCGGCGGTGGACAGCGGGAAGGCAGTGCCCACCGTAACGCCATCCACGGTAAGCACCATGGAGCCCACGCTCTGCCGAAGGGCCACGGCGCCGACGTTAGCTGGGGAGTTGCCGGTCTCCGTGTAAGTGACGTCGGGGGCAGGCAAATTGCCCCCCAGGGGCGGGTTGATAAAGAGGTCGGCCTGGCTGCCCGTCTCATCGAAGCTGTAGCGCAGCAGCAGCAGGTAGGTCGTGTTGGGGGTGTAGGACGTGGCTGTGTAGGTAACGGTCTTGTTGTCCGTATTGCCGGAGCCCGACACCCCAAATTGAATGGCGTTGTCGGTGGGTTTGCGCACGAACAGGCGGCCGCGGTAGCTACTGCTCGTGAGCGGGTTGTTGCCCAGGTGCAGGAAGTAGTCCCCGTCCCTGGTGGCGTTGCTCACCGACACCAGGGCCGAGAGGTAGACCGTGGTGCGAGCGTACACGGGCGAGAAGAGGCGGTTCTCGTCAATGCCCAACCCGTTCAGCAGCACGGCATTGCCCGTGCCGGCCGCGTAGCCCGGATACGTCAGGTTGGTCGCCGTCACGTTAATCGGATTCGTGGTGCCGCTGTGCACCGCCCAGTTGTTGCCGGCCAGGGGCTGGCCAGCCGCGTAGGAGAAGTTCTCCTCCAGCAGCAGCGTGGGCGGCAGCGCCGGGGTGGTCAGCGCGAGCGTGCCGGGGGCCGTGAGCAGGTAGTTCTCGGCGTAGGGCGTGTTGTTGTCGTTGTAGTCATAGACCGCAAACGAGTACGGGGTGTTGGCTCGTAAGCCAAACACGGTGACGGTGTCGCTGGGGCCGGCGTAGAGCACGAAGTTGTCGGCATCGGGGCCAATAGCCTGGCCCTGGCCAAACGTGGTGCTCGGGGTGTAGGTGGTGGCGTCGGTGGGGTCCTGGTTGACGCTGGCATTGAGATGGGCCAGCAGCAGGTGCTTGGCGCCATTCCCGCTGGTGAACGTGAGCAGCAGGCGGGTCGGCTGCAGCTGACTGGCCGTCAACTGGGACGAGGTGGTGGGTTCGGTGGCTGGCGGTACCGCCACGGTTGTAAACGCGTATTGCTCGCCGTACAGCGTGCCTTGGCCGTTGGTGGCGTAGGCCCGCACGTAGTATAGCGTGCCCGGCCGCAGGCTGGTGAGCGCACTGGTGAAGGTGGCCAGGCCGGTGCCGTCGGTGGTGCGGAGGCCGGCAACGGTGGGCTCCGGGTCAATGCCGTAAGCAACGCCGTAGGCGGTGACCGGGCTGCCACCGTCGGCGGAGACGGTGCCCCCAGCCGTGGCGCTGGTGGTGGTGAGGGCCGACGGGGCGGTGGAGCTGACGGTAGCCGGGTACGTGGCCGTCGTACCGGTCCCGCTCACCGCCACGGTCGAGGAGGCGAAGCCGGGGCTGGCCACGGTGACCTGGTCGGCGTAGGCCTGGGCTAGCTGCGGGGCGAAGCGCACGTCAATCTGCGTGCTGGCCACCACGCCACTGGCGCTGGGTGAGAGGGTGATGGCGCAGCAGGCGAAGGCCGAGGGGCCGGTGCGTATTTCAAAGCCGACCGGGGGCGTGATGATAATATCCCCCGTCAGGCCAGTGCCGCTGACGGTAAACGACTTGGCATTGGCAGTGCTACCCACGGCGACCGCGCCAAAGCTAGCCAGCGTCGTCGTGGAGGTGGTTAGGGTAGCCGGCGCGGTAGCGACCGTGATTTTAACCGGTGCGCTGGTGCCCAAGACGCTGCCGCAGGTGCTGGTAGCCTGCACCACGACGTAGTAGTCACCTACCCCCGGAAAGTCTGCGCCCCTGGGCTGGTAGGTAGCGGTGGTAGCTCCCGGCAGGGCGGTGGGGAAGGGGCCGGCGGCCGAGGTACCATACGCCCAGGTGAAGGTGGAGGCCACGGCCGGGGTGGCGACGAGAGCCGTACCGCTGGCGGTAGGGGCGATAGTCTGGTCCGTGCTGGGGCTGATGGTGACGTTGTTCGAGGCGGGCACCAGGTTCACCGTCAGGTTGCTGCCGTTATCACTGCTCAAGGTGGTGGGGTTGTCGTTGACTACGCGGATGCGGTAGCTGGTGCCGCTGGCGGTACCGGCCGGGATGGTAGCGACAATAGGCGACGTACCCGTGCCCGTACCCGTACTAATAATGTTGCTGGTCGCGTCAGTGGGGAAAGTGCCGATGGCGTTGGAGAGCTGCGCTTTGAAGGTGCCGCTGAAGGTGCCAGTGGTCGAGTAAGCCACAGTGAAGGTCGCGCTGCCAGCTGTCGCCGTCACGCACCAAGGGCTGGCGTAGGTAGCCGAGGTGGTCGTGATGCTAGCGGGCGTTGGGGTAGGGGGTACGCCAGTGCCGGTGGTGGGCGTTAGCAGCAGGTTATCGAGGCCAATGCCGTGGCTGTTGGTGCTGGAGGCTGCCTGCATGGTCCAGCGCAGGTAATACGACGCGCCAGCTGCCAGATTCAGGCCACTTAGCGAAACCGTCTTGGTAGTCGACGTGGGGGGATACCGGAAGGTGGTGGCACCAGCCGCCGGAAAATTTTGGTCGCCGGCCGTTTGGGCGGTCCAGGCCGACCCATCGGTACTGGTAAAGAACTTCCAATCGGCCGCCACCGTGTTTTCGCGGTACTGCTCCAGGTCAAACTGGATGGTGAGCACCGTTAGCGGGCTGCCCGTATTGTTCTGCACCCACACCAGCACGTGCGCCGGCGACGGATAGCCCGTCGCACTGCCACTAAAGATGAAGCCTAGTGCCCGGTCCGTATTGGTGGCGCTAGTGCCGGTAGCCGGGCTACTCCCAAAGTTGTAGGCCCCACCAGTTGACGAAGCGTTGGCTAGCACCGTTGAATTGGTGGTTTGGGTGGTATTGCTCGCGTCTCCGTAGGTAGGAGTCGCGGCCGTGGAAAGCTTAAAGCCGGTGGGCAGGGTGGCTTTGGTGGTAGTGGTAGTCGCCGTGCCCAGCCCATCGAAGGTCTCGGTCTTGGTGGTGCTGGGGGAAGTGAGGGACAGCTGCGCCTGAGCCGCCAGGGGCAGGAGCAGCAGCACGGTCAGGTGCCGAGCTAGGCCAAAGAGGCGGGTAGTGAATAAAGACATATAAACGGGAGGCGGCCGCGCCGCCGATAAAGGCTGAAAAGAAGGGGGAGAGGGCTACCGGTACTTAGTTGGTGGGACCGGTATCCACTTTCGCTTCCACCACCGTTTGCACGGCGGCGGGCAGGGCCGAGAGCAGGTCATAGCCCGTGGCCGCTTCGATAGCATCGACGCTCGTGCGGTAGGTGCCCCAGTTCGTATTTATCGCGTTGCTATTGGGCATGTCCACGGCGATGATGCGCGTATTAGCGTTCACGCGCAGCGCATCGTTGCTGCCAACGGGTAGAATAACGATGACTTTCCACGTGTTGGAGGGGACGGTAATTTTGCCGCCCGCAATGGTGGTGTACGTCCCGTTCGAGCCCGTACCGCCGCTGCCGTAGGAGCCGGCAATGACGTAGACTTCGTTCGTGCCCAGGAAGGTGCGGGTGTAGTTTTCCAGGTTGGCCCAGGTTTGCTGGTTGTTGTTGGGGGCCTGCGGCATCATGTTGGACATGAGGAAGGTCAACGAGTTGTTGCGCACTGAATTGGTGCGGTCCGCCGAGGGGCAGTTGTGGCCGCGGTCAAAGCCGGTGCCCACATAGTCAGTAGCCAGCACCCGGTACCAGCCGAGCGGCAGGGTAGAATCGGGGCGGAAGTCATCCTGACGGGGCGCACTACCAATCCAGGAGGCATCTAGGTGCCAGGAAACCCAGTTGGGCTTGCCCTGGTCCCGGTTATAGGAGAGCTTATACTGGTACTTCTCCAGCAGGTAGTTGGTCGGGAAGTTGATGTCCGCTGTGGCGTTGCTGGGGTTGCCCAGGGCGATATGGTCGTTGTCGGCAGCGGTCGGGCCGGGGTTGACCACGTAGGGCGTGACGGTGAAGTCGTCCAGGTTGAGGCGGGCCGTACCCCCGGATACCTTGCGTACTTCGAAGCGGACGGCCCCCGGCAGACTCACCGAAAAGGCGGCCGTTTGCAGCGTGCTGCTACTGGTGAGCACGGTGGCGCCAACTTTCGTCCAATTGTTGCAACTGCAGGACTGGGACTGAGCCCAGAGCTCCCAGCCGCTGCCCGCATCGTTGCCCGTCACGGCGTGCTGCACGGTAACCAGCGAGGCCCCGCTGGCCAGGTAGAAGTTCATCGTCAGGCGCCCCTGCTGCTCGATACGCACGGCTTGGCTGCCGTTCTTGTGGTCGCTGGGGTCGGTGCCGAGCAAGGCGTCGTCAAACGTCCAGTCGCCGGTCGGAAGCGTTACCACGCCGGTGGGGTACGTAGCCTTGGTGCCGGTCTCAAACGGCTCGGTGGTCGTCGTTTGGGCCAGTCCCAGGCCAGGGCGCAGGGCCAGTAGCCCGACCAGCAGCAACCAATAGGAGCGGAGTAAGGTATCCTTCATAGAGAAAAAGCGGACGGCGAAAGCTCAAAAAATGCAGTATTAGCTGCTGATAGTGCAAAGGTCCGGCAGAGTCCATGAAGATTCAACTCACAGTAATACAGGGTTTTCTGTATATTAAGAATAGTATACTACGCCGCCCGCTAGTGGGAAATACCTGTACATTATCAGTTTATTACTAATTAGTAGCCGGGTTGAGTCCGTTAGCTATCCAACAGCTTGATAAGTAGTTAAGCTGAGATTTTTATTTCAGAAACGCTTCTGTCGCGTGGTCCGCCCGGCAGCCGAGCAAAAAAATAATTTTGAATACTCTCCTTTTTCATTAGATCGTGTCTCCAACGTCCCCTCCTTCCATAGTGGCTCTGCAGGCCCAGCTGTCCCCCCTACTCGCGGGCTTATACTTTCTCAGCGAATCCGAAGCGCCCTTGGAGCTCGTGAGTTGCCCCCAGCCGGCCGGGGCGCTGCCCAGCCCCGACCTGCTGACAGCCCTCGGGGAGCCGGCCGCGGCCCCGGTGCAGGTGGTGGAGTTCCCCTATTTTCTGCGTAACCACACCTCGCCCACGGGCGTGTTGGGGGATGCCGCGCTCGCCGCCCGCTACCAGGCGCTGCAGGATTTTATGACGCAGCAGTTGGGCGCGGTGCAGGTGTACCGGGTGGGCAGCGAGCCGCAAATACACGCCTACGCGCTGGGGGAGGTGGAGGGGCAGTTGGTGGGCTTTAAGACTGTCCTGATTGAAACCTGAGTGAATATGAAAGGGGGCCGTTAGCGGGTTGCTAACGGCCCCCTTTCAGCCTAGTGAGCGGTGCCTATTTGGTAGGGCCCGAGTCCGTTTTGGCTTCCAACGTGTTTTGCAGGCCGGTCGGCAGCGCACTGAGCAAGTCCAGGCCCGCGGCCGCTTCGATGGCATCGACGCTGGTGCGGTACCCGCTCCAGGCGGCGTTTAAGCTGTTATCGTTGGGCGTGTTAATCGCTATCACGCGGGTGCTGCTGGTAATGCGGCCTACATCATTGCTGCCGGTAGGCAGAATGACGATCACTTTCCAACAGTTGGCGGGCACGGTAATCTTGCCTCCAGCAATGGTGGTCTGATAACCCATGCTGCCGGTACCGCCCCGGCCGTAGGAGCCGCAAACGATGTATAGCTCGTTGCCCGCCCGCACCAGCGTGCGGCAGTAGTCTTCGAGGTCGGCCCAGGTCTGCTGGTTGTTATTGGGGGCCTGCGGCATCATGTTGGTCATGAGGAACGTGGCCGAGTTGTCCGCCACCGTAGCCGTGCGGTCGGCCGAAGGACAATTATGGCCCCGGTCAAAGCCGAAACCCGTGTAGTCGCTGGTTTTTACCTGGTACCAGCCGCTGGGTAGGTCAGTGTCGGCGCGGAAGTCATCCTGCCGGGGCGCGCTGCCGAGCTCATTTTGGTCTAGGTGCCAGCTGACCCAGATGGGCTTGCCCGCGTCCCGGTTATAGCCTACAGCATATTGGGGCTTAATTAGGAGGTAATTAGTGGGGGAGCTGGTACTGGTTACCGCGCCGCTGGGGTTGCCCAGAGCTAGGTTGTCATTCGTGTCGACGGGGCTAGGCTCGTCGTTTTTGCCGCAGGCCACGGCGAGCAGAGCCAGCAGGACGAAGGTGCCGAGCCGGGGTAGATAAGGCTTCATAAAATAAGGGGCGGCGGAAAAGCCTACAAAGATGGGTGTGCGTGCGGCCAACTCGTCTTGCTTCTTTAATTGAGCAGCTTTCCGCAAAAAACACGCTAAAAAGTGGAAAATCCCCACGGAAATTGCAAAGTCGCAGCCCAAAACAACGCACATTAGCGTGCTTTTTACTTTCCCAATCTTGCTAATTAGCGTGTACGAAGAAATAGCCGTATTTCCAGGCTCGCTACGCAAGGTGAGGTAGGTAGCGGGCCCGCAACTGACAGGCAATATGCTGGGCCGAGGCCTGGCTGGATAGCAGCAAATCAGTATACACTAGCAAAGGGTGAGCTATCCCACCCGTACCCGCTAATTGCGGCAGGGGAAAGGGCGGGGCCAGCACTTCTAGTGAGCCGGCTACCGGGTCGGGTACAAGTCCCCAATCGGGTAGGCAGTCGCTATACAGGGTAAAGGATCTAGGCGAGCTGTGCTTTTCCTGTAGCAGAAGCCGGGCCGCTGGCTCGCCTCCCCAATAAGCGCCCGTCACCATGGGTAGCTGCCGCCACCGAACGCTAGGTGCCGTCTTCCAGCGGTAGCGCTGGGCGCCGAGGGTTGGGCGCAGTAGGTAGGAGTAGTCCTCAAGCCAGCGCGCTAGTAAAAGTTTCGTATCTACTATCTGGCGGGTGGCTTCTTCTCTGAGGAGGCCTTGCTGGCGCAACTCGGTGAAAAAGGTACTTACGGAACCCAGCGCTACGCCAACGCGCTGACTTATCTCGCGGTAGGGGGCTTGGAGTAGTTCGGGGTCGCTGAGCAGGTAGTACAGCAGGCGCAGCCCTACGGGGGCAGGGGCAATAGGCGTAGCAGGGGGAGCTAGCGTTTGGCCCTCAACGAGTAGAAAAAAGTCCGGCGTTTGCACGGAAGCATTGCCCGCCGCATCTAGGTAGTGGCGGCCTTGTTGGCGAAGCATCAGGGCCTTGGCTGGGGGTAGATAGGGGGTGATGAGGATGGCATTCGGGGAAGTAATACCTAGAAGGTGGTTTGAAGTTAGGAACGTGCGCGGGCCAATGCGTAGCTGGCTGTTGGCGAGGGAAGTAATAGATAAGCCGGTAACTGCGGACAGCGCAGTAGTTGCCTGGCTAATGAGAGAAGCCGGTAGCGGAGTGTTCACGAAACAGGAAGCCGAGCGGCCTACTGAACAGGAGGCCAATGAGGGCGATGAGGGGAGCCGCAACAGGGCGGCGGGGTGGGGCTGTCTACTCGACGGCCTGTTTCTGCTCTGCTACAGTAAATCGCAGCAACTCAGATAGCGATAAGCCGAGAGCTTGGGCCAGGGCGGCCAGCACTTCCAACGTGGCGCTTTGGTTGCCGGCTTCCACGCGCTGTACGGTTGGCCAGCTGATGTCAGCCTCGTCGGCCAGCGCTTGTTGGCTAAGGCCTCGTTGCTTGCGCAGGGCGCGCAGGTGGGCGCCGAAAGAAAGCAAAAGGGCCTGGTTTTTCACCTCGGCAAGGAGGTGGCGGAGCAAGAAAATTATCCTATCGGATACGATATAAATTGAGGTGCCCGATTATCTTTGCTGAGGGGGTAAATATGGTCCTCTTGCACTATGACGAACCAAAAACGATGGTTGCTAACCCTTATCTGCTTGGTGTTAGTAGGTGGCGCAGTAGTAGCCTATAAGCAGTTGCCGCGTATCCGCCTGCAGGGTACTTACTACCGAACCGGAAACCCCACCCCCGGCTTGCAGCAAATCGAGATTACCCGGGACCGGTTCATTATGCACTTGAATGGGGCCGGGGCTGTGGCATCGGAATATGCTGTAGAAGACGGGCGGATTTACGTGGGCAGCCAGCCTAGCCAGTTCTATTTCACAATTGATGGACTCGGAGTCATTAGCAATCAAGGAAATATGGGAATGGAGGGGACATACATATTACAGAAAAAAGAACTATGATACCACAATTGCCAGTAGCAGTCACCCCAATCTTGGCTCAGGTACAGACTCCCACGGGAGGCATTTGGTATGTGCCGCAAGCCAGACGGCACGGAGACTTTGTAGTGCAGCGCCGCTATGAAGGAAGTGGCGGTTACATTTATAGTGGAGCAGGCCAAGAAGGCCCATTACATGCCTATCGCGAGCAGACTACCCCTCTGCTTGTACCTTACCTCAATCCGGATGCAGTGCAGGCGGCTGGGTTGGATATGAAAGCCATCATGAACTGGAATGCTGCCCATCCTGGGCAGATTTTCTCTCATCCTACCTACGCGCCCCTCTGTCTGCGCTGGGAAGCTAATACGCATGGGTACACAGTAACAGCCCAGCAACAGAATCCTTTGAGCGTAGATGCAGTGCCATTCACGCCATACACTTGCTGGCTGACGGGAGTTACGTACTACCAACTAGATGCTGCTGAACGGCAAACAATAGCTGCTCTGCGAGCCCGGGCGGGATTATTGCATCATGAGCGAGAAATAGGACTAGAAGGAACGTGGTCAGGCTGGTACGTGACAGATATTAGCTCGGCAGGCGAAGTTTTGGCCGAAATTGGTCGGCAAGTAGCTGTTACTTGTAATCAATTGTATTACGGCGTTTGGGTATATCCTGACGCACCAGGGTTCATGCATTGGCTAAGCGTGCATTCAACGGCTGAAGAAGCTCTAGTAGTTTATCAGTCATTGCCCGAAAAAAGTAGCGAATTGCAGGAAGGTTCGACGGCTATGTGGGGCTATGGAATAGGTTGGCCTGGTCGGGAGCCGGAATGGACTCCAGCAGGTGAAAAGCAGATAGCGCTTGAATATGCAGTTGCCTTATGGCAAAGCAAAGCAGTTCCATATCCGAGTCCTACCCTTCCTCGACCAGTGCTTGCCTGTGAAGTGGCCGAAATGGAGGCTCCTCTAGTTGAGCGCATTCCAACTCTTAAGGAAATTATCAATGCAGCAAGACCTTCTCGTTGGCAGTTGACGCAAGGGCTAGGTTGGTCTTCAGAAAAGCTTTTGCATCTTGAGTGTCATCCGTGGGAGTTGACGCTCGCAGAAGTAAAGCAATTGGCTAGCATGTTAGAAGTAGAGGAGAAAGAATTGATTACTAGCCTGTGGCATGAATTGCAGGCATGGGAGTCAGAGGTGAAGCGGGGGAGGGGTGTAGCCGCTTATAAGGCACTGGCTAAAGCGAGAGAAACAGCGAGTGTTGACTAGAAGGGGGCAGAGGAGAACTGCTCAGCTTCTTTTTCCCACTGCGGAGTTGTCAAGTTCTCATATCGGCCATATCTCATTATGGAGCGTACAGCAACATCGGCGGTACTACCGTTTCGGTGTTTGGCAATAATAACTTCCGTGACATCGGTAGTCGAATTACCCTCCTCATCTTGCGTGATATTGTAGTACTCTGGGCGATAAAGAAAAATGACAATGTCAGCATCCTGCTCCAGGGCGCCTGACTCACGCAGGTCGGATAGTTGGGGACGTTTGGTTTTATCCCGTTTTTCTACTTCTCGGGAGAGTTGTGACAAAGCAATAACCGGAATTTCTAATTCTTTGGCTAACTGCTTTAAGCCGCGGCTGATGGAGCTGATTTCCTGCTCACGGATAACAGCTTTGCTGTTTATCCTATCCCCCCGCATAAGCTGCAGGTAGTCTACTGCCAGCCATTTAATATCTTCCTCTGCTTTAAGTTGAATGGCCTTTGCTCGTAAGGCGCTAATAGTTAGCTCAGTGGGGTCATCGAGTAGAAGCCCCAGTGTTCGTAAGGACTCGACTTTCTCGGCAATAGTATAGGCCTCATCGAGTTTGCCCTCAAATATGCCTCGTTTTAGCTGCGAAGTGCTGTAGCCGGTTTCCGAAGCAATTAACTTGGTGACTAACTGCTGGGAGCTAACTTCTAAGGTGAAAATAGCGCCTCTTTTTCCAGTACAAGCGGCATGTTTAGCAACTGCTAACAAGAAACTGGTTTTGCCCATGCCAGGCCGTCCAGCGACAATAATCAAATCTGATTTTTGCCAGCCACCCGTAACCTTATCCAGTGTTGTCAAGCCGGTAGGTACGCCGGTGAGGCCTTGGGGAGTTGACGCTGCTTTAATGATTGCCTGTATTTCACTATCTAAATAATGGGCTACGTAACGCGGGCGTTTTTCCTGCAAAACGCGTTGTAGTTCATCAGTAGTTTGCTGCATCGTCGCTATAAGGTCAAATACATCGCTCTGCTCGTCAATAGCTTGTGTTAGGCCTTGCTGAAAAGTCGCAACAGCTCTCCGGCGAACATAAGACTCTTGCAAATACCTGCAGTGAGAGACTATGTGTGCCGCCCCATTTATATTCAGCGTCAATTCAGCCACGCCCGCTGGGCCGCCAACTTTCTGCAGTTTGCCAAGTCCTTTAAGTTTCTTGACAACCGTTATCATGTCTACGGCATGGTGTTCTTGACTCAGCGCGCACATAGCGTGGTAGATGATTTGATGACTGGGATGATGGAAAATCTCTGGGTTAGTCCCCAAAGTGTCCATTACCACGCGCAGGGCGGAAGATTCTTGTAGAGCTGCGCCAAGGATAGCAGCTTCTAATTTCTGCGGCTCCAAATCTGGGATACAAGTTAAGGTCGTGCTCATAGAACGTAAGCTTGCGTATTGGCTTTGGCACGCAAATTTCCCGGCGATGTAGCGGCTGATAAGGCCTGTGGTGTTAGAAGAGCACCTCGCTGACGCTCGTTGTTCAGGTAGGTTATAATCCATTTTGACCAAGCAGCAAGCGGACGTGTTACTTGTTTTGTGCGGGCCGTGGATAGCATCTGCTGGCGATATGTTTCGATATCCACATGAGCGTAGTTGTTTGACCGCAGAATTTGGGCAAAGCTTTCCTTGTCAATCAATGGACTTTGGTCAGCCTTGTACTGCACCTGAGAAGCAGGCGTACTTGCTGCAGGTAGAGGCTGGCCGGCTTGGACATTACAAGCTTCAGCCATCGTTCGCTCGTGCGGTCTTATTACTTTTTGTGGTATAGTTATTATATCCCTGTGTAACGATGAGCGAGCATTTTCCAGGCTATTCGGCTTAGATTGCCCTATTAACTGCACATTAGACTGGAAATTAGAAGCCGTATTAGTTAGGGTAGAGAGCTCATTACATGGGGTGAGCTGGTATACAGTTGGACAATTTTTGTGGCCTGACTTGAAAGACAAGAGGCCATGTTGCTGCAACTTCATTCGGGCTACGATAAGCGTTTTTTCGGAAATACTAATACTGGCGCAGATAGCACCATTGGTGTAGCCAAAAGGATTTTTCCAGTAAAGGCGATTGCATTCGGCCAGTAAAAAGTGATAAAGAGTTGCTTCAGAAGTGGTAAAACGCACTTGCGCATTAAGCCGCCAGAAGCGGTCCATCAATTTGAAGTAGTCCAATTTGAAGTAGTCCATAAAGTGTAAGTAGTAGGAGAGTAAAATGAAAAACGAGCTATGGGCCTGTAAATCAGGCTAATGCTATGAGTCCATTTAACTGTTTCTGCCCTTTTTACTAGTACGCTGATGGCCTTGTAAGGCCGCTAGCACATCGGTGCGCTTTAAGTAGGTGCGCCCGGAAAGCTTATGAAATTTGAGCAGACCCCGCCGCTTCCATTCATGGATGGTTTGCGGGCATACGTCAAGCAGCTGCGCGGCTTCTCGTACGGAAAGGAGCTGGTCTGCTGCGGGCTCTGGCGAGGGACTTGCGAGAGCTGTTTCTCGAACTTCGGCACGCACAAGCGTCCGAAGGTCATCTAATAGTTGGGTGTAAAGCACCCCAGACAGGATTACCTGTTGCATAAACATCGTCGCTGCTGGAAAAGGTGAGCCAGCAGCGACGATGCAAAAGGACGAGTCCTAATGTTCCTTTATGTTCCGCGGAACAATAAAGGAACGTTCAGGAACGAAAAAAGCGATTTACACCGCTTCAAAACGCTCCCTAGCTATCTCATAATACCAAGACGACTTTGCCCCGTCTTCCGCGGATTTTCTAGCATGCCTGTCCGTGAAAGCCACACCAAAACTATGGCAAAATATAGGTGCCCAGATGGCTGGAGGATATGACTTGACTTTCTTAGCATCTCTCAATGCTTGATGCAATGCAGGGAAAGCTCCTTTAGGAAAGTTCGCCTTGCCTTTCAGCTCTCCTAAGCACCAGTGGTGAGGTGGTTCAGGAGAGACAATACCCCATTCTACAAGCAGAGACACCATGATAGAAATGTATTGCTCAGCTGTTTCGGGCTTGATAAAGAGGTCTCTTAAAGTAGCTGGCTGGCCGAGCTGGCTGTTCTGTTTACCAGCTGCGAACGCTTTTGGAGTAAGTGTAGGCTGTGCACATTGCTCTTTCAACCAATCAATGGCTTTGCTCAGTAAATGTGGTTGAGTTGCGGTGCCGCGGAGTAGCGGCTCTTGAAGAACCTCTTCTAGGTACTGATAATCATAGTAGTCACAAGCGCCAAGAGGCCACTGTGCACACTGTTCCTGAAGCCAATTAGTGAGCCGCCATAATTCCACTGCTTGCACGGTATTTGGAAATACTTGTGCAAAAGCGGCAGTGTAAGGAATGCCTTTTCCGACATTGTGTAAGCCTAATTGCCATTTATCGGCAAACCATTCGGCATCACCACCTTTCTTTTCAATACGATTATAGCGCCGCTCATATGCTGCCTCAATCTGCTCGTAAGTAGCTGTTAAAGCCTTTAATCGTAAATAAGGCTTACGAGCTCGGGGTAGTCCCAAGTGTGTGCGCAGGCGTCGTAGTACCAGCGGTACAAAGGGTTTATAATGGCGGTCTAATACGAATAACCGCATGCCTCTGGCAGCTTCTTGATGCATCAAAAGAAAAGCAGCTTCTAGGCGATTCTGGCGAATTTCTGTATCAGTGCGAGACACTGTTATGACTTGTTAGTGAATTATGGTATAGCTGGCTCATACACGCGGGCAAACTCATTCAGAACCGCGTCTTCTGTCACATTCACGTAACGGCTAAACGACTTAAGGTCCTTATGCCCCGTTATCTTCATAATTAGTTCGGGCCGTAAGCGGTCCTCTAATGCTAAGGTAACAAACGTACGTCGGGCAGTATGAGTAGTAATAAACTCGTACTTAGGAGCCGTTTGAGTATGTCGTTTACCGCCTGCATAGTGCGTGCGCTCAGTCAAAGTATCAATGCCCGCCATCGCAGCAAGTTCCTTCAAATAACGATTTAACGTCTGGTTAGGTAGCGGGCGTAGGGTACCAGCCATGACCCGCGCAAGCAGCGGGCGTGCTTCAGGCCTGATGGGAATTATTAAGGTATCTCTTGTTTTCTGAGTAGTTAGGCGTAGCCGGTCAGCTAGGATATGCTCGGGTCGCAGCGCGGCCACATCTGAAAAGCGCAAGCCAGTATACACCCCCAGCATAAATAGGGCGCGAGCATTATCAAGCGCATCTCGTTGGCCTAGATCGAGCGTAGCTAAGGCACTTACTTCACCGCGAGTCAGGGTCAAAATGTCTGGCTCCCGCCGCTGCCAGCTTATCTTCTTAAAGTCGGGTTGAACTGGATGTCCCTGTTCAGCGGCCCATGCAAGAAAGCACTTTAGAATAACAAGGTTCTTGCGAACGGCCGTATCGCGAAGTTGCCGCTTGGTAAGCAAATATTCTGCTAGGCGCTGGGAGAAGGCGTTACCTACAGTGTCAAATGCTACGGGCTGCTTGGTCAACGTCTGAAAATCTCGGAGGTGTCGAAGCGTAGTACGATAGGTGCGCAGTGTATTGGGCGTATGGGTCAGCGCGCGTCCGGCTATCCAATCAGTGTAAATTGCTAAGAAGTCAAGTTTAGTAGTAATCGTGACTTCTGGTTCAACGGGTGCAGGAGCAATAGCTTCTTTCAATTGAGCAGCCGATGGCAACGTGCCAGCAGCTCGATGCCGGCTGTAGCACTCAAGAAGAGCTGCTTCGGCAACTTCTAAGGCGTCGTTTGTATGGCCATTCAACTCATTGCCTCGGCCTCGTACTTGAGCTCTTTGGTCAGCCTTTAGCCATTTGTTGGGATGAATACTCAACCCTGTATATAGTCGGTGTCGTTGCCCGTCGAAAGAAATAGAAGCAAAAATCGGAGTCGGTTTATCCGCCCCAGGGGCGTAAAGCAAAAAGGAAACTTTGGCCATGGCATTGAATATAAGTTGCGACTGCTAAGCTACACAAATACTGTCCGACATCGGACAGTATATCGGACACTTTATGCGACTTAGACTTACATACGCGGACAAATACCTACTGCCTAATCTTAAAAACTGTGTTATCTGCTTAAATAAGCTATTTTTGTGTAGTTCTTATCCTGATAGAATAGATAGTTCGATTCCAAGTGGGCCCACCTGAAACCCCGTTTCCAGCTTGGAGGCGGGGTTTTTACTTTCTGGAAAGTCTGAAAAATTTAGGTAGACGCCGCTACAGGAAGTTTTTGGTAGTTTCAGCCGCGAGATAAATAGGCGCTCCCTTGTTAAAGACGCTGACTACCCGATGGCTATCTGGCCCTGTTTCAGGGCCTGGTGGGGTGTGCGCCACTCGGGCATCGCCTGGCCGAGCAGGTGCCAAAAACGGGCATTATGCAGGCGCTCGTGCAGGTGTACCAGCTCGTGCACCACCACGTATTCGAGGCAGGCGAGCGGCCACTTGCTCAGCTCCAGGTTGAGCCAGATGCGACGGGCCCGAATGCTACAGGTGCCCCAGCGGGTCTTCATCTGCTTGATGCCCCAGGCTGCGGCCTGCGCGCCCACTATGGGCTCCCACTTGGCGAGCAGGTGCGGCAGCAGAGCCTGCATTTGGGTGCGGCGCCAGCGGGCCAGCACCTGCGCCCGCTGAGCGGGCGTGGCCGGGCCGGGCAGCTGCAAATGCAGCTCGCCCTCGTGCAGGCTGACGCGGGCCGGGCCAGGGCGCTCCTGCACGCGCAGCAGCAGGCCTTGGCCCTGGTAATAATGGATTTCGCCCGATTCATACTGCAAGACCGGCTCCGGGGGGCGGGCCTGAAAGCTTGCTTGGTGCTTGCGAATCCAGGTTTGCTTTTGCAAAATTAGTTCCCGGATGGTGGCCTCAGTGGTGCGCAGGGGCACGGCAATGCGCACCTCGCCGGCCGGCGGCCGCACTGTTAATCGCGAGTGGCGGACTTGCTTGCGCACCACTTCCACGCGCAAGTCATCAATTTGAAGGTAAGGCATGTTGCAATAGAAGCCGGCCAGCCGGCCAGGCCGCTGGCGGGACAAAAAGGCGCCAAAAGGACGTTTAGCGCCCCGCAAAATTGCAAATCTCCAGCCGCTATTCAGCGACTGCCAGCGTTCGTGCCTCAACCCGCCCGCTAGCGCTTAGCGGCTTTGCCCGGCCCCGCCGCCCGGCGCGGGCGGGCCGAGCCAGCCGGTTTCTCCATTGGCACCGAGCCCGCCTGCCCGCCGCGCTGGTACGTGAACTCCAGAATGCAGCCCTTGCAGCTGGTGCCCTTGGGGTCTTCTTTCGAGGGGCCCGATGACACAGACGAGCTGTCGGTGGCCAGATACAGGCGGCGGCCATCGGGCGCGAGAGCCACATCGCGGTAGCGCACGGGGCCGCGGAAATACGTCAGCGTATCGCCGCTGAGGGCGGTGCCGGCCGCATTCAGCGGCAGCCGGATGAGCTTGCCGTGCTTGAGGGTGGGCAGCAGCAGCGAGGGCTGCCAGCCCGGAATGGCGGCCGCCGTGTACACGGCCAGGCTGCTCGGGGCTTCCGAAGGCCAGTCGGGCGGGTTAGCGTCGGCCTTGGTTTTGGTGAATAGCTCGCGCAAAAAGGCGTTGGAATTGGGGTACAACGTTTTGATGGGGTCGCGGTAGGTGGCCGGGCCGATGGCCGCTGCGTTGGCCTGCTCGCTCTGAATGAAGGGATAGCTGGTGTGCCAAAGCCCCGGCAGTGCGGCGCGGCTTGACACGCCGGCCGCTAGGCCGTTGTAATTGCCGTCGTTGTAGCCGATTACGAGCGGGTGGCCGTAGTTTTTGCCCCGCTCGATGACGTTGATTTCGTCGTCGGAAAAGGGGCCGTGCTCGCTTTCGTAGAGGTGGCCCGCGCCGCCCACTTCGGCGTAGGCCAGGCCCTGCGGGTTGCGGTGGCCGTAGCTCCAGACTGCGCTGGGGCGGGCGGGCGTGGCAAACGGATTGTCGCGGGGCAACCACTCGCCGCCGGCGCTGGCCCCCGCGGCGGGCTCCATGTTGAAGCGCAGGATTTTGCCTTCGTAGCGGGTGGGCTCTTGGGCGTGGTTGGGCCGGCCGCCGTTATCAAACTGGCCCGCGCCGAGGTCGCCCACGCTATAAAAAAGGTACGGCTGCCCCGCCACTGGCGCAATGAGCAGCCTGCCCCCGTTGTGGTCGCTGCTGCCCGGAATGGTGTCGCAGAGCACCACCGGATTAGCCAGCTTTTGGGCGGCGGCTTGGTACTCGTAGCGCACCACGCGGGTCCTGAAAAAGTAGCCGCCGTAGTTGGGAGCGCCGCCCTTGCCGGGCTGGTTGGCTCCGGCAAAGTGATGAATGTAAGCCAGGTACACGTAGGGCTTGCCTTGCAGCAGCTGCGGGTGCAGGGCCATGCCCATGAGGCCACCCTGCGGCCAGGGCTTGCCGCCATCTACCTTATCGGGCACCTTGTCGTAGCGCGGAAACTGGCGCTCGGAGTTCAGGTCGAGCAGCACGGTTTTGGTGCCGGTGGCGGGGTCGAGGCGGCTCACGCGGTAGCCCTTGGCCTCCGTGAGCCAGAGGTAGCCGTCGGGTCCGTAGGTTATTTCCCAGGGGTCGCTGAGCTGGCGGGCCACCACGCGCCGCGTGAAAACCTCGCCCTTCGGGCCCGTCACGGTTTGGGCGGCAGCCAGCTTTGCCAGCCCCCAGAGGGCGCTGGTTAATAGTAGGATAGTAGTTCGATACCAGGAAGTAGGCATGAGGAATAGCGTGGCATAACACCAGAATGATGGGCCATTTTACCGCAAACCCGCCCAGAGCGTTGCCGCTGCGAAATACCCGTAAAGCGCGGCGGGAAGCACGGATGCTTTCCCTAAATACGTCGGTAATTATGCCCATTTTACCAGCTTAAAGCCCCTTTTTGGCAGCCAGGGCGGGCGCAGGTCCGTTAGGGAAGACGCCGATTTTATCCGGTCGGTGCTCTCCACCTTTTCTCTTTTCTTACTGTTATGTTCGACAAAATTGAAAACCTGCACGACCTGCTCGAAGTGAAGCTGCAAGGCCTCTACGACGCCGAAAACCAGCTC
>Ga0265780_10001506_pt1 | contig 32714 bp, 37 predicted proteins | sample P1T30metagenome_FD_192432 | JGI IMG/M metagenome (GOLD analysis project Ga0265780, IMG submission 192432) | Plant litter microbial communities from East Loma Ridge, Irvine, California - P1 T30 | ecosystem: Environmental > Terrestrial > Plant litter > Unclassified | place: USA: California...
GCAAGGTAAATAGCTTGGTCCATGTTGTGCGCGGTTTTTGATACTGTCTTGGTGCTTTGTAGTTGTTAGGTTGTGTGAAGCAGGAATAGACAATGTTCGAGTGTTGGAGAGAGTTTGCGTTGAAGAGGAAGAGAATACACGCCGAGTTGAAAGAAAGACAATGGTTTGTGAGAGACATTGTGCGCAGACGAATTGATGCATTGTATGAACACACCAGGGCGTGTGGCCTAAGTCCATGGACACAACGGAGCCTTCGTGACCGAGAAAATACGATTGATGTTGCTAGTACGGTGGAAGGCCGTCTATACTACCTTCATGTCTCAAACAAAGGGGTGTCTCTAAATTTTTGGAAGTTGCTGGGGATTTTAACATCCCTCCGGCGCATTCGCAATAGTGGTACATCTGCTCGCGCACGTGCAAGTAGGATGTGAAGTAAGGAAATCTCTAGTGATGGTCGGTCTGCAACAGGCGGGATCATGACGGTGGTGGGCCTGGGAATTGCGCGAAACGTGAGTCCGGTGCTGTGGTGTGGTAGATGAAGGAGACGCGAAGAAGGTGGCAGGCTAGGAAGAACGCGCAGCCGCCGCTAAGCGAAACCGCAGGCGGCGACATCACGTCTCCCTCACACCTATACACATTAGTAATGCGCTTCCACATGCAAAGAAACCCACCATAGAACTCACAAACCTCATTGCTCCCTGACTAATCCCCCCTCAATACTGACTCCAGCAACACAGCATGTCCGCGCAGATCAGCGACCTCAAGCCCCTCGGCATCAAGCCCGTACAACATCAACACCACGAACAACACCGCACCGATCCCTTCACATTCGACCACCGAGATGACAAGATACACATCCTCCTATGCGCCTCCGGCTCCGTCGCAACCATCAAAATCCCCAACATGATCAACGCGCTCGCAAAGCACAAGAACGTGCGCATACGCCTCATCTTCACAGCCGCTGCCACAAACTTCCTGCAAGGCCAGAGCACAGAGCAGCCATCGATAGCAGACATAGAAGCGCTCTCGAATGTAGACGGCGTCTATTTTGACGCGGACGAGTGGGCGGAGCCGTGGGTGCGCGGCAACAAGATCCTTCACATCGAGTTGCGGCGCTGGGCAGATATTATGGTAATAGCGCCGCTGAGCGCCAACGAGCTAGCGAAGATGACGCAGGGCTGGTCGGACAATTTGCTCTTGTCGGTTGTGCGTGCGTGGGATACTACGGGCTTGATTGATCCCGTACGTGACATACCAGGTGTGCAGTGGCCGGAGGAGCAAGCAGTTGATGGGACAAGGAGGAAGAAGAGGATATTAGTCGCACCGAGCATGAACACAGCGATGTGGTTTCAGCCCATTACGAAGAAGCAGATTGACGTGTTGGAGGGGCAGTGGGGCGTTACGAACGGCGGATGGATTGAGGTATTGCAGCCGATGGAGAAGGAGCTGGCGTGTGGCGATGTCGGGGGTGGAGCGATGAAAGACTGGAGAGAGATTGTGGGTGTTGTAGAAGAGAGGCTGGGTCTGGCTGGAGATACCTCGCGTTGAACATCTTACCCTTCTATTGGGGCACTTGAAACTTCATCGCCCGCTGGATTGTCATATCGTGTCCTCCTCCAATCATGTGATAATCCTGCTTGTCTTGTGGCCGAGTGCCTCATTGCCGAAATCGTGACCGCAAAGCGAACTTTCACCTACCCTCTACACCAACCACACGACGTATCTGGGCCAGGCGTACGCAACACCTCCATTGGATCTGCAAAAGAGGAAAACATCCACAGTCCCAGAAAGTCGGCGCAGACGTGTCTAGCACATTAATTCTTACGTGAAAGCTCCCTCACCAAAGTGAGAATAAAAAAGCAAAAAACCAAACCAAAAAGCCCCCCAAACAGCTTGATACCCAACAATGGCCCCAAAGGAGATTCGCATTGCCGCCGATGTAAGTATCACCCTACCAAGAGGCGCTGAGGATGGAGGGACTGAGAGTTTGGGGGTATATCTATGGGAGGGGATTTGGTTTGGTGGGTAGGGTATTGTTGTGGGGAGTGCGGGTGAGAGAGGGACGGAGGAGGGGCGGGGAGTGAAGGTGTGCGAGGGACTGAGAGCGTTTGCGCAGGGTAGTGCGGGGTTGAGTGAGAATCGGCTCGCAATCTGTGTGTAGGTGGAAGAGTGATGTTGCAGAAGGGTTGAAGTAGAAGAGGAGGTTGGCAAATCAGTTCTGTCGCGTCGAGTCTTACATGTCCCAACGACGCGCCGTCATCTCACCGCTTGGTCACTACCTCACCCACGAACGGCCAATGGAGAGGCCAACGCGTCATTACCGGACCCGGTTCACGAAGGAACTTTGTGTGCCCGTTCGTATCGAAATGCCACAAGAACGACGTGTCACGAAGAGAGTGCTATGTACATTTCTGAGAGTTGTTCTATAGAGAGAAAGCGGTGCCTTCCAATTTGGAAACCTCAGCACTCGCTGACCCAAATCGGATAATAAAATCATTCTCAGCCCATCTCTCAACCTTCTCACACCCCTACATCTTCATCCCCACCCCATACAACTCATCCAAATCCACCCCCGCCTCCTCCTCCTCCCTCTCCAACTCCTCCAACTCCTTCATCCTTGCCGCATGCTCCCTCTCCTCCTCCGTAAGATTAACCTTCTTATCCCCGCCCTCATCCACCATCCAACTCCACACAAACGCGCCCTCCCTATCCGCTTTAACCATCTCAATGCCCTTGTCGAGCGTAACGCCGTAGCCTTCCCACACCGCGCCGCGATCGCGTTGTGTCATGAGTCCTTTGGATGCGCGCCAGCGCTTCGTGAGTTCCTGTTCGCGAGCACGTGCAGATGAGGTGCGCATGAGGTTGTACGCGGTCTGCAATTTGCTGTAGATAGCCGCGTGGCAGACTCCCTTACCAATCGTGCCCTTTCCGCCTTTAGCAATCGATGCTTTTGTCTTGAGCCCCGGGTGATCGGGATGCGGCGAGTATGTTTCAAGCATGCTGGCTTGTTCTCTGTGGACTCTGTTGAGCGTGTTGGCCCAGACGCCGACGGGCATGAAGAGCGCTCTCGTCAGTATAATTTTGCTGGTTCCGGGGTGCGTGTGACCGATCATTAGGGCGTCGGTTTCGATGATGCCGTCGTTGCCGAGACGTTGGCCGCCGGGGCCGATGCCGTTGCCTGGTACGATTACCCTGGGCATGTAGATTTGGATGTCGATGGCGCCGGGCTTGGTGGCGAAGGGAGTGGTGGCGAGGAGGCTGGGTGCGAGGGAGGTGAAAGGTGATGGTGATGCTAGAGGAGATGGGATGCTTAGGGGCGCTGGGGCTTTACGCTGGATGCCAGGACGTGGCGGCGAGAGCATTGGCCCGGACGGTGGAGGTATTGGGGTCTCATGCCGGTGTTGGAAGCCATTGGACGAAGAGGGCGTTACGGTGATAGGAGGCGGTGCTACACGCTGCAGTGATTGGAGAACGAAAGGCTTCGACATGTAGTCTCTCAGCTCCTCCTCTTCCTGTGACAAGGGTATCCGAGGCGTCAGTACTGGCTGTTGCGGAGGAAGAACAGGGAAGTGCCCTTGGTTGGCGAACGAGTTTGGAGTTGATGGAGGTAGCATAAGACCCATGTTTGGCGACTGTGCTGTTGCACCATAGGTTTTAAAAGCACCGTTTGTTGATTGCGAGGCGTAAGCTGGAGCGACCAGATTTGGCGCACCCGGTAAAGGACGGAAATGAGAAGCAGGCAGAGGTCCCATTAGTGATGGCCGCATGTGTTCTGATTGTGGTCCCGAGACGTTAGATGCCACAGGTAACCTGCCAAAAGCAGTCGAAGCTGATGAGGCTGATTGTCCCGCAGGGTAGTAGCTCGTTGTTGCCTGAATGTAGGAGGGTGTTGGTGGTAGGCCAGGCGATGGAGAACTCGCGGAACGCTGGCCTAGAGAGGGCACGTTGGGCCCTGAGGATGGCCCTACTGTATACGTTGAGGGGCGAAGTACGAATGTCGGTGGACGAACCGGTGGCGGTGGCAGGCCTGGCATAGAAGCACTGCGAGGTTGGCCTAAGACCAGAGGCGGACCACTAGCTGGGTGGATGTTCATGGGCCTGAAGGGAGCCGTATAGCTTGACTGAGACGGAGGCATTTGTTGCATATTGAACTGGCCACTTAGCGATGTTGCTGGGCTGATATACGCTGAACTTTGGGGTTGTACGCCCAAAGCAGGCGTCAGATCAGGTTGTTGAGGCCTCGCAGGCTGTAATGAGAATAGAGTAGACTGCGAGGTAGGTTCATCATCGTCGTTATCGGTCTCAGAGTCTTCATCGTCGCCGCTCTCCACATCGTCGTCCTCCGAGCTTCCCTCGGCGTCCAACTCCTCGTCAGTCTCGCCCTCGGCATCTTCGTCGATGTCCATCTCTTCATCAGAATCTGATTCTGACACGATCGGCTCTTCAGGCTCAGGAAGTCGCTGAGTTGACTCTTTTGCGCCTTCGAATAACTTGCTCTTGAGTCTGCCAACCAGAGGTGCTGGCACGAAGTTGATCCTTTCCTCGCCTTCAAATTTCGCTGCCTTGATGCGGCGAAGCATGTCCGCAGCCATATCTGGGGCACGAGTATAGGATGGTGTGGGAGGTATGAGGGGCACGCCAGAAGCGCCGTCTTGGATGCCTGTTGCTGCAGCGAATCGTGCTTCGACTGCCAACTTGCTGCTGATAGTGACTTCGTTCTGCTTCTCTCGCTGTAGCTGCAATTTCTCCTTCATGATGAGGACACCTTGCGCGGCCTCGGCGTCTTTGTAATACTTCCGCAGGCCCTTGAAGTCCTTTGGGTTATTGTCGTCCGGATCTACTGGAGTGTTGATGGGATGCTCCTTTTGATTCTTCTTGTAGTTGCTGATTTGCTGCATAGTAAGGCCAGCTTCTATGCAGTGGACAAGTGCACGTTGGCGTGACTTGAAACAGGCGGCGTAGTACCTCAAACGCTTCACTGGATCTCGTGGGATATTGATCAGAGGTGACATGGGAAGTTTTACCCTAGGCGGCTGTATGCCATACCGGACTTCGCGATACTTCAGCCGGTCGCTGTCCTCGGTCTGTCGCTCGAAAGCTGCTAGGTCTGGCTTCTCGCGCATCTTCGTGGTGGGCGAGCCCTGTATCAGGTCTTGAGCGCGGCTGTGTTTCGCTGAGATGGTAGTCTGCTGTTCACCCATCCCGGCACTCTGGCTCTTGTTAAGCTCGCTCTCGTCTTCCTCTACTCGCTTCTTGTAAGTAGACCTCAGTATGAGCGGGTGATAGTCGAAGTCCCATAGACTTGGTATCTCCCACTTTAGCGCCGCCTTCAGAGCTGTTCCGTCGCCTTCATAAAAGTCGATCCATCGATATAGGAACTCGATGAAATTGGGCACAACGGTACTGTCGGCCTGTACGATGTCGACCAAGATCCGCAGCATGTCCTCTTCCTGCATCAAATCTGCGCTGATAACACCTCGCTCGAAATTGTCGATCACGGGCTCTCGGTGTGACGCTTGTTGAGCTGTGGGCTCTTCTTCGCTTTCGTCGGTGTCGAGGCGAGGCTTCTTCAGTGAAGGTGCCGCTACGCTGAGAAGGCCGGCGTCCTCGCTGTCGACCTCCCACTGCACGCACCACGTCCATATTTCTTTCCTCGTCTCACGTGCGACTCTTTCGGTAAAGTCGTGGAGGAGTGCCGTGAACAGCTTGTCGTTCGTCTCCATGCGCAGAACGAGAACATCTGCGACGTACTCGTGATAGGGCACTAGCGTTGGCAGCGGCTCGACGTTACCAACGACGTCATGCACGAGGTCGAGGTAGCGCTCGTCGAGCAGGTCGAGAACTTTGCCGAAAGACGCCATGGCGGTGCGCAGTGAGTGTTGATGTGAGGAGAGGATGAGGCGATATAGAAACAGGAGTAGGATTGTGGAGATCGAAACTGGTGCTCAGGCAGCAGCGAGGTGTTGGTGATTGACGAGGCACAACAATAGGAAGCGTTGGGTGGTGAATACAAGCAGCATAGCAACGAGAGGTGCGGGGACAACCGGGACGAACGAAAGTGAGTCTCGCATAGCTTGGCCCGCAACGCGCAGAGCTTCAATAATGCTCACTTATCAGTACAGCTCTACCATCTACATACATCCTCTATCGCAGATTACGACTGCAAGTGCCGCCATGGAAGGGTATCGTCGCAATTGCCGTCTCATCGCTGCCATCAATCCTGCGGATCCCCGCACACCTTTACTGTCACTTCACTTAGTCTGCTGCCTGATCTTTTCCGCCAGCGCATTTGCCCTGTCCTCCGCGTCTTCCCTCACTCTGCGCCAATCCGTGGTGTACACCTTCCGAATGCTCTCCTCCAGGCTCCTGTTCCACCTGTCCTTGGCCATCTCCACTAACCCAACCGGGACGACACGGGCTACGGGCTCCGGTTCGGGCTTCTTCGGCTCGTAGAAGTCGCTGAGGACCTGGCGCTGTTGTCGCAGGAGCGTGGCTTGTTGCATGCGGTTCTGGGTGTGCATCGAGACTGTGAGGTAGAGGACGGCGGATGTGAGGGTCACGCCTCCGAGCTGGTATAGTGTTAGTAAGGAGCATGCGGATGAATTGCGGCACAAACATACGAAGCCTGTGGTGAAGCCCATGATGGAGCTGGAGAAATTGTGGCAGTGTACACCCCTGTTGATGATTGCTGTCGAGCTCCAAGTACGCCAATGTGTCTGCGGTTGTGTGGCTAATCGAGTTTGACAAGAGACAGAGTCTGCTAGATAACGAGCGTTAAGGCAGAGTGGTTCGAGAACAGGAGCGTGTGGTTAAAGGATGAGATGCGCTCTCTGCGGCTGTGAGGTCAGCGCGACGCGAACCTGCCCGATGCGGAAGGTTCCCAGAAAACCGTCGATTACAGCTTGGAACGTTACCCGTCTGTGCGCGGGAACGTTACCAGTCTGTGCGCGGGAACGTTACCAGTCTGTGCGCGGGAACGTTACCCGTCTGTGCGCGGGAACGTTACCAACTGGCGCTGACGATGTAAACTTCATGCAACTCATCCACATTTTACAAGTATTCTTCAGACCGTTAGTACAAAGGTGCCCGTATATATTTTGCAACGCTCCAGGACGTACTGAATGCCAAGTTCAAGTACCCGCGCTTTACGCTGATGGCAGTTGGTCATTGCCTGAGTACACCACTGCTGCAGCTGGGTCCATAGCATTTCAATACATGCCGATAAGACAGTAAGGAGCCTTGGAAGTTGCTGAAGAGACATTGGGACTCTCCTGCGCACAAGAATCGTTTACGTTGACAACATAGCTACTTTCACTCAATTCCACTCCACATGTTCCTCTTCCACAAACGCTTGCAGTTGCTTACATGTCTAAGAAAGCCTATAAGTATCATTCAGGTAGCCAACTTCTCTCCCTTTCTTGCGGCTGTGAGGTCAGCGCGTCGCGAACCTGCCTAATTTGGAAGGTTCCATGTTCCGCGACTGCCATCGATTGCATTGGAACGCTACCTGTCCGTGCGCGGGAATGTTACCACTTGGCGCTCTCGCTGACAGCCCTCTTCGTGCGGGACATCCACGTTTCGCAAGCAACGTCCAGACCATTAGGACGACAAATTTCATATCTACTGTGTCAAACTTCAGGACACACTAAACACTAAATGCAAAGACTCAAGTTGGAGTTCATCATGGCCCTCGTAGCCACTGCCAGCGTGCTCCTCCAATCCAACGGCCTTTTCTCCAGGCACTGCATCACGCCAAAAATGTGCCGAAACGTCAATATGAAAAGCCCGAATGCACCATCCACCACTCTACTCTACTTCTCCCCCTCCTCCAAAACATCAAGCACCATCCCCTCTCCAAACTCCACCTCAAACTCATCCCGCCCATCCCCTTCCGTCTCCCTCGCCACATACGCCCCAACACCAATCTCCCATCCCTCCTCCTCCGCAAAGAACCACGTCAATTCCCTCACAGGCAGTCTCTCGTCTACCCCATCAGTCTCAACAATTTGATACACCCACAAACCCACACCTTTTCTCTCTGCCTCAATCTTCGCACTCGGCCGGCTCTCTTTACCCGCAAGCGGTAAGGTACAACGCTCCAGTCCACCCAGACATCGCAGCCTGCTGTAGCAACCCACGCCTTGCCCTTATACCACTCGATGCCCGTCTTGACCCACTTGTCCTTGCCGGAGCTGGCGTGGGTTATTTGCAGGACTAGGCCTGCTTGGTCGTATTGGCGGAGAGTGTTGGCCGGTGGGAACGTCAGGGTGAGGCGGGTGCGTTGGAACGATTTGAGGGGGTGTTTGAGGAGTGATGACGGGTGCGTGGGTGCGTTGAAGATGTTAATTGCGGGTGGCTTGCGCCATATATCTGTGACGAGGGGCGAGGTGATTTGGAAAAGTGGGAGTGTGGTGGTTGAGACTGGAGGTGAAATGTTGATAAGTTGGATGAAAGATTACTGGATTGCTACTTTGATGGCTTGGTAGGACTGTCTGTTATTTATGTGTTCAAAAGATGCGGCTTGGCGACGCCCCCTACAGCAGGATTACCAATCTTCCGAATTCTGAGTGTAGGTTATGTCATACTTCTGAAAGCATCGTGGGTATTCGTTGCCAGCACTGCGATCACATGACGCATACCTCTTTTGATGTCTGGCATTCGGAATCTTGAAATGGTATGTGACTAGGCCAAGTATTTGCATCCCGATGACAGTATCTCCCACATCCCATTGTTCACACCTCAGTGTCCTGACATTCCATCTCAGAAAGCATCTCAGTGAGAGATGGTGTCTGAAGTAATTGAAGGTGAGTGGCAGTCTCGTTGCCAATCACCTTCCCCTGACGTAAAGCCAATACTCGTTGTAAGGCTACTCCGAGTCTCTCTTCGCCAGCCTATATATCCTCCACATCCTACATTCCCCTCTTTCTTCTCTACAAAACACTCGTCTTCAAATCTGCGCGAAATGGCAAATCTAACACCTAGTGTTGAGCTGCTGACACCAATCCAACTCGCGTGCGTCAAGACCTCCATGCAACAGTGAAGATTATCTGACTGCCTTCAGTTCCGCGCTCCAAGGACCTGTAGTTCATGTTGAAGTCGGACGCCGTGGTCGGAAGTATCAAGTCCACGCGCAGCTCCTACAGCACCACTCCTCGTGGTTTGAGACGCAGATCAGCTCTCTCTCCAACCCAGAAGCGGACCTCATCTCGCTCGTCGACACCGACCCTGGTGTGTGTAAGTACCATTCCAGTCAACTTACTCGCAGTCCAGCGACTGACCATCCCACCTAGTCAAACTCTTCGTCTACTACCTCTACAACCAAACTTTTCCCGCCGAACAGCGCGCCTGGCTAGAACTCGTCGGACAACCCTACAACGAAGACGGCCTCCCCGAGGTCGACCAGACCATGAACTGCGTCTCCGCGCTCATCATGGCCAACGAGTTCTGCGCTCTCAATGTCTACAACGCGCTCAATAACTACTTCGTCGACCAGTGGTGCAACCACGATATGCGCTACATCAGCGCTGTCGACATGCAAGATTTACTGGAGTACATGTGGGAACATCTTCCGAGGGACAAGGTCATGTTGCAGTTTCTGGTCGACGAGTACTGTCTGGCTTACCATCTGCTGGAGCTGAGTGATTTCGAAGGTCCGTCGAGCAGTTTGTTGGTGAGGTGTGTGAAGAGGTTCAGCGAGCTTCGCGATGTCGCTGGGGAGCGGCATGGACTTCCGTTCAGAAACCGTTGTTACCTAGAGCATGCATCTCTGGACGAGAAGCAGGAGTGTGCTGGCATGCACATGGTATACGATGAAAGGACTAGTCATGGCTACTTTCGCTGAAGACACGAACTCGAGGACTGGCGGGATAGGTGCATCCGGAGTTGGGCGGCGCGACCTAAAATCTGTCAGCTTTCGTCACACTACAGGTGGTATTGACTCACAGATGAATGCTCTTCTGCTAGGAGCTTACGCTGTGGTATCCGTTTGATATGAAGCAGACGAATTGGAAGAAGAAGCATTACAATGTATTTCATGATCTCATAAGCTCGAGCACTTCAAGCCAGACCGAATCCTCCTTCACCCCATATCACCAGAATCAAAATACACCCGCTACCAATCCCACCCTCCACCACCCCCAGCACACCCCAGCACGCCCTAAGCCCTCGCTTTCTTCGGCCCCAGAATATCCTCGAGCATATCACTCAGTATCTGCCTCGTCATGCCCTCACCCCCACCCCGCACCTGTCCCGCCACCTTCTCCGCAGCCTCACTCGCCATGCCCTGGAAATCAATGCCATCGCTATCGCCAACCTCGCTCATCGCAGACGGCGCGTGGATATGCGTGCCGTCCGCGGAAACGGTGTAAATAGTAGGCATCATAACCTGTTCAACATTGTGCTTAGAAATCACACCTTCATGTCTGAAAACTTGTTTCAACATACCGGTGTCTCAGCCTCAGTCCGCTCTTCCTTCACCGCACTCCCCGCCTCTCGAAACGGCATAATCGGCACGCGAATCTCAAACTTCGCAGCCTTCGTATCCACGAACTCGGGGATGTACATAAAGTCGATCGTCGAAGTGTCGTTTACAGCCTTGAGGCTGCGGCTCGTGTTGAAGTGGCGGGCTGGGCTGCCGTCGTTTGTTTCGGGGACGGCGATGGTAGCGGAGGTTGGGAGGCGGGGGCGGGTGTGGGGCTTGTCGGATGTGAGGAGCGAGGAGAAGGTTGTTGGGCCGGTGATGGATAAGGAGCGGGTTGTAGTTGTGGTTTTGGAGGTGGATGTCAGGGCTTTGAGGGCGCGGTGGGAGAGGCGTGCGGTGGACATTGTTGCGGGTTTGGAGGGCGTGGTGATGGGACGTTGGACGTGGTGGTTGGTGTGGGAGGAGCGATTGAACTGATGTTAGACTAACAAGCCGATGACAATGAAGTTCGTCTGGTCAGCACTATCCTTACGTCTCTGGGTTAATTTAACAGAACGAATGCTGAGGAATGTCGCTCAATCACGAAGAAGAAGAAGAAGAAGAAGAAGAGGAGGAGAACCAAGCTCCATTTCAAGCCTCACCCCAATCCCCAGTCCCCCGAGAGAGCGGTCAACATTCCATCAAAGTTCACACGTCGCACCCATTACCCATTCGACGCAAGCATGCGATTGGCGGGCCCGTCTACGCACAGCATGTCCGTTGAGTCGCGACGCATGCTGCTGGGAAGCTTGGGGCACATTACTATACCCCAAGTAGTACAGTGCATATTCCCGAGCCAATGGGTAAGAATTATCACCCCGCACTTTTTATCTGAGCTCCAAGTGCATTCGGACTATGCGTGCAGTTCTTATCTCGATCGTGTTGTGTGCGGCGGTGCGCGGAAGCCGTGAATGTGCTTGCATGCAGTGAAGCTTGGATTCTCGAGCGTCAAATGTCGGGGTGGAAATAGGTTGGATGCACGTACACATGGGCCATGGCACCATGTCAAGTCAAGTTTAGCCAGCATGGGAGCCCGCTGCGATATCGGTGGTCGGGATCCTTCCCGTTGTGCTTGTGCAAGTATTGACAGTTGTGCCTGTATGATCGGCTCTCCGCCCAGTACCGCTGCTGCATACCAAGCTTTGGTGTCAAGGGGGCCGAATCAAAGAATGCTGGTTACAGTCGTTCGTAATCATGATTGCGATGCTGGCCTTAGGAACTTGAGCAAGAGTGCTGTAAGGTAATCTTGAAGCATCACCAGGTGGCATTTCGAGCATGATGTGGTCGAGAGATATTGTTGAAAGATAAGCTCCACAAGAAGCATCCCAACACAATCCATCCAATACAACGCTCTTAGGCCTTAGTCACTACCATAGACGAGGATTCGCAACATATTCTACAAGTAGTAAAGGCAGATTTAACCACGATACGAAGGCGCTTCAATGTACCCAGCGCCCCACAAGCCGCCCTAAGCCGATTCCAAGTCAACAACACCATTCTTCACATCCACCTCACCATCTCCGTTTTTTTTACACTACAATATAATATAGCTACATTCAAAATTTGCCATCTTCGTCTTTACCAACCAACAAGACGGCCTGATGGTCTAGTGGTATGATTGTCGCTTCGGGTTCCCTTACCTGGATTCATTTAGAGTCTTCTAATGTGACAGGCCCCGGGTTCGAATCCCGGTCAGGCCCATTTTCTTTTTTGCCTTTCTGTGTTCTTCTTGGTCGAACAGATTAGGTTGCGTGGAGTGGTTGGATGCTGGGAGAGGTTTTTGTGCGCGTGCGGGGCTACAGCGAGGGGCACTAGTGGTAGGAAGGGAGATCTTTGTTGTTCTTTTTGCTTTGAAATGAACATTACGACGTTGTATGCCATAAATAGAAATAAAACTGTACTCTGCATAACATACACAACGTTGGTCATCTTTATCACCAAGCGTATGAAACGTGCAGCACCAACAGCAACAAGCACGTGAAACTTCACACACGGCAGACCAATCGAAAGTTGTAGCCAACAGCTCAATTCATCCCAAGGTATCGCTCACCCACCGTCTAAGCCGAAACTCCAAGCAGACGTAGCAACAGCCCTCACACATCAATGCGTGTACTCATATCCCTCAACCCATGGTATCTTAACCCAACAGCCAAAACAATCGCGTGCAGACCCGTCCTGACAGTGAAAGTGGTATCTAGAGAAACGTCGTCGCAGCCATATCATAAAAAGTCAAATCGTGAACGCGTGAAAAGCCAAACAAAGCACACGTTGCAGAAGTTCAAGGCTGCCCATCCTACTGGTAGCCGCTGTCACTCGCCCAGCCGCCGTCGTTGCCAGCGTACACAGGCTGCTGGCCCTGGTAATCGCTCTCGTCCTCGTAGAACTCGCCGCCGCTCGAAGCATCGAAGCTGCTGCGCCCGGAAAGATCGCCTTCAATCTCTTCGGGGTTGCCAGGAGCCAGTTGATCCCACTGCAGGCCGGCGAGCGCGGGGTACTGAGCGAGCAGCGCGGCGGGCAGGAACTGCGGCGCTTGCGACATGTCGGGCTGGCCAAACGAGTCGAAGCCGGGCTGGGGCATCATGCCTGGACCGAAGTTCTGGTTCGGCATCTGCGGGAACATGGCGTTGCCGTTGTTCGCCTGCTGCTGCTGACCGTCCCACTCGCCCTTCTCGCGTGCTTCTTCCTCGAGCAGTGGACGGATGCACACACGGCCAGCTTCGGACCGGAAGTGACGGCCCAGAGCATCCGCGCGAGCGAAGCGCCTGCCGCAGCCCCAGTGATTGTTGTCTTTCAAGTTGCCACGGCACACAAACTTCTTCTCTCCAGAGTGTAGGCCCTCGTGTCTCTTTCGGTCGTGCTGGCGCGCGAACGCCTTGCCGCACACGCTGCACACGAACGGACGCTCATCGGTGTGGGTGCGCAAATGCGACCTCAGGTTGTAAGCTCGAGTGAAGCGCTTCGGGCAGAGTGTGCACTGAAAGGTCGCTGGGTGTTTCTGTGTCCGCTTGGGATTCGATCCGTCGGCTGGCGCTGGTCGCGAAGGATCTGCGAGATCAAGGATGTAGTCGCGATTTGGCACGCTGCTGGTGGACGACCGGCGAGAGGACTTGCTGGACGGCGAGGGAGAGCGAGACTTGGCGGCGCTGGGAGATAGTGATCGGTGCACTTCTGAACCAGGCGTGGAAGCGCGGGAGCTTGCGCTGCTGAACGGGTCGGACTTCGCGCGCATGCGGTTGCGACTCCGTGCTATCAAAAGTCAGTAAACCCCACACACAAACTCCACTATACTTACATCGATCAGGCGGGCTAAGCGCATCTACTTGGTGTTCGGGCTTCGGAGGCTCGAAGCTCGGTTGCCGCGATGGCGGAGCAAAGTCGATGTTGATCTCGGGTGGTGACATGGCATCAGCCTGGCCAAAATCGGGTCCGACCTGGTTCAGAGATGGAAAGGGCTCGGGGCCGGAGTTCGGATACACGCCCAATCCTTGTTGTCCGTATGGGTGGCTCATGCCCTGTTCGAGCCCAAATGTGCCAGGCTGGAATTGTGGAAGCGCCTGCTGCTGCTGAGGGAGCAATCGCGGCGAGATGGACGGGCTGTGGCCTGGGCTAATGTGCGCGGTTCCGTCGTTCAGGGTGAACTGTCCGAATTGCATTACCGGGTCGTGGAAGAGCTGAGGGTCGGATTGCGGGTCGAGCAGCGGCGAAGGCTGGTTCTCCTCGAAGCTCTCTTGGGTCACCAGATAAGGCGACGGATGCGCCGAGGAGACATCGGAGTAGGTCTCACTAGGAGCTCTCCTGTGCCCTCGGAAGTTGGCCATGTTGCCCCACTCGCTACCCTGCGGCTGACCGTATGCCGCGCTCGGATCTAGCGAAGCGTTGCGCGAGTGACCAGGGGAGGGGAAGGGAGCTTGGTTCATGTTTGGTGAGGCGTGCGGACTTGGTGTCTTCTGGTGGTTGTGCATGGTGGGCATGAGATGCGGCGGCGTGGGCGAATGCGCTTGTGTGGTCGCCATCTGGTTCATGGACTGGTTCTGCTCCAGCAATTGGGGGTCGAGTGTGTTGCCCAGATACGGGGTATTGACCTGGTTGAGGTCGTTACCGGCGAAGAAGCTGCTGAAGTCGGGATTGCCGCTGTTCGCAATGTCCAGCGCGTCGGGCGCAAGGTTGTTGTTGCCCTGGGGCCCGAAGTGAGGCGTGCTGTGGTGCGACAGGCTCTGGTTGGCCTGTAGGAAGCTCTGGTCAAGCGCAGTCTGCTGTGGATACTGCTGCGACTGCGTGGTGGTGAGGAACTGCGTGTTGTCGAAGGCGGGCAAGCTGGTGGGGTCGTGGACGGGCAGCGAGGGGTTGAAGCCGGTAGACAAGTGTTGCTGGTAGGGCACGTGGGGTGAGGGCGAGGGCGAGTGTCTTTGTAGGTGATGCTGGCCCGCAGAGGGAGAGCGTCCTCTTTGTTGTTGTACGTCCATGATGTCTGATTCTAAATGTAGTATCAGAGTGTGGAGAGGTGAGCAGTCGGCCCGCACTGGCCAAGTACGGGAGCCTCGAGGTAATGCGGTGGTGTGGCTCTGCTCTTCAGGACGCACGGCGACTGGTCAGAATGGACTACCACGACGCGTAAGGTTTCTGAGTAGAGAAGACTGAGGCTGGTGAGGTGGGCTGTGTAGTTCGTTGTGGTGAGCGTGAGGTACAGCGATGCGAGTAGGCTGTGTCCTTGCTCGATCCAGCTAGCTGTTCTATAATAGGCCCCCGCGGTCTGCTCAAGTGAGCCCTTCGAGTCGGCTCAAATTGCAGCGTGCAAGTGAATCCTTCGGTTTCAACAGCCAAAGAATCTGAAACGATAGTCCAAGGGCAAGACCCAACCTGTTATGCGCTGGTCGTCAGAACGCGAATGGCGATAGGCTGAAGTTATGTCTTTGTTGCTGATGTTCGGTACTGTAGGTAACTTAGCGTGAAGCGGCTGACCAACAGTCAATTGAGCAAGAATGCGCAGAACAGACCTCAGAACTCGATAGTCAACTGTCGCGTTAGCTGGAAAGCATTGGGAAGCCGCGTTCCAGCCTTATGCGTTAATCACTAAGCTGAGCGCCTAAATGCTCAGTGTGATGCAGCAAATTGGCGGGCAGAACCAGCAATCGCCGTCCTCCAGTGACGCAGTGTCTCCGAACTGTCACAGAAAAGGTTGCCCGGTCCGTCCCATCATTTCATTTTCCTACGCGCGACTTGAGCCGGGCGGACCCACTGAACACCACGCAAACTGACCGGTGTGCCTTGCGACGAGCGTGGCTGTGCAGACCGCGAGGCAGACTTCACGTGGGTACACCCTCACCATAATTCGCATACCTGAACACATCGTTTTCAATTCCGACCAGCACACTACCATGTTGCACGTAGTGGTGTTAGTATTAATAGCATGATCTCGAGCCACACATGATGTAATTTGCGTGATCGAAAACTCTCGGCTACAATTATGCTCGCTATCTGGTATATACCATCATACTCCAGCTAAATATCCAAGAAGAATGCCGCTAAACTGCTCTATCCAAACTTCAATCCTTGCGTAGGGTCCCACCGTCCGTCCTGTGGAGGACCATTCGATGGTCGCGTGTTGCCTGATGCTGTGGGCACCCCACCGAACCGAATGCCTACCTCCGGTGTCCACATACCGGAAACCGGAGGCGCATTTGCTCGAGTCGGTGTTGGTGCTGTCAACGGTGCTTCGGCATGTGCAGTGGCGCCGTACTGTGGATTCTGCGCATCCGCTTGTCGCTGCTGTTGTAAAGAGCTTGAGTTGGTTTGCTGGAGGCTTAAGGAGTTTATCCGTGTCGCCAGGTCGCTATGAAGTGGTCAGCATATGTCACTTGGGCATCAGATACGTGTAGAACCTACGTCTCGATCTGCGACGCTTCCGATTTGCGCTGGTAGGCGAAGCTTCGAGCGTCGTCGCGAAAGCGGCTGACTATCTTGGCGAGGTCGTTGTAGAACTTTCGGCCCACGTCAAGATTCGATATGATCTCTTTGTACTTGAAGTAGGCGTTCTCCAGATTCTGCAGGGCCTGCTCGCGCTTCTTCGTCGATTGGTCGCCACGACGAGCAATCAAGAAGGCGGCGTTCGCATCTTGCAACCGCTTCACGGCTTCTGCTTGGTCCTTCTCTTCTTCTTGCACCATGTCTTGGTCCACGTCGTACATTTGTAGTCGTTTGTCGAAGAGGCCCTCGAATTGCACCGCCTCAATGGTCTGCATAGGGTACTCGCGCTCTAAGCGAGCAGCCTCGCGAAGTAGCTCAGGGTCTAATAAATGGTCAGCAGTGTGCAAGCATGATCGTGGGTGTAACTCACTTATGTCATCCTGCTTGGCCTTCGTGCGCAAAGCCTCGACCTTTCGCCGCCTCCGGCTTTCAAGACGGCTGACTTCGTTGAAGTAGCCGCGAAGCTTTCCAGCCTCTCGCTCTACATCTCCTGTGATGGCAGGTCTCCGTCCACTCGGCACGTAGTTCTCAAGGTCGTGATCTGGTCCGCTCAGCAGCTGAATGAAGTGTTCGTTCTCCTTGAGCTTTGTCTTCACTATGTTGTCGCTGTTCGTCGCCGCCTTGAAATAGCCATCAATCTCGTTGATCTGGGCGTAGAGCTTCGGTGCTGCTTGCTCTGCGGCGGGCCTCGTCCAGCGCTCGGTTCCGTACTTGCGTCGTGCGCCTTCGTCATCGTTTGCCTCGGACTTTAAGATGTCGACACCTTCATGGTAGATGGCCTGGTCGCTATACATAAGCTTCTTGGTGTCTTCCATTGAGCGAAGTAGGCGGTTGATGCCGTCTTGCTGGCGAATCTCCTCAGCATGAGCACTGAGACCCGGTGGAAGACCCAGAGGCTTTTCAAGGGCCTGCAACGAGCCAGGAAGGTTCAGACTGCGCAGGACCTCATGGATCTTCGTCGTAAGACCTTCCAACTCTTCTATGATAGTGGTGTTGACGAGTCTATCGCGACGATCCACATATATGCTGGCTGCCAGATGTACTGAGTACGGCACAAGTTTCGAAAACAATGTTGGACCTAGTTCGCCACGCTCCCCAAGCAAAGAGTTTGAGTCGGAAATCTCCTTGGGTATTCGCGAGACAACCATGTTGGCGCGGTCAAGAATCTTGAGCTCGGTCTTTGGCGTCACTGGCATCAAGTAGATCATGTCGTTGTCCTTCTCAGCTCGCTTCAGGTCTTCCGACACCCGGGTCTTCAGACCGTTGAGATCGCCGAGCACAAGCTTGTTGATGTACCGCTGCTCCTTGAGAGCCTCGTTCACGCACGAGAGACTATCTCGTAGCCGCGCGACCTCTTCGCCGTACTTCCGCTTCTCCAAGCTGTCGCAAGCTGCCCGATACTGCGCGGCAGCAGCAAAGTGATGGTGCTTCGCCGTCATGTGGTGTATCCATTCGCTGCTGATCGAATCTGATTGTATGCCAGCTTCACAGGCTTCGTTGTAGAGGTCGGACACGCGTGCTGCCAGTTTTGCGATAGTAGCGTCCTTCAAGCCGTCCTTGACAGCTTTCTGCCAGAAGCATTCCTGGCCCTGTGCGAGCATGAGCTTCTCGAGCGAGTCAAGCGTCATGACATCCATGTCCTCTGGCGGCTCTGTGCGGAGCTCGGGCAGGATCGTGTTGCGCAGATGTGTCAAGATGCCGGCTGCCACGCAGAAGTTGTTGGCTGCCACCTTCAGTCCGTCTGGTGTGCTTCGGTTCGACGACATGGCCAGCTGCGAGTACATGGCGGCGAGGTTGAAGATGATGTTCGCGAGCTCGAATCGGAGGTTGTTGCGGGACGTAGGGCGATTTGTGTTGTAGCCCAGCGCTGGATACCACGGGAACTCGACGCCAATATCGATGGGGAACTTCCCGCTCAGCCATACCAGCTGTGCCGCGTACTGTTGTAGCTTCGGTATGTTACTTGGGTGGGGCTCTTGCGCGTGCGTCGCCTGGGATCGTAGCTTCTCAATCTTCTCGAGATCCTGCGTGAACATGTCTGGATGCTGGTCATACTTGTTGGAGATGTACTGCTTGATGGGCTCGGTGAGGTTGACAGAGTGCGACCGTCGAAACGGCAGGAAGAGTATGTTGCTGCCCATCGTGTGAGTTGTGCGGCGGTGTGGGTGGGTGTTGAGGGTGCTTACGAGGCCATAGGGAGCAAGTGTTTCTGTGCCGTTTACACTGCGAGAGATGGTTGCGCGTGTGAAAAGATGCGAAGACGTCACCGGCCGCCCCGCCGCGCGTGGGAGCAGCAAGGAGCAAGGGTCTCCATTTTAGCGTGGGGTCGATCAGGAACAAGTGCATGCACATGCGACATGCGACTCTGAGCGCAAGGCTGCCGTGATTTCGTGCTTCTCCATGGTCCCTGGACGTTCACCTGATTTATGGCTGAGAAGACGTGATGTGTAGTCGCCACAATCTGCACACGCAGCGGACTTCATTTGCGCTCTCGTCCGGATTGGCAATACTTACACGCAGGGTCTCAAGACACAGTGGCCTTTCTCACAGGAATGCCTTGCAATTCAGTGTCCCCTTCAATGAGCATGTTTCGCGCCACGAAACAGTCCGAGGCTCAAACGAGACACACTCTGAGGCGCGACTGGTCCCGCGGTTCCGCACCGTGGTACCTTCTCTACGCAGCTTCGATATGTCAGCGGGGCCATGGACAATCTGTAGCAATCTACTAATCTACTAGCCGAATTGCAACACCATCTTGAAACTTGCGCAATCCCCTCTTTGTCCAAGCTGCCTTTAGTCTGACTTATATATTCCGCTTGTCACACCTGCTTGACTGTGTCTTCACATCCACGTCAAGCACCGCCGTCCGCACTCAGCACCTACAAATACCGACCACATCGCCACGATTATCCTGCACCACAGATCACCAGACACATCTCCATTACACCACCACCCACATTCTACAAAATGGCCCACACATACAAGTTCAACGTCGCCATGAGCTGCGGCGGCTGCTCTGGAGCTGTTGAGCGCGTCCTGAAGAAGCTCGATGGTGAGTAGTATCTACAGGCGCATCGCATTGCGCCACCTTGCATTCATGTGCTAACAACATTCTCAGGCGTCGAGTCCTACAATGTCTCTCTGGAGACCCAGACCGCCGAAGTCGTCGCCGCAGAGTCGCTCACCTTTGACACCGTTCTTGAGAAGATCCAGAAGACCGGCAAGAAGGTCAAGTCTGGCGAGGCCGATGGCGAGGAGCGGTTCAAGGCGGAGGCATGATCGCCGACTCAGACCTGTTCGTTATCGTTTGATCATTGGGAAGGCAGCGATGGATGCAGACCTCTGCCGGTTTCATGGACACCCACTTGTTGTAGCACTGCGCATGGAGGCATACGAATTACGACAATTTTCTTCGGCATCTCAAGCTGTAGTACCTGACGTGCTGTGACTGCAATATGCTCTCATGCGGCCTATGGATGCCTGCAATCCCGAATATGCTACCTTACCCCAGAAAACGACAATTCGTTACGGGCGAGGATGATTTCAACCTAAATCCATGCACAACTTCTGACCGGCATGCGAGCGTTTTGGAAGTCTTTCGACTTTCGATTGCATGCTTCAAGCTGCTGCAGAGAGCACGTCTTGTTCACGCTTGATAGTGCTACTCCAACAGCAGATGGATGCGCTCCGCAACAATTATTGGCAGCGGTGTCTCGGGGTCTGCCCTCAATGGCTCCTTCTCCTTGCGGTTCGCCAAGGTCACATGCCACGAGGTAAACTCGGGTCGCGTCGTCATCTCATCTCTGATCCTCAGCCTCATCATTCTCTTGACTCACAACGCATAATTCCCGGCTCTATCTTTGTTCAAGCTCGCGTTCGTAAATCATGTAATCCTCGTGGCAGATGACCATTTCTAATTTTCCTGCCTGAGCTTCGAGGCGCCAATTGTCCTCTCAGCGTCCAGCATCACATTCGCATCTCCGAGATGTTCCTTCACGATAGCACGCACAGCCCCCAGCTAACTAGAACTGCGTATCTCGCAAAACATGTTTTCTAATTCTGCGTTCGGGCCGTCCGCTACTCGTGCTGTGTGGATTACAACTAAGCAGTAAAGTTGCTGCCTGGCAGCCTCAAATGAACCTACAGCTTCGCGTACCATTTCGCACCAGGCAGCCACTTTTGAACAACTGGGCTCTGGCATACATATTATTTTTGAACACCAGGCAAGGAGTGGCGGATATTCACGACCAGCCAGGGCTCATGATTCGCTGCGCAACTTGAATTGGGGTGAACGGCCTGGTCGCGGGAGAAGTCGGACGAGTACCAGTAAGCGAGCCGCAGCACCTCGTACACCACATCAACAGACTATCAGAACGCAACGTTTCAAGTAAGCGGGCAGTCCTTCGTGGACATGACGCCAAAGGATTCAACTCACGTGGGCCTAAGCTTCACAAAGTAGGCCCGCCAGCCACTATAAAGTCAAACCTCAGGCTGCCACGCTGAACTTCTAGTCTCCAACCTTCACCAGGTCTCATATCCTGTACCTATCTCCATCTCAAGCATTGCTTTCTTCTCACACATACTTGTTCCTTATGCCGTCGCCTCCAAGATCATTCAACGCCGCTTTTCCAAGCGACGCAGGCAAGTGTTGAATGCACGAAATGTATGTGAGACAAACACTGACTTCGTACATACAACTCTCTAGACCTCTTTTATTCCTGCACAACATCCTCCACATCTGCCGAAGACATCAGCATCCACTATGCCCCTCCTTCAAAGGCATCACTCAAGATCGGTGTGGTCATATTCAGCCAACATCAAACTCAGCTTATAGATCTGGCCGCCCTAGATCTGCTAGCAATGGTTGGAAGGAGCAGGATCAGCAAGATGAATCCATCAGCAATCGCTCTCGACGAAGCTGTAGACGAGATAGACATTCGCTATGTTACAGCAAGCGGCGAGGGGTCATTCCCTGTCACATCTGGCAGTCGCGTCCCGACAACGGTGAGCTGAAGCTCAATTGCTACACAGCTAGCACGACCGAACAGCCATACTCCTGGCCAAGAAGCCATTCCTGGTCGCGCCGGACTCGCCTGAAACTGACTACCTTTCCGAGGCAGCCATCGATGGTAGTCTTGCAGGGAGAAAAGGTTACCTGCCCCACTCCGCTCTTGGACCTTGCGACGATTTGTGCCTTCCAACCGCGCGCTCAACAACGATCTAACAAGTAGCTCATGTCGAAAGCTGGAGTCTATTAGTTAGTCCGTACACTTGTTACTCCGAGAAGAGAAGCTAAGATCCGGCTCTCGACATAGCTGCTTCCAGATCCGCATTTCCAGGAGACACAAGTTGGAACAAGGTCTGATATTCTCCCGTCCACGCCCGATAAACCCTCATCAACAAAATCCTAACTTCTGATCCAGAACTCATTCGACGAAGCCCCACAATTCGACATCCTCATCGTCCCAGGCTCCTTCTCAACATCTGCCCTCCCCCCATCCGCAACATCTTTCCTATCCACACAACTCTCGAGCCCCACCTTCATCGCCATCATGAGCGCCGTATCCGGCGTCATGCACCTTGCACAGACTGGCATCTTGTACAAGAAACGAGTAGCAGCCCCACGAAGTTTACTTCCGGCGCTCAAGCACAGATATCCAGAGACGTACTGGCGCAATTCGCCGTGGGAGCGCGACGATAAGCTGTGGAGCAGTAATTCTGCGGTTTCGGCGCTGGATATGATGAGGAGGTTTATGCGGGAGTATTTTTGGGATCGTGCTGGGGCTGTGGAGTGTGCGTTGAATGCTGTGGGTATTGGATCGCTGGACGAGGTAAGCGGTTCATGCTTGAAATGCTTTTAGGGTAAAGACTGACGTGGCAACTGAACTTCAACAGTACGAATGATGACGGGACCCGAAACGTATCTTCTGGGCGTTCAGGACTTACTCCCTACTCTGTTTGTTGGATTATAGCCCCTTTTCTGGTGCGAGCGGACGGCGTGAATGTGTCGAGCGTTTGTTGTATTATATCGTTGAGCTGTGGCTATGGCTGGACTTGTGTCACTACAATGGAGCTGTTGATTGAGCGTCCGGCGACGGGCTGTTCTCCGACTTCACTGTCTGTATCATATCATGGATTTCAAACAATGGTTCTTCATGCGTTCGTCAATTCTCGTTCTGTCCTTACACGCCATCAGCTTTGATGAGTGCCATCGGAATTCACTTCATGATAGCTGGAAAGCTAAATGAGAACATGATACCTGATATCTCGCCTCCCAACAACAAATATCATGTACGTCCCACAATCGAAACAAGAAGGGATTCAAGCAACTCAAACTTACTAGCCATCACCCGATCCCCCACAGACCCATCCTCGGGCAACGGCTTCAACCACGCACTCATCTTCACCTTCTTCTTCTTCTTCTTCTCCTTCTTACAAGCCCCACCTCGTAGCCGCGCAGTCTTGGAGTCGAAGAGATTTCCCTGGCTATCGCATGCAGGCCACGCGCTTACGTCGCTGCTCACGGCGCGGATGTCGGTGTGGGCTGCGTGTGTCGAGGGCACGAGTGTAGTGCCAATCCAGTGCGTCTTTGTACCAGTGGCAGAAGAAATCGGCACGCGAGACTGCGCGTGCGCAAAGTCCCGCTCCTCAATACCAGTACCAGTACTCTGCGTAGCTATCCCCTTCTCCTTCGCCCCACCACTTCTCTCCCACTGCACACTAACGTTAGCACCCGCACCCACAAACGCCATAACAGCCAAAGGATTCAACCATACAGGAGGTACCGACGCCGCAAACGCACGCGCATTCGCATTCGAGTGTGTTTTTAACGCTGGGTCAGAGGGCGCGGCGAGCAAAAAGCGTGCTAGTGCGCTGGTTGCGTGGCGGGCGCGGGTTAGGGGGGATGGGGTGGGGGGTTTGGAAGTGGGATGGTGTTGGGTGGAGATGACTTCGTGGTGTTGGGTGCAGAGGCGCTGCCAGAGGGTGGGGTCGGTGGTGTGGAGGAGGGAGAGGTAGATGTTGTAGCCGTTTGGGGTGGACATTGCGTGAAGGATTGAGGGGGGGTTGGTGAGGATCTGTATTTCAATTAGTCGGTAACTTCATTCCTGTGGTGCGTATGGTTTCAGGGCTTGGCCGAGTTATGTACTCACCACATATCCACACCGCCTTGCAGAGCGCTTCAAAGCCCTCTCCCTATTCCGTTCCAGCACGCGTTTCTCTTCCACGAACTGCCCCTCTGTCAAATCCCCCCTCAGCAGCTCATTCTGAAGCCGCAAAAGCGAGCTATTATACCGAGCCATGACATTCTCACACAGTCCACGGAAATCAGCCTGAGCAACCATCTGCTGCGCTTCGTACTCCTCTTCCGTCATCTGGCCAACAGTAGGCGCGCGTATCGGCGCGACTCGACGGCGCTCAGGGCGGCCTACAACGCTGATTGATTCTCCAGGCGCAACAGACATGACTTCGTAGGAAGTTTCGTCGTCGTCGTCGTCTCGCGGCGGTATGCTGGGCGGATAGTAATTGGGATCGATTGGTCGTGGATGACTTGCGCTGCCGAGTCCGTATTCGTACGCGTACTGGTCGTGGGGTTTGAGCTTGACGTAGCTGGCGGTCGGCGATGACAGGCGCTGGTCTTGAGGTGGAGGTGGGGGCGCTTGCATCGATGGTACGGTGGAGGGTGCTTGGTGCCATTGCTGGGCCAGTCGTGCTTCGTAGCTGCGTTCGGATGTTGGTGATGTTGCTCCTCTTTCGTTGAATAGATTTGCTTGCGGCGAGGTTCTGCTGGCGGATCGAGCGTTGAGTCTCTCTCGCGCACTGGCTGATACGCCGGGACGCATTGGGTATGGAAATCCAGTAACGACAGGTTCTTGTCTTTTGTCGAAGGCTAGCGTGGTCGGATTGACGGCCGTCGATGAGGCCGTATATCCATGTGTGCGAGCGTCTTCGGAATTGGTATCGAAGCTTTCCAGGAGGACCTTTGACTGACAGAGCCCGTCTGTGTCAAAACTCTCCACGTCAGAAACCTCATCAAAATACTCTTGACTCGTAGTAACAGCCGTCTGACCTTTCGCATTCGGGTACTCGCCTCCTCTGTAGAAACACCCGCCTGTGTTCCTCGAGGCATCTGTAAACGGGTCGTGAGCATCCAAAGAACTCTTGCTCCTCATGGCTGAGCTAGCTCTCGATGTGAACGAATGCTTCTTCACATATTGCGGCTTGTCACTCTGACCGACACCCGTGTCCCACGACGCACCTCCACCACGCAGACTCGGCGCTGCAATCGACTTCGGCTCGTCTGCTTCCTCTTCTATTGATCGCAAGTGAAGCGACGTGGGTGATGGCTGCGCCGTGAGGTAGTCCTGGGTGTTGGTGGGAAGAAAGTTGCCATAAGCATCTCTGCCATTATTCAATGGCGACGTCGGAGATGCTCGAAGATCGTATGCGTTGGCAGACGTTGGAAGGGAAGGGACCACCGAGAGTGTCGGTCGTCCCAGTTCAGAAGCAGCACTTGGAGTCTCGCTTCTCTGCGATGCCCAATCTCCTTCTGGTGGAGCAGGATAAGCTCCGAGTTGTAGCCATCTCTCGACTTGTGCTTCCTCTTCTGCTGTACAACTGGTCTGTGATGCGCCGTCGTAACTCGAAGCGGTGTCCGATGCAAATAGGGCATCGTGGTCGTGGTGGAATCTCGACACAACGGTCTCGATGTCATGCTGCCTGGCGGCCTGCCGTTCCTTGCGACGTAATGATGGGAGTCTTGCCATACGGAGAAGGGACGAGTATCGCTTCAAGCCTTCTGACAAGGTACTGCCCGTACTCAGACGCGAGATTTCTTCTTCATCACTCCATACCGATGACGATCGTTTGATGTCGCTGGATCGTCTCTTCCCACTGTTCGTGTCATTCGCATGAGAGTCGTTGTTGTCATACAATCTGATTCCGCTGCCCTCGCTGGCGTAGATCGCACTCCTGAGTCTTGCCCGAGTATCGTCGATCTCGCGATCTATCTCTCCCAAGATACTTTGTACTACCAAAGACGAGGTCTCCGGTATGTCAGGATATGCAGGTGCTGTTATCTGGTAGCTCTCATGGTCTATGAGTGATGGGCTCACACGGCGAGGGTTGCGAGATGGTATGGGCGGAGGAGCTGAGTGCCATTCACCATGCTCATGGGAACCATGAACGGATGCCATCGATGACTTGGAGGTTGGAACACGGGTGCTCCAAGAGATCGGTCAAAAGATGTACCAGTGGCAAATATAGGCGACAGAAAGGGATCATGTTGCAGGCTGTCCATCGGCCGTCACACGTTGCACTCTATGTGATGTCCAGCCGTCTCTCGTTTGCATGCATTGAATGCTTGCGAGCCCTACATAAGTCCAGCTGGCAGAATTGGAGGCGCTGTCCTTTTGGCGGTGAGCTGTTTGACCAATGTGGCTTCGCAATTGCGTTTGCACACAGACATCCATTAGCAATACCGCTCAGGGTATACGTGGATGATGAGGATAGACTGACCCGTCAAGCGTTAGGAATTCACATCAGCCAGTCTATTGCTAACCCTAGATAGGAAATGGCTCTGGAGCTTGCACGAGTAGAGAACGACAATGTGTGAAGGAAACGACACGCACCACTAAAGGCGTTCTCCAGATAGTGAATTTCTGTAAGATGTGCAAGCAAATAACTGCTTCATGCTCTGCGGCAAATTGCCTTCGATACGCTGAATCGAGTGTTGATATCCAAGACGCCAAGGGCTCCGATGCTGCCAACATCCGTACCGTGAAGATGCTGTGGTGTATATACAGACAAATGTGAATGAAAAGGAGACGCCCGCCGTACGCCACGTGCCTCAATGCAGTGCGAATGCTCCGAAGGGTATCTTTTGCTGATGCGAACATGGTCCTAGTCTCCTCTGACCCTCGCCGCTACTCGTCTTCTCGGATCCGCTGCCCCTCGTTCTTCAGCTTTTGGTGTACCATCTTGAGAGACTCGAACGTCACCATCGTGGTGACTGCGGCAGGAACTGCGCGGACCATGTTCGTACCCATGCCATTGTAGAAGGCTCTCCAGCCTTCTTCGTGGAGTATAACTGTGCAAGTCCGAATGACCCCGCGGTAACGGGGCAAGTTGATCATGCCATCTGACGAAGCAGTTCCCGGACCACGAGTCTGGTAGCCAGTGCCACTCTGGCCTCCCCGGAATGATATGTGGTCATGCGACTGAGTAGGCAATGACCGCTGTTGGGTCTGCAACCTGGTGCGTAAAACTTCGTGGGGATAAGTGGCCGAGGTTGCCGCGATCTTGCTCAGCACGGTCGCGCTGACGATGCCAAACCAATGCATGTCCTCCATGTTCTTGTCCGTCTTGCCCATTTCCAGGCCAGTGAAGCTCATCTTCAGGAACTCATACAGCGGAAATTGGATGGCGACGTGGGTGAGACCGAGCAGAGCGGGAGTGAGCCCCGAGTAGAAGGAGGCAATGCCTTCCTTTGCGTACATCTTGCGGAAGGCGTCGAACGTGTTCCTGTAGTGCCATGGCGGGCGGTGGTCTTCAGAGGCGCGAGCGCTGACCTGTGACATGAGCCTTGTCTTGACGACCCATATCGGATTGGTGACGAGGGTGGAGCATCCGCCGGCAGCGACCGAAGCAAGTACCCGTGCAAGCCACTTGTTCTCTGTGTGGACTGTGTCAGTATTCAATGCCCACAGTACCTCCGAGATGCTCACCCATTCGCTGATTCAGAAACTCTTTGGTCGACTCGTACGTGCTCATGTAGACGGCCCAGGTGGGAATGTAGCCCAGTAGCATCGGCCCGAGCCCTCTGTAGAGACCGCGCACTCCGTCCTGCGTCCAGATGACGCGTGCAGTCCCCGAGAGGCCCTTGTATACAGCGCGCGTGGGCCCAGTGTACGTCCGAGGACGAAAAGAGCCTTGCGCCTGCAGGCGGGTCTTGATGACATCGAGCGGGCAGGTCACGATGCCGGACGCGACGCCCGCAGAAGCTCCACACAGCGCATTGACGGGCCCATCCGGCAGTGTTGCCACTTTTCTAGCAAGGGCCGCTATCGGCGAGCTCCAATTGCTGGTGTGGGTGGTGGGTGCCATGTCTCGAAGCTGCGTCTTCACGGGGGCCGGCGCATACTGGTCGGGCGCGGTAGTGGGGGACGGCGGCTCGGGGTCGCTCGAGGACATGGTACGGGCTGCGGGGGCATAGCGATTAGAGGCGATCTAGGGTGGCTGTGGAGGGTGAAAGCATACAGGCCGTCGTCCCCTTTGCGGTGCCTCAGCGTGTGCGGAAGCCCCGCAGCACAGCACCCAGTGACACAATGGCTAGCGGTTGTTCGGCTCCATTGACAGGCGCGCGCAGAGGGTAGGAAGCTCGTCGGGCGTGGTAGAGTGCGGGTGGGAGCGGCGGGTGAATGCGCTGCGAGTGGGCGTGCGGTGTGTTGGGCGGGCAGAAGCTTGGTTGAAGTGAGACGTCACAGCGAGCACGAGGGAATGTCGGTGTCTGGTCTGGTGGGGAACGGCGCACGCAAGCTTGAAAGACGCTCTACGGCTGGCCCTAGCGCACGTCGGCCGCACCCTCCCCCAATTGGCTTTCAGACCTTTCGCCTGACTGGTTTGCGAAGACACCCGACGACTTCCTCACCACCACCGCCAAACACGCCCTGCCATTGACGGCCACCCGCAGCTCCGACACCCGCACACCCCGTCCGTCGACCCACCGAAACCATGTCTGCGCCGTCGCTCGCACCCTTCATCAACAAGCGCCCGTGGCTGAAGCGCTGGATGGCGCCGCTCGCCGACTGGTACTGCAACGCTGCCGGATACAGGCAGCTTGGACTGAGGTACGCACCCTCGGAGGCAGCAGGATAGGCCGGGATGGGGAGGCCAGGAGGGCGTATATGGGAGTTTTGGGTGCATGGGCTAACGCGGATTGCCTCACAGGGCCGATGACATTCTCCCCGAAGAGAACGACGTCGTCCAGACCGCCCTCAAGCGCCTCCCGCCACAAGAGGCCTACAACCGCGTCTTCCGCTTGCGCCGTGCCATGCAGGTAATGAGAATTGGTCAATGAGACGACGAGACAGATCACTGAGCAGTCGCAGCTATCCATGACGCATCAACTTCTGCCAAAGGATGAGTGGACCAAGCCGGATGAGGTGAGGGGAAATCATTCTGTGGGGAGACCTGGCATTAACATACCACCAGGATACCCCGTATCTGTCCAACCTCGTCGAGGAAATCGAGGCGGAGATGAACGAGCGCGAAGATCTCGAGGCCATGATCATCACAAAGAGGCAGAAGAACGCCAACGACAAGATCAGCAAGTAAACCGTGTACATGTGCAATTGGGCCGAACGTTTTTGAGGCTAGGGTGGACGACATCAGGCGGTGCATTAGAGTGTAACATCAGCAAGTTCGAATCAACATCTCCGTCACAACAGTCTCTGCGAGCATCATCTAGGAAGGTGGTATTATGCAGTATCGCCTGAAGATTTCTACATACAATCACAAAGGCATCGAGGTCCGGTGGGTTACAACACCGATGCTCTTGTAATCAATCCCGGGACCATTGCTTGCACAAGCTATACCAGCATTGCGTTGGACGGCAATCCAAATAGCTGGTAACCAGGAACTGTGCAATAGGAAGCATCCGCTCTGTTTTTGACTTGGTTATCTCCAAGTACAAACACGATCGAATTGAAGCATGCTTTGTGTTGCCAAGACTTTTGGGGCATCGTAAGATGAAGGTATTCGAACATGTTGAAGTCATGCATTGCGATCATCATCATAGATTTTTTCCAAGGAGCAGCTTGGTGTGCTCTCTCTGTGCAGAGTCAAACATACAAGATTGGCTAACTAAGTTAACTTAAGTGCAAGCAACACGATGATATGTCAGCACAGTCATGTGCTCAGGCGTCACCTCCCCGCGTCCACTCGCGTCAAACTTTCGGAGCTCCCATCAACACCACAGAACCACATGCTTCTCTATAAACACCTTGCAGTACCACCATTGAAATACACAGTATGCCCTTACTATAACCCCTTTCATGCTATACAAACTAACCAAATGACGTCAGACTCTCCTGAACACCACCACTCGACACATCACCAATAACCAACCCACCATGTCTCTCAGACGCTCAACCCGCGTCACAAGCAGCATCGCCTCTAATCCCAAGCCAGACAAGGAAGTCGCAAAATACAGCAAAATCGCGGCCGCCGCGCCAGCCCCAAACAAGCGCAAAGCCAGAACATCAGCGACAACACCACAGGACAATGCACCAACAAACCAAACAGACGACATCATCACCTCTCTCCCAGCAACGCCACTCCCCAAAAAGCGCCAAAGAATTACTTCAGCCTCACCCACCAAACCCCCCTTCACACCCACCCCCTCAGCCATAAACCTCATTACATCCTCCACCGCCCTCGCACCCCCCTCCTCACCCATCAAGCCCTCCGACCCCTCGCCCGTGAAGCGGCGCAAAGCCAAAGAAGCGCTTGCACCCGACGTAGGACTTGCTAAACCGGGTGTCGTGAATGTCGATACGCTATTGAAAGATGCGGAGGCGTATTTGGTGAGTGTGGATCCGAAGTTGAAGAGGCTGGTTGAAAGGCATACGTGTGCGATGTTTAGTCCTGAGGGGTTGAGAGAGGGGGTGGATGTTTTTGCGGCGTTGGTGGGTGGGGTTATTGGACAGCAGGTATGTATAAAACATTTCTTGTTAACTGCGACATGTCTCTTTTCGTGGACTCGAGCAGAGTGAAGTGGGCTAATCAGCCTGAAATCTTGTGAACAGGTCTCTGGTGCAGCAGCTGCTTCAATCCGCAAGAAATTCACATCCCTCTTCCCCCAAACCCACCCCTCCTTCCCCACCCCAGCACAAGTCTCATCCACCGACCTCCCCACGCTCCGCACAGCAGGCCTATCCCAGCGCAAAGCAGAATACATCTCCGGGCTAGCGCACAAATTCTCGTCCGGCGAGCTCAGCGCTGCGATGCTCATTAGCGCGAGCGACGAGGAACTGATTGAGAAGCTGGTGGCGGTGAGGGGGCTGGGGAGGTGGAGCGTGGAAATGTTTGCGTGCTTTGGGTTGAAGAGGATGGATGTGTTTAGTACGGGGGACCTTGGGGTGCAGTGAGTGATGGCTTGTTGAGATTGTGTTGTTTGGGGATGTTGGACTGATGAACTGACAGACGAGGTATGGCTACATACATCGGCCGTGACACAAGTAAACTCAAGGCCAAAGGCGGGAAATGGAAGTACGTAGTCCCCCTTCCCCGTGTGTGCAGTCCAGTCCGCCTCGAAGCACGCTCTCCACCATTCCCCGGGGCATCTCCTAGACCCCATCAACAAGGCCACCCAACTGCCGGATTCCCCGTTTAGTTCACCTACCTATCTGCACACACCAACTGACCCCCACACAGATACATGACCGAAAAAGAGATGCTCGACCTCGCTTCCAAGTTCTCGCCATACAGGTGCGTCAGCGTCAGCGTCCATTCCCGCCTCCCCTCTACTCTCATGCAACCTTACACACACACACATCCCACTCAAATACAAGACAAGTCACGCTAACGCTCAACTAAAATGCCTCAGGTCGCTCTTCATGTGGTATATGTGGCGCATCGAAGACGTGGACGTTAGCGTGCTGCAGCAGTAATGTAGGACGGAAAGAGGTGAGGGCGGTCGCGGAAGCGGAATGCCAAGTGCGTTTGTGGGTTGAGGTGGATGGAGGGAGGGTTGCAGTACTTGGCTGTGGGGAGTGGGTACGTGATATGCACCTGTCAATGTCATAGGTACCTAGGAGACGCCTGTTCTTGTGCGCTGCGTGTCGAGATTCCTTGTGCGTCTCATTGGCTGGGGGGTCGAAGCGGGCTATTGACTGAGCGGGTGTCGGGACGTGTGTTTTGCCCGTTCTGAGGTGTTGGTGTCTGCAGTTCTCGCCGGGTGTGAATGAGCACAATCCATCAAGATTTAGTGCTTCTCGCACGTCTAAAGATCTTGACATGCCCCGAATGGTACATTCGTCCTTGAGATCGACCCGTGTACAAAGCACTGATGACGAAGCCGACAATTGCCGCACACTCGTGCGTCCGATGCATTCCTCGCTTGCAAAAGGCAACTAAAACAAACCATCTAAGCAGTGTCACGCCCATCAGCACAGTCCAGAGTCGACTCGAAGTCAACGCCCGCCAAGTCCCGTATGCCGCAGCCCGTCCCACGATCATCGAGTTAGTGCTGGCACCCGTCAACATAGCGGTGAGTCCGGATCCCTGCTCCTGCTCAAAATAGCAGACGATTCGATGTCTTGCGTCTCCATGGTGGGGAACGTGCCGGGGTAATAATCTGGGTCGCTAGATGCAGGACGAAGCATTTGTGTCGTACAAGCCAAAATAATGCGGAAGGGCGCGGTTGCGGGATATATGCTAGAGCCGGAGAGGAAGGGAGATTGACGGGGGGTCCATGTATTGGGTTTTAGTGGATGTTGAGGCAAGGCTTGCGGCGACTGGTGGTACAAAGTTGGTAAGCTTGAGGCCGACTGTCGGAGGGAGTGGGTGTCGCACAAGGATGTTGACTGAGCGGTTGCGTAGAGGTGCGAATGCCAAATGGAGGATTTTAGTACAAGGCGCGTCATCTTGCCGCGAGTCGATGAAGATCGAGCCTGTGAGTGTCACGCGGACAAATTGTGATGGAACTCTACTCTCATGTGACGTGTGTTCCTTGTCTGCCTCTACTTGTTAATGAGTCCGCTCTGGCAGAGAGGCTAGGGAACGAGCGGTATGAAGACTGCAAGGTGTAATTCCGGTGGGAGGCACCTACTGCATGCGGCAGCCTCCGATGATAGACTTTGCAGGAGAGGCTGGGCGTTGAAGCAGTATGCGATTTCATCGTGAACCTGATAAATCCAAAGATGCACCTGCCTGCGATCTCCGAACACCTCACCTCCGAGTACCTACACCACAACGTCGTCACTCACTGTTGTTAAGTCTGTCACCGAAGACTATTGTCGACAATACGAAGCCTTTGTGGCCTTTGCGGTACTGCCAAAGGGTTCATGCGAGCGTGCAAGAAACGATTTTCCCGTCAAAGGCAAGCCTTCGCAGAGAACGAAGACTCTCGAGTAGTGTAGCCATAGGTAAGTCAGGGTCGTCAACGAGGACTTAGGCTCTGCGTGCTGATATGTAGCAAATTGTAATGGAAAATGAATAAAAGCCAATCAAAGTGAATGACCCGCAGCACGATAGCCGCCATGTGGTGGGCTTTGCGAGTATGTAACCGTGT